>JDSH01000254.1_pt1 | contig 13046 bp, 17 predicted proteins | sample 199451 | NCBI WGS metagenome assembly JDSH01 (sample SAMN02584198, study PRJNA231836) | bioreactor metagenome | isolation source: continuous culture bioreactor electron acceptor NO2- transfer2 day 38 after... | place: Germany: Bremen | reverse complement strand
TAGCCAGGGAATAATGGCACTGGCTGATTCGCCGTCAATGGACTGAAAGCGATAACAGACGGGGGGGCCCGGGGGGGCCTGCCCCCCCGGGCGGGGGGGCACAAACGCTACCTGCCCGCCAGGTAGCGTTGCGGCCCAGAGCCGGCCCAGGGAGCCGGCACCGAGGATGGCGATCATGGCCTTACATGGCCTCGATTTCTGCCCGTTGCGCACTGAGCCGCTGCAGGCTGCCCTGGGCATCCTTCAGCTTCTCTTTTTCCTTCTCTACGACTTCGGCTGGGGGGGCCTTGGCGGTGAACTTTTCGTTGTTCAGCTTGCCTTCCAGGCGACCGATTTCCTTGTTCAGGCGTTCCAGCTCCTTGTCCAGGCGCTTGAGTTCGGCGTCCTTGTCGATCAGGCCGGCCATGGGCACCAGCACTTCCATTTCGCCTACCAGTTGGGTGGCGCTCATGGGAGCTTTGTCGCCCTCGAACCATTCCAGCTTCTCAAGTTTGGCCAGGGAAATGAGGAATTGGCGGTTGTCGTTCAGGCGGCGCTGATCGTCGGCGTTGCCGCCTTTCAGAAGTACCGGTACCTGCTTACCCGGGGGGGAGATGTTCATCTCGCCGCGGATATTACGCACCGCTACAATCACGCCTTTCAGCCACTCGATATCGGCGGCCACGGCGGCATCCTGCTTGCTGGCATCCGGCTGCGGGTAGGGCTGCAGCATGATGCTGTCGCCCTGCTTGCCGGCCAGCGGTGCAATACGTTGCCAGATTTCTTCGGTAATGAACGGCATGATCGGATGCGCCAGGCGGAGTACGGCTTCGAGTACGCGTACGAGGGTACGACGGGTGCCCCCCGTTTGGCTTCGGCACTGGCGCTGTCATCGCTCAGGGCTGGTTTGGACAGTTCCAGGTACCAGTCGCAGTATTCGTTCCAGATGAACTCGTACAGGGCGTAGGCGGCCAGGTCAAAGCGGTACTGGTCCAGGTGGCGGATCACCTCCTGCTCGCAGTGTTGCAGTTCGCTGATGATCCAGCGGTCTGCCAGGGACAGTTCCACCGGCTCATCGTTCACGCCGCAGTCTTCGCCTTCCGTGTTCATCAGCACATAGCGGGCGGCGTTCCACAGCTTGTTGCAGAAGTTGCGGTAGCCTTCGAGGCGCTTCATGTCCCAGTTGATGTCACGGCCGGTGGTGGCCATGGCCGCGAGGGTGAAACGCAGGGCGTCAGTACCGTGGGCGGCGATGCCTTCCGGAAATTCCTTCTCGGTGCGCTTGCCGATTTTCTCGGCAAGCTTGGGCTGCATCAGGTTGCCGGTGCGTTTTTCCAGCAGGTCCGGCAGGCTGATGCCGTCGATCATATCCAGCGGGTCGATCACGTTACCCTTGGACTTGGACATCTTGTCGCCGTGCTCGTCCCGGATCAGACCGGTGACATACACGGTATGGAAGGGTACCTGTGGGGGGGTGCCGTCTTCATTTTTCATGAAGTGCATGGTCATCATGATCATCCGGGCAACCCAGAAGAAGATGATATCGAAACCGGTCACCAGCACGTCGGTGGGGGGGTGGAAGGTCTTCAGCCGTTCGGTGATTTCCGGCCAGCCCAGAGTGCCGAAGGTCCACAGGGCGGAGCTGAACCAGGTGTCCAGTACATCGTCGTCCTGCTTGAGTTCCAGTGTGTCCGGGAGCTGATGTTTGCTGCGCACCTCAGCCTCGCTCCGGCCCACATAAATATTGCCTTCAGCGTCGTACCAGGCAGGAATCCGGTGCCCCCCCCACCAGAGCTGGCGGGAGATACACCAGTCCTGGATGTCGCGCATCCAGGCGAAGTACATGTTCTCGTACTGTTTGGGTACGAACTGGATGCGACCGTCTTCTACCGCTTCAATAGCCGGCTTGGCCAGGGTCTTGGCGTCGGCAAACCACTGATCCGTCAGCATCGGCTCGATAATCAGCCCGGAGCGATCGCCGCGGGGGGGTACGCTCAGCACATGGTCTTCGATTTTCTCGACCAGGCCTGCCAGTTCCATGTCGGCAACAATCTGCTTGCGGGCTGCTTCCCGGCTCAGGCCGGCATAGGCGGCCGGGAGGGCGCTGTTAATCTCGGAATTTTCGGTGCCGTCCGCATTGAAGACTTCGGCGATTTCACGAATGTTGGCGTCCTGCGTCATGACGTTGATCATGGGCAGGTTGTTGCGTTTGCCTACGGCGTAATCGTTGAAGTCGTGAGCGGGGGGGGTGATCTTCACGCAGCCGGAACCTTTTTCCGGATCGGCGTGGTGGTCAGCCACGATGGGAATGCGGCGGTTAACCAGCGGCAGCAGAACGTGCTGGCCAATCAGATGCTGGTAGCGCTCATCCTCCGGGTGCACGGCTACGGCGGTGTCACCCAGCATGGTTTCCGGGCGGGTGGTGGCGACGATGACGTAGTCTTTGCCGTCCTGGGTTTTCTGGCCGTCGGCCAGCGGATAGCGCAGGTGCCAGAAATAGCCCTTTTCTTCCTTATTTTCGACTTCCAGATCAGAGATGGCGGTGTGCAGCTTCGGATCCCAGTTCACCAGCCGTTTGCCGCGGTACACCAGGCCTTCATCGTACAGGCGGATAAACACTTCCTGTACGGCTTTGTAGAAGCCATCGTCCATGGTGAAGCGTTCATTGCTCCAGTCCACGGAGTTGCCCAGGCGACGCATCTGGCGGGTGATGGTACCGCCGGAGTGTTCTTTCCAGTCCCAGATGCGCTTGATGAATTCTTCCCGGCCGAGATCGTGGCGGGTTTTGTCTTCTTCTGCAGCCAGTTTGCGTTCGACGACCATCTGGGTGGCGATGCCGGCATGATCGGTGCCGACGGTCCACAGTGCGTTACGGCCTGCATGCGCTTGAAGCGGGTGAGGGTGTCCATGATGGTGTGCTGGAAGGCGTGGCCCATGTGAAGGCTGCCGGTCACGTTGGGTGGCGGGATGGCGATGCTATAGGAGTCGCCTTCGCCGCTGGGGGGGCGGAAATAGCCTTTGGATTCCCAGTTTTCGTACCACTGGCGCTCGATGTTTTCTGGCTGGTAGGTTTTTTTTCCATGGGATTATGCAGTGACCGTTTTGGTTGATTCACATAGGGAAATTCTGAATCGGACGATTATACATGGTCGTCTTGATTGCGGCGAACCTGGCTAGCGTTTCCGCATATCATGCACCCGAGCTTCAATGCCCAGTGCCCGCAACTGCTTGTAATGCCCCCCCCGCGCCTGGTTCAATACCGCCGGATCATTATGGGCCACCAGGGCCAGGCGGCGGTATTGGTTAGCATCCTCAGGCAGGGTTGAGGACAAGACGATCACGGTATCCCAGTCCACCGCGGCTGGCGGGTAGAGCAGGATGCCGACAGGATCGGTGCAGGGGGGGGTGGTTGGGTCTTGGGCGATACTGTGGGGGGGGATGAAGGCTTCGGGGGGGCTGAAGTTCCACAGCAGGTCGTCGAGTTCCTGGGCCTGGTCTTCGGTGTCGCAGAGGATGCACACACAGTCGCCCTGCTGCCAGGCTTTGTCCACGAGTTTGGCAGCGTGGAGGTTGCGGGCGGCGTGGGTGTTCTGGGCGAGGATGTGGAACCAGTAGCGCTGGTTTTTATCGTCCCGGCCGGAGGGGGGGCCGGCAGCGAGGCTGCCGGGCTCCGGGGGGGAAGGGTTTGGCTGGTTATCCTGCATGGGTCATCAGGTAGTCGACCAGCAGGGGGGGGACCGGGCGGCCGGTGGCGCCTTTGGCTTTGCCGGAGTTCCAGGCGGTGCCCGCGATATCCAGGTGGGCCCAGCGGTAGTCCTTGGCGAAGCGGCTCAGGAAGCAGGCGGCGGTAATGGTGCCCGCGGGGGGGCGGCCGCCAATGTTGGCCATGTCTGCGAAGTTGCTGTCGAGCTGGCTCTGGTATTCGTCCCACAGAGGCAGGCGCCAGGCGCGGTCGCCGGTGCGTTCGCCGGCGGCGAGCAGTTCGTTCGCAAGCTCGTCGTTGTTGGACAACAGGCCGGTGGCGTGACTGCCCAGGGCGATAATGCAGGCGCCGGTGAGGGTGGCCATGTCGACCACGGCTGCCGGGTCAAATTTCTTCACGTAGGTGAGGGCGTCGCACAGTACCAGGCGGCCTTCGGCGTCCGTGTTGAGGATTTCGACGGTCATGCCGCTCAGGGTTTTGACGATATCGCCGGGGGGGCGGGAGGCACCGCCGTCTGGCATGTTTTCAGCTGCAGCGATCACGGCAACCACGTTGATCTTGGGTTTGGTTTCAGCCAGGACTTTCATGGTGCCGAAAACGCTGGCAGAACCGCCCATATCGTATTTCATTTCGTCCATGCCTTCGCCAGGCTTGAGGCTGATGCCGCCGGTATCGAAGGTGATGCCTTTCCCCCCCACCAGTACGTAGGGTTTGTCTTTGGCCTTGCCGCCACGGTATTCCATCACGATCAGGCGCGGAGGCTGCTTGGAACCTTTGCCTACGGCCAGGATGGTGTTCATGCCCAGTTTTTCCATCTGCTTCTCGTCCAGAACTTCGGTCTGGATGGAGTCGTAGTCTTTGGCCATGGCCTTGGCCTGTTCGGCAAGCCAGACCGGGTGGCAGATGTTGGGTGGAGTGTTGCCCAGGTCTTTGGTGTAGTTCATGCCGCGGCCGGTGGCCAGGCCAAGGTTGAAAGCATCTTTCAGGGACTTGCCGGCGCCGGATGCCTGTACCACAACTTTTTTTTCAGTTTGCGGGCGGCAGGCTTGTCGCTTTTGAATTCGGTGAAGGTGTAGAGCTGGTCTTCCAGAATCCGGCCAATCAGGTTGAGCCGGGCTTCTTCAGAGCTGACCGCAGCTTCGCCCTGAACCGCAGTATCGGTCAGGCTGATCAGTGCACTTTTGGAGGGGGGGCCATCTTTCAATGCGCCGGTCATGGCAATCAGGCTCTTACGATAGGCTGTGGCTGTGCGGTCTGCATCTTTGCCGGTGCCAATTACCACAACGCGCTGCCAGGGTTGATCCACCAGGGGGGGCAGGGTATTCACGGAGGCGTTCTTGCCGGTCAGGTCGCCGGCTTTCTCGAGTTGCTTGATCAGACCGCCCAGCGCGTCGTCTGCCGCTTTGGTGGATTCTGGCCACTCGCCTTTCTCAGGCAGGCCGATAACCAGGCAGTCGGCTTTGGTGGCTGTGATGGCTTTGCTGCTCAGGCTGAAATTCATGGCAACTCCGTTGTCAGATTGTGCTTTATTCAATTGAATTGAATGTTGATGGCAATGCTCATAAGGATTGGGGGGCAAAGCCTTTATTAATCAAGCCGGGTGCCCGCTTCGTTACGATGGTTTTATCGTGTAGGCCCCCCCGTACTGTCATTCGTCGGCGAGGTTACATAGAATACGCGCTGTTCTCCTTAACCTCCATCTCCAATGACGCGCCGCCAGAGAGACTGATTTGAGTATTATCTTCCGTTACCTCATTCGCCAGATCATGGTCAGTATGCTTGCGGTGTCAGGCATTCTGTTGCTGGTGTTCATGAGTGGGCGTTTTATCAAGTATCTGGCCGATGCTGCTGAGGGCGAGATTGCGGCCGGCGTCCTGTTTGCGATTATGGGGGGGTATCGTTTCCCCCCCGGGTTTCTGGAATTAATTCTGCCCTTGGGCCTGTTTATCGGAATTCTGCTGGCTTATGGCCGGATGTACCTCGAAAGCGAGATGACGGTGTTGTTCGCCTGCGGTGTGAGTGAAAAGCAGTTGCTGGCGAAAACGTTGCTTGGAGCGCTGCCGGTCATGCTGGTGGTGGGGGGGGCCATGAGCCTTTACATCTCTCCCTGGGGGGCATGAAACAGGTGGAGCACATCTTTAACGAGCAGCGAAAGGCCACCGAGTTTGAAATGCTGGCCCCCCCGGGGGGGCGGTTTCAGGACTTTACCTCCGGCGATCGGGTTACTTACACCGAGGCCCTGAGCGACGACAAGCGCCAGTTGCAGGGGGGGGTGTTTATTGCCGAGTACGACAAGGACGGTAAGGGTGTCACTCTGATCACTGCGGAGTCTGGCTCCCAGTTCATTGATGAGGAAACCGGCAGCCGGTTTCTGGTGCTGGAAGATGGCGGGCGTTTTCAGGGGGGGGCTCCCGGCCAGCTTGATTACAATGTCACTGAATTTGAAGCCTACGGTTTGAAGATTGTCAGCGGCCAGGAGGGCAGCAAAGAGCTGGAGGAAGGCTTGAGTACGCTGGCGCTTTGGAACTCGGATGATCCGGAAGACCGGGCTCTCTTGCACTGGCGAATATCGTTACCGTTGATTGTGCCCATCGTCACCTTGCTGGCCGTGCGGCTCAGTCGGGTGAATCCCCCCCGGCAGGGGGGGCGGTTTTTCCATCTGTTGCCAGCCATGCTGGTTTACATCACCTATCTGGGCTTACTGATTGTGGCGCGGGATGCGCTGGCGGATGAAAAGGTGCCTGAATGGTTGGGGGGGATGCTCTGGGTGCATGCGCTGTTCCTGGCGCTCGGCCTGTGGCTGCAGTTTGGCCCCCCCGGGTGGCTGAACCGTCGTCGTCTTGAGAGGGAGGGGGGGCGCCAGCGTGCATAAGATCGATGGTTATGTCATGCGTACCGTTGGCGGCGCCATGTTCCTGGTTATGGTTGTGGTGTTGTCGCTGGATGTGATCTTTGCGTTCATTGCTGAACTGGAAGATACGCGCAACGAATATCAAACCCTGCAGGCGTTGTGGTATGTGGCGCTGACCTTGCCCCCCCGGCGAATCTACGATTACCTGCCTCTTGGTGCCTTCATGGGGGGGTGCCTTGTCGGCCTGGGCTCCATGGCCAGTTCCTCGGAGCTGACGGTGATCCGGGCAGCCGGCGTGTCGCTCAAACGCATTGTCTGGTCTGCCATGAAGCCGGCGCTGATCGTGGTTCTGCTCGGCGTGGCGATTGGTGAGTATGTCGCGCCGACCACCGAACGTATTGCCCAGAGTGACAAGGCGGTGGCCTTGGGTGCGGGGGGGAGCAGCATGGCTTCCGCCGAAGGGGGGGTGTGGCATCGCGAAGGCAATACCTTCATGCACCTGAATGCGGTTCAGCCAAACGGTGTGTTGCATGGGGGGGTTTCGCTGTTCCGGTTTGACGATGCCCGGCAATTGCAGGTTGCCAGCTTCGCCGAGCGTGCCATCTATCAGGGCGACTACTGGTTGCTGGAGAACGTGACCTCCACCCGCATTGAACCGGAGCGGACGGTGCGTGATGTGAGTGCGTCACTGCGTTGGGAGACCGGCCTGTCGCCGAGCGTGCTGAGTGTACTGATTGTGAAGCCGGAGAATCTGTCGATGACGGGCCTGTATACCTACGCGGCCTATCTCGGAGAGCAGGGCTGAGTGCGGCGCAATATTGGCTCGCGTTCTGGAAAAAGGCACTGATGCCTCTGGGCACGGCGGTTATGGTGTTGGTCGCCATCTCCTTTGTGTTCGGGCCACTGCGGTCTGTGACCATGGGGGGGTTCCGGGTATTTACCGGTCTGCTGGTGGGATTGCTGTTCAAGTATATGCAGGATCTGCTGGGGGGGCCGATGAGTATGGTTTATGGCTTTAATCCGCTGATTGCGGTGCTGGCTCCGATTGTTGTTAACGGTATTGTCGGAGCGTCCTGATGCGTCGGGCGGGGGGGTAGCGCCAGACCTATTTCTTCTCGGGCCTGGCCACCTGAACAACCACGCTGTTGGAGGTGCGGTCGGTCAGCGACAGCCCATTGATGGGATAGAACAACGCGATGATGGCCGGGATGCTGAGCAGCAACGTCAGCGCGCCCAGGTAGTAGGCGCCGAGAATGCTCAGGAAAACGACGATCGCAGCGGTAACATAGCGAATCAGGGCCTGGGTCCAGCTCACGGAGGTGCCATCAAGATTCTCGATGCGAACGCGCCATACCTGCATGCCGAGGGTCTGGCCGATGCGGGTCCAGAAGTAGGCGAAAAACAGATACAGCACCAGAAACAGAACGAAGGTCAGCCCCCCCGGGTCTCCTGAGAGTTCACCGGCTTCGGCCATTTGTTCATAGCGATCCCAGCCCGTAATCCATCCCGCAATCATGGTGTACACCCAGCTGGCGACAAGCAGCACGGCGATACTGATCAGTCCATCGTAAATAATGGCCAGGGCGCGTTTCAGGCCGGTCGCCGGTGGCAGAAGTTCATCGGCTTCATGAAAGCGTCGGGGGGCATGGCGTCTCCTGTGAGTTTTCACGTTTTTCAAGTTCTCGGCGTGTGCTAGAGTAGCGATTTGCACACGCATGTAAGTAATCGCATTTAACCTCAGACCCGGCGGTTCATTCGGCGGGTGTCTGGCAAGGTGTATCAGGTCGAAAGGTATCAAAGGTCTATGAAAACCGCAGAGTTGCGACAAGCATTCCTCGAATATTTCCAGCAGCAAGGGCATGCCATTGTGCCCAGCAGTTCACTGGTACCCCCCCACGATGATCCCACTCTGCTGTTTACCAACGCGGGGGGGATGAACCAGTTCAAGGATCTTTTCCTCGGCCGCGAGGAGCGCGACTATACACGAGCGACCAGCTCCCAGAAATGTGTGCGTGCCGGCGGCAAGCACAATGATCTGGAAAACGTGGGCTATACAGCGCGCCACCATACCTTCTTCGAGATGCTTGGCAACTTCAGCTTCGGCGATTACTTCAAGCGCGAGGCCATTAATTTTGCCTGGACTTTCCTGACTGGCGAACAGCACCTCAACCTGCCCCCCCAGGAGAAGCTGTGGGTAACGGTTTACGCCGAAGACGACGAAGCCTTTGATATCTGGAACCAGGAGATCGGGGGGGTACCGGCGGAACGGATTGTGCGCATCGGCGACAACAAAGGCGCCCGCTACGCCTCCGATAACTTCTGGCAGATGGGTGATACAGGACCTGTGGCCCGTGCACCGAGATTTTCTACGATCACGGCCCGGATGTGGCGGGTGGGCCTCCCGGCAGCCCGGAAGAAGACGGCGACCGCTACATTGAAATCTGGAACGTGGTTTTCATGCAGTACAACCGCACCGCCGACGGCGAGATGCTGAACCTGCCCAAGCCCTCGGTGGACACCGGCATGGGGGGCTGGAGCGAATTGCTGCGGTTCTGCAGGGTGTTCACAGTAACTACGAAATCGACCTGTTCCAGGACCTGTTGAAGGCGGCATCCGACATCCTGGGTGGTGCGGCTACCACAGAAGCGTCTCTGCGCGTGGTGGCGGATCATATCCGTTCTTGCGCCTTCCTGATTGCCGACGGCGTGATGCCGTCCAACGAAGGACGCGGCTTTGTTCTGCGCCGAATTATTCGTCGCGCAGCTCGCCACGGCAACAAGCTCGGTGCTACCCAGCCGTTTTTCTACAAGCTTACCGGCGCTCTGGTTGAACTGATGGGCGAGGCCTATCCGCAATTGGTGAGTAGTCGCAAGCAGATCGAAAAGGTGTTGCTGCAGGAGGAAGAACAGTTCGCCAAGACCCTGGATAAAGGTCTGCGCCTGCTGGAGCAGGACATTGCGGAGCTGAAGGGTACCGAGATTCCCGGTGAAACCGTGTTTACTCTTTACGATACCTATGGGTTCCCGGTCGATCTGACCAACGATATTGCCCGCGAGCGTGGTCTGACTCTGGATTACGAAGCTACGAAAAAGCCATGGAGGCCCAGCGCGACCGGGCTCGTGCCGCCAGCAAGTTTGGTATCGACTACAATGCCGCCGGCATCACGATTGAGGGCAAGACCGAGTTTACCGGTTATGACCATGTCGATGGTCATGAACGTATCCGCACGGTGCTGGTCAACGGTGAGGAGCGCAACGCGGAAGCGGGTGATGAGTGTGTGGTGGTATTGGAGCGCACGCCGTTCTACGCGGAGTCTGGTGGCCAGGTGGGTGATACCGGCCTGCTGACCTGGAGCGGTGGCCGCTTCCAGGTAACCGACACCCGCAAAGAAGGTGATAACCACCTGCATGTGGGCACCCTGATTGAAGGTGAGCTGTTCCCCCCCGGGCTGGAAGTGGATGCGCGGATTGATCATGCCCGTCGTGAACGCACCAAGCGCAACCACTCGGCTACGCACCTGCTGCATGCTGCCCTGCGCAATATCCTGGGGGGGGAACACGTTACCCAGAAGGGCTCGCTGGTCGACCCGGACAAACTGCGATTCGACTTCTCCCATTTTGAAGCCGTGAAGCCGGAGCAGCTGAGAGAAATCGAGCGTACGGTTAACGAGCAGATCCTGGAGAACACGCCGGTAGATATCGACATTACCGATATGGATACCGCCAAGGAAAAAGGCGCGATGGCTCTGTTTGGTGAGAAGTACGGTGATGTAGTACGGGTGCTCACCATGGGTACCGACAAATACTCTGTTGAGCTGTGTGGTGGTACTCACGTTGCCCGTACCGGCGATATCGGGTTGTTCCGCATTACCTCCGAAAGCGGCATTTCCTCTGGCGTTCGTCGTATTGAGGCTGTAACCGGGTTGGGTGCGCTGGAATGGGTTGATGAAACCGAGCGTACGCTGCGCGAGACCGCACGCCTGGTGAAGGGCACCCGTGATTCTGTCGTCGACAAGGTCAAGCAGGTTCTGGACCGCAATCGCCAGCTTGAGAAGGATGTCGATGCCTTGAAAGCAAAACTGGCGAGTTCCGCGGGTACTGATCTGGCTGGCTCCGCGGTCGAAGTGGCAGGCCTGAAAGTGGTGGCCTCCGAGATGGAAGGCGCTGACCGCAAGGCCTTGATGGAAACTGCGGATCAGCTCAAGAACAAGCTGGGCGAGGGCGTTGTGGTGCTGGCCACGGTAGAAGACGGAAAGGTGGTCCTGGTGGCCGGTGTTACCAAGTCCGCCACCAACCGCATCAAGCTGGCGATTTAATGAAGCATCTGCTCGCTGGTAGACGGCAAAGGTGGCGGTCGCCCCCCCGACATGGCCCAGGGGGGGGTGGTAATGATCCATCCCGTCTGGCTGAAGCCTGGCTGGTGTACCGGCCTGGGTTGAGCAAAATATCGGGTAAACGACTGTTTTCTGATACGGGCGGAGGTTTATAATCCCGCCCGTTTGTTTTTAATGGCGGGGGGGCGCCCAGCCCCCCCGTTGTGACACCCCCCCGTTTCGGAGTTTGGGAAACATGGCTCTGCTGGTTCAGAAATTTGGTGGTACGTCCGTCGGGACAACCGAGCGGATTGAAGCGGTAGCTGACAAGGTCTGTCGGTTCCGCAAAGAAGGGCACGATGTCGTGGTTGTGGTCTCGGCCATGAGCGGTGAAACCAACCGTTTGATTGCACTCGCCAACGATATTATGGATGAGCTACCCCCCCCGTGAGATGGACGTTCTGGTTTCCACCGGCGAGCAGGTGACCATTGCCCTGTTGTCCATGGCGCTCCAGAAGCGGGGGGCTGCGATGCCCGGTCCTACACCGGTTCCCAGGTCAGGATTCTCACCGACAGCAGCCATACTAAGGCGCGTATCAAGCAGATTGATGAGCAGCGCATGCGGGAAGATCTGGATGCCGGTCGGGTGGTCGTGGTAGCCGGCTTCCAGGGCATTGATGACAATGGCAATATCACCACGCTCGGCCGTGGCGGTTCTGACACCACGGCGGTTGCCCTGGCGGCGGCACTGAAAGCCGATGAATGCCAGATCTATACTGATGTAGATGGTGTTTACACAACTGACCCCCCCAGGGTAGTGGACAGTGCCCGCCGGTTGGAGCGCATTACATTTGAAGAAATGCTCGAGATGGCTAGTCTGGGTTCTAAGGTACTCCAGATTCGCTCAGTTGAGTTTGCAGGTAAATACAACGTTCCATTAAGGGTGTTGTCCAGCTTTCAGGAAGGCGAGGGCACCCTGATTACTTTTGAGGATGAGAACGCATGGAACAACCGGTTGTTTCCGGCATTGCTTTCAATCGTGACGAAGCCAAGCTGACGATCTCTGGTGTGCCCGATACACCGGGCAGCGCACTGCGGATTCTCAAGCCCGTCAGTGATGCTAATATCGAAGTAGATATGATCGTTCAGAACGTGGGCGAGGATAACAAGACTGCCTTTACGTTTACGGTGCATCGCAACGATTTCAAACGGGCCCAGGAAGTGTTGCGCGGTGTTACCGCCGAGCTGGGTGCCGGTGAAGTGGGTGGAGATACCAAGATCGCGAAGGTCAGCATCGTGGGTGTGGGTATGCGCTCCCATGCGGGCGTTGCAACCAAGATGTTTGAAGCACTGTCCAATGAGGGCATCAATATTCAGATGATCTCCACGTCAGAAATCAAGATTTCGGTGGTGATTGATGAGAAGTATCTCGAGCTTGCCGTTCGCGCACTGCACAGTGCGTTCGAGCTGGATAAAGCCGGGGGGGTGGAGGAGAGTGCCTGAGGCAGGAGGTCTCAGATGCTCTCTGATCAAGGTCATTGAAGATAGCTATCAGGATTTAGGTAAGTATAAGTATTTCTGCGTCTTTAGTGTCTGAAGTGATCTCATTATAAAAGCAATAAGTAAACAGTAGTGTTTGTCGGAACAGGTAGCTCTGGAATAGGGAGTAAGGGATATGTTGATTTTGACTCGCCGTGTTGGCGAAACCCTCATGATCGGCGACGAAATTACCGTCACCGTTCTGGGTGTAAAGGGGGGGAATCAGGTACGCATCGGTGTGAACGCGCCAAAAGATGTGGCGGTTCACCGCGAAGAAATCTATCAGCGAATTCAATCTGAAAAAGGCTCCGAAGAGCCGGAATCGGGCAATCGTTGATCAGTTAAAAAGCCGTTCGAGGGTAACCCGGACGGCTTTTTTTTGATTGTGGGGGGGAAAATCGGCCAGAAAAAAGTCGTGTCAACCCTATGAAAACAGAAAAATTATGGTAGTATACGCCCCCCCGTTCTCAAGGAGAGGTGGGTGAGTGGCTGAAACCAGTTCCCTGCTAAGGAACCGTACGAGCAATCGTACCGAGGGTTCGAATCCCTCCCTCTCCGCCATTTTCTCCCCCCCGGAGAGAAGTGAGAACAGTTGAGGTAGCACTCAACGTTGCGATGCGCGCTGTAGCTCAGCTGGATAGAGTACCTGGCTACGAACCAGG
>JDSH01000253.1_pt1 | contig 13104 bp, 15 predicted proteins | sample 199451 | NCBI WGS metagenome assembly JDSH01 (sample SAMN02584198, study PRJNA231836) | bioreactor metagenome | isolation source: continuous culture bioreactor electron acceptor NO2- transfer2 day 38 after... | place: Germany: Bremen | reverse complement strand
GTAGTGAACAACAGTAAAGTCAGGAAAGCACGCGTATATGCGACCAGCGATACAGGTAGTACCGTTGAATTTCTCTTCTTGGAGGAAAATATCGACAACACCTGGCAGTGCATGGTCACCAAGGCCAAGCGTCAGAAGGTAGGAAAGCACTATACGTTCAGCAACGAAGAGGGTAGCTACCAATACAAGGCTTGGATTACCGAAATCGGGGGGGAGGATGGGACCAGAACCGTTGCCTTTGAATCTCCATTGAATGAGGAATTCTTTCGTAAGCTTGGACACGTTCCACTTCCCCCCCCGTATATCAAACGTGATGATTCCTTTGCTGATGAAAAACGTTACCAGACTATCTATGCAGAAACTGAAGGGTCGGTTGCAGCACCCACCGCTGGGCTTCACTTCACCGAGGAGATTCTCTCTTCCATAAAGGCTAAGGGCTGCACCATTGTGCCTATAACGCTGCATGTTGGACCGGGGGGGACCTTCCTTCCAGTCAGAACAGAGCATCTGGACGATCACAAGATGCACTATGAACGGTATGAGATCAGCGAGGAAAATGCAAAACTCATTACCCAGGCGCATAAGGAAGGAAGAAAAATTGTTGCAACAGGTACTACCAGCGTAAGAACGCTTGAGAGAGTGCCTTTGACAGTGAGAATCATTGCCTGCATAGTGGAGAAGGGCGGACAAATCTCTTTATCCGCCCCCCCCTACCAGTGGAAAGTGGTTGATCAGCTTCTGACCAACTTTCATACCCCCCCTGAATCCACGCTACTGGTGCTTGTTTCTACCTTTGCTGGAAAAGAACTTATCGATAGCGCTTACCAACATGCTGTGGATAAGGAATATCGCTTTTTCAGCTATGGGGGGGATGCAATGTTTATCCGCTAGAAGAGCAACTCCTGGATTTTTCTTGCAATCTCCTCCTTCGGGAGGAGGCCATCAAGTCGTACCAAGGTTACTTCATTGCTGAGTGTCTCAAAGATGCGTTCATAGTTTTCCTTTACCTTTTCGAGGAACTCATGACGCTCAAACAACTCCTCTTGATCTCCTCTTCCCTTGATCCTTTTCAGGCATTCATCCACCGGTGTATCGATGAAAAATAAATATTGGGGGGGGAAGGGAAGGCATTGAGTCTCTGTATCGTCTCATAATCACTGTCTACACTCTGGTATGCCAAGGAAGAGTAGAGATAGCGGTCACAAATAACCAGTTTTCCTTCATCCAGGTCACGCACAAGACCATTTACCGGATTGTTGAGATGGTCCTCGCGGTCAGCGGCATACAGCATTGCCAGCGATAAAGGCGTGGTGACAATTTGCTTTCTCAGCACGGAACGGACAAGTCGTCCAATCGGTTTATCTGTAGGTTCAAAGGTTGCACGGCAAGGACGGTCATTCTGGTCACAATATTCTGCAAGCAATTGCATCTGGGTCGTAGTGCCAGCGCCATCCAATCCCTCGAAAACAATAAAATTCTGCAATACTGAAGGCATATCCATATCTCCTATCGTATCTCTATGGTACGGTAAATACACCACAAGGTAAATCAGTTTTTTCACGCATTAATGACAGATAATCAGGAAATGGGAGGTGCCCAAGCCATGCACAATCGGCTATACTTATAGAGAAAGGTTGAAGAGGCGTGCGATATCATACAACGTTGAAAGACATAGCCATCTCGGTACTCGTACTTGTTAGTTGTGCCATTCTCACCCTATATGGGATGGTATACCTCGATATGCGCAACCCAAGTCGCTATCTTTCCGATTACTTGGTGTCCTCCCTCGAGCAAACTGGCTCATTTACTTTCACAGCTACAGGCCTTGAGCGTACCTTTCTCAAGAATTTGACAATTCTTAATCCCTCCTTGCAACAGAATGATACGGTGATTGCTTCTGCAGAAGTAGGAACATAAAGGGTGGTATCCCCCCCTTACTTGTTCGTTCTGTCCTACAAGGAAACCGACGAGTTTCACTTGAGTTGGAACAGCTACAGGTACAGCTCGACGAATCATTTGCCATATCACAGAGCGAAGACGAATCACCAAATCGAATCAGCCGTTGGTTGCAAGAAAATACATTTCAGATACACTCTGCCTCTTTGGAAGGAACCTACCGCTCTTCTGCTTTTACAGCAGAACTGCGTCAAGCTGCATTCAATTTTGAGATGCAGAGAGGAAATACCCTTCCTTCAATCCAAGCAAGAGCAGGAGGGATGTATCTACAGGCAGAAGGTGGAGATATTGCACTCGAGGGAACGAATCTCAACCTCACCAGCAAGGTGATGTTTCCTTCACTTCTTCTTTATCAACACTCACCACAGCACAAGGATATGGCAGCATGGAAGATCTTGTTGCCCAAGGTTCCGTTACAGGATTCAATATTCCAGATGATGTAGGATTGCTATCGCTCTCCGCCTCAAGTGTTACTGTACAGCTGCCCAGTCTCTCACTCTCCATACCAGAGTTCAGCGGTACTGTCTCTCTTGAACGTGGTGCCCCCCCGCAATTGGCAACACTCTCGTTTGACCAGATGATCCTGCGTAATGACCAGATGGAATTATATGCACCTACTACCACGTTGCAAGGAAGCTGGAGTGATGGGCAACTTTCACTCGGTGCAGTCACGAAGGAAGGGGGGGCTCCTCTTACCTTCATCCTGCAAGACTCACTCTCTTTAAGCAGCGATAACCTGATCCTTAATGCCCGATACCAGAGTGAGGGGGGGGAGAATGTTGAAGCATCTGTTTTGCTGAATCAGGTAACCTACCGCAGAGAGGATCTAACAACCCGCTTGGATTCAGTATCCATCACCGGTGATGCCCAATTGAAAAACAATTTGGTGGAGAGCGCATCAGCCAGTCTGACTTCTACAGCTATGCTCTCTCTGCATTCCCAAGGAATACAGGCTACTTCTCCTCTCACCTCAACTTTACAATATGAGAGGCAGCGCTCTGCATTGAGTGCCTCATTCACACTGGAGGAACTGACTTCGTCTTTCACTGATGGTCCTCTCTATACCCGAATTTCTTACCAAGGGAATGCAATGGGCAGACAGTTACAGGGGGGGGAACTATCACTTGATGAACGGTTCAATCTACTCTCAGTATACAATCTTCCAGAAGAAGGAATTGGTTCTCTCCATATCAGTACGCGTATGGACGATTCCCACTCTCCTTCCTTTCTCCCTCAATTACTCGCTATGCTCCATTTTTACAACCCTACTATCATGAGGCAACGAACCTGATTGGAAACATTACCTTCCAGTCAGAAACAGGGAAGGGCAGTGTAATGCCGTTTGATGGCTCCTTGGCCATTGACTTGGCGCTTCGGGAAATGAAGGTAGGCAAAGTTGAACTCGATGCCGGATTCATCTTCCAAGGGTACGTGGCACAGGATGTTCTTGATGTTGAGGCTTTGACTATAGCTACCAGTGGATACAGAATGGTGTACTCTGGAAAAACGGACTTGCATGATTGGCTTCCAAGCGGGCAATTGGATCTCTTCAGGAGTATTGACGGACAACTGCTTGGGAGTATCAATTTCTTTGATGAACCACCAAAGCGATATCGTTTCATGATCACCACTCCTTTCGAACGTTCCCTTTCCATTGAGGGAATTGTGAGCTCTTCCCCCCCACAAAATCTCTTAATTGGAGACGCTCAACTCGGGATTTTCGATACAGTGTATCCTTTCTCATTCTTGCTTCAGACCAGTACACTACAGCTTTCCATCAAGCAGGAAAATGCATTTTCTCTTTCCACAAATCTTGCTCCCCCCCCGATCATGGCTGACATTACCAGCGATGGACTTACTCTTCCCAATCGGGGGGGATTCTTCGCAAATGCAGAAATTTCTGGAGAAACGCAAGTTGCTTTCAACAATTCCCGCAACTGGAATGTTTCCAGTGATCTTCTCACCATTGCAGGGGGGGTGGCCTTCCAAGGACATACCTATTCATTACAGACGGCCTTAGCCATAACGCAGGACAGTATATCCCTGCCTGAAATCTTGCTTACCGATGAACAGGGAACTGAATTGAAGAGCAAGCTTTCCTATACAGGATCAGAATTCCTCACGCTAGCCAAACAATCCTTCCTTGCCCCCCCATTCGATGCTTCGTTTACGCTTGAAGCCAAGAATGAGAGAAAAATTGCCATCTCGCTGATGGGCGAAGAGGAGCGTATTAGCGCAGTTGTCAAACTTACAGAGCTGCCGCTTGATCGATTCTTCACCTTTGGAGAGGGAGTGGTCCTTAATTTGGATATCCTCGGCTATACCGACCTCAAGCAAACCATCAGTGCCGATGGATTGATGCAAATCACAAGAGGGGGGACGGAACATTCTCCACCAAGATTGAAGCAGGAAACACCACACTTAACCTATTTGAATCAGAATTCTCACAAGGAAAACTTTCCTATACAGGAAATCTATTGCTCATAAACGGAAATAAGGCCTTGAGTGAAGGATCTTTCTCCCATATCCGACAGCTATCCTATACGACTCAGCAGAGTACACTCAGCTATACCCTTGCGCTCGACCTTGGACTGATGGAAACACTTTTTGACCTGCCTTCTGCACTAGCCCCCCCGATCAGGGAGGGAAAGGTAAAGGCCGTACTTTCACTCTCAGACATTCTGCTGTACGGAGAGGGAGGGATTGCTGAGGGTGTCTATACACTCTCTTTGGACAATCCTAACCTCACTATTGAAAGTGACCTTCTCTCATTCAATTACAATGTAGAAACACAGCACATCAAGGGAGAAGCGGATCCAACATTTGGTATTGGCTTATCTGTCGAAGGATCCCTTGCAGATGAAGACTTTGGACTCCTTATTGAAGATATTTATTTCCCATTGAATTTTCTCAACCGAACTTTCCTGAAACCAGTGTTCGGTTTTCTGGACGGTGTAGCAAAAGGTGAAGTATTCCTAGGAGGAAGCAAAGAGGCCATCCGTCTCTACGGACAAACTTCAGTTGATTCCGCCAGAATGGAACTTTTCTGGCTGCCAGAAGACATCATCACCATGAAAAACATTACTGCCACCTTGGATGGAACAAGGGCAATCACACCAAAAACTCCATTCTTCTCCACAAACAAGATCACCGGTAAAACAATTGAAGGTTATGGAAATCTTGGTGCAAACTTTGATGGGCTTCGCTTTCTCAACTATGAGATTCATGCTGATAGTGGGGGGGATGACATGCTTTATGTCTGGATTCCAATGGAAGGATTCGATGTGGATATTCGCACCTATGCCGGAGGCACCTTCAACCTACTTGGTGTAGGTTTTGAGACGTGGCTCGATGGGGGGGAGGTCACCATTCAGGATACCACCATCAGCTTGGGTATCAAGGATCTTCCATTCTGGTATAAGGCAAACAACCTCTCGACCACTGATTTTACGGTGGTTACCGGCAGAAACGTCTCATTCTTCTATCCCAATACGCCTAATCCATTCATTCAGGCGACTATCACGGAAAACCAGAAAATCAATTTCACTTACGACCACATTATCGATGACTTTGTTATCGATGGCAATCTTTCCTTCAGGAGTGGTGAGTTCTACTACTTCCAGAAAAACTTCTTCATCACTGAAGGATCACTCTCACTTCACACTGATGCACTCTCCGGGCAAAACTCCATTCAGCAACCATCAATCTGAGAGCTAAATTGACAGATTTTGATTCACAAGGGAATAGGGTGGATATCTTCCTTGTCCTTAGGGAGTCAAGCCTTACCAATCTCAACCCACAATTCGAATCAACACCACCGAAGGACGTGAATGAAATACTTGAGATCCTTGGTCAGTCAATTCTTCCAACCGGTGCGTATGGACAGGTCAATCTCTACAGTGTTGCCAGTCTTGCAGCTGCAGCCACCGATGTTGCTGAACGACTGGGATATTTGCAGACCAGTCAATCAACCTTGCTGACAGATTCAATCCGCATCTCCTTAGGACTTGATATGTTCAGCATCCGCAGTAATATCTTGCAGAATATCCTTATTGACGCCCTCCCAGGAGGGAGCTTGGCCAACCTCAGCCCACTTGCACGATATCTGAACAATACTACGATATTCATGGGCAAGTACGTTGGAGAACAATTCTTCCTCCAAGCGTTGGTCCACCTGACTGCCACCGATGGCACAAAAGCCACCCGAACATTCATCTCCCCCCCAGACCTCTCACTCGATCTCGAACTGTCGCTTGATTGGCAGAATCCCATAGGGACATTCTCCTTCTTTACCCAACCCAATGAGTTGTCGTTCATCAATATTTTAGATACCATTGGTTTTAGTGTAACCAGAAGGTTTGTTCTGCGTTAAACAAGAATATAAGAGGAGCTATCATGAACATGCGGAAATCGCGCCGAATTTTTTGCGCAATCCTTATCCTAATTTTTTTTCCTTTTCCCTGTTGAGTGCCGCTGAAGAGGCCCCCCCATGGTACATGGGTAAGCAAATTGCCTCTTTCTCCAATACGGGACTGCAGAATGCTGATGAAAGCACAATCTTGGATATTCAGTATAAGTACTTGGACGAACCTTTCACCGATGAATTGTTCAATGAATTGCAGGGAGAGCTCTATGCTCTTGATTATTTCTTGTATTTTCTTGCAGAAGCACAGCGGACAGGGGGGGAGGGCAATAACGAACTTGAGATAGTCATGGAGTTCTATGAGTTGCCCTATATCAACCAGGTTACGATTGAAGGCAATACAGGGATCAAGACAAAGAATATCAAAGATGTCTTGCTTAGTGGGGGGGAAGGAACATTCCTGCAAGAACAGAATATTGAACTTTCCAAGACAGAGATCCGCAAGCTGTATGAAGAGAAAGGGTATGCAGACACAGTCATTTCCTCCTCGTATGAAACTGATGATACATCAAACACAGTGAGTCTGGTATTTACCATTGAAGAGAACAAACAGAAACGAATCGGCGAGATTACTTTTGAAGGAAACACACAACTTGCAAGTGACCAGCTTGAGAAACAGCTTTCCTCAAAGACCATTAGTTACTTCAATAGCGGTTATTATAATCCCTCAACCGTAGAGACTGATAAACAGAACCTTATTACGTTCTATCAAAGCAATGGTTTTGTCGATGCTGCCATCTCCGATGTAAAGACGGAAGATATCAGCAGAGAGGATGATGAGTATGCACGGCTTCGAGTTATTTACCAGATAGAAGAAGGCCAGCAGTGGCGCTTTGGCGGTATCCAGGTCGAAGGCAATACCGTGTTTACTGACGATCAGTTCCAGAACCTTATCAGCATGAAAGAGGGATCGGTCCTTGATATCAGCCGTGTCCAGAAAGAGATAGAGGCAGTAACTGACCTGTATTGGAACAATGGGTATATCTTCAACCTTATCTCAAGTGACATGGTCCGTGATGAAGAGAACAAGATTATCACTTTCATCCTTACTGTCCAGGAGAACCAGCAAGCTATTGTTGAGGATATTCGCATCGAGGGACTCACCAAGACAAAGCCTTATGTATTCGAACGTGAGTTGACCTTCAGCCGTGGTGATGTGTTCAGCAAGGAAGCGTTGATTCGTAGCGCACAGAACATTTACAACACCCTCATCGTTACCGATGTTCAGTTTGACATTATCAATGGCAGTGAGGAAGGAACAGTCATTCCTGTCTACACAGTCGTTGAAGGAAACCAGATGGATATCCAGTTCGGAGCAACCTTTGGAGGTAATGTTGATGGATTCCCCCCCGTTTCTGGATTCCTCCAATGGTCGGACAAGAACCTGGGAGGGACTGGCCGTGATCTAGCGATCACCACCAACCTGAGCCCTGACACACAAAATTTCTCCATATCGTTTACTGATGGATGGTTCAAGGATTACCGTTGGTCGAATGGCTTAAGCTTCAACTTTGAGAGAAGCAAGAAAAACAGTGTCTTGCAGAGAGGACTGGGAAGCGATTATTACACTGGTCATGATGTAACCGTACTGGAAGATAATGCTTATCCACTTGGGTATGATAGCTATCTCAGCTATCTTGCTGCAGACAAGGCACTTCCAGCAAACTCTGATTTGATGAGCTATCTGTATTACCGCATCTCCCTTGGATACAACACGGGTTATACCTTCATGTTCCGCCCCCCGGTGCCCTCACAGTCGGTGGCGGACTCTCCATCGGTTTGAACTACGCTGACTACAACCATGCAGTCTACGATCATATGAACGCCTGATCAAGGCATATGGGGGGGAGCGTTGGCAGTTCAGCAATCGTCTCAGTCTTTCCTTTGCCTGGGATGGCCGTGATAGGATTGAGAATACCAGCAGGGGGGATACTACCTCAGCCAGAACTTCACCTATGCCGGTGGTATTCTTGGAGGCCTTTCCAACTACATCAAGACATCATCTTCTGCAAGTGGATATGTTACGCTCTTCTCATTTGAACTTGCAGAGAAGAATGCAAATGTTGTGCTGGGAGCAACTACAACAGTCAGCGCAATGCTCCCACAGTACTATAACAACAAGTATGATACAGAAGGTTGGGATTGGTACGATGCAAAACAAGGTGCAACCCGCTATGAGATGCTGTATATAGACGGCATGAATACCGGTCGTGGCTTCTCCGTCATCTTTGACCAGGCATACCTTTGGGACAACCAGGTTTCTATCAGTTGGCCTTGGCACACAATGTGCTCTCAGCAGAGATCTATGGTAGTGCCACCGGTGTAAGCACTGACCTACAGAACATCGCACCATCTTCCCTTGCTTGGTACTACTCCATGGGAGCAGGAATCAAGCTGAAGGTACCAGGATTCCCGTTGGGATTATATCTGGTGAAAAACGCAAGCTTTATCGACAATACCTTTGCCTGGGATGGTGGTACCATCTTCAGGGGGGGAAGTAGTGAAGACAGTGGTTTGAAACTGGTACTTGCGATCACCACGACTTTGTACTAAGTATGAGTGAGAAAGAGAATCTGACTCCCATGATGGTCCAGTACCATCAGATCAAGGAGCAACACCAAGGGGGGGAAGTACTGTTCTTCCGCCTTGGTGATTTCTATGAGATGTTTGAGGATGATGCCAGAGAAGTCTCGCGTCTGCTCAACCTCACCCTCACCAAACGCAATGGTCAGCCGATGTGTGGAATTCCCTACCATGCGGCAAAAACCTATATCAAGCGATTGCTGGAAGCAGGACGGAAGATTGCCATCTGTGAACAGACCAGCCTCAATCAGGAAGGCGGGAAAAAGCTGGCAACACGTGAAGTGGTGCAGGTTATTACTCCCGCAACGGTCATAGAGGACGACTACCTCGATGCAGAGCAATCCAGTTATGTATTGAGCATCTCATTCCAAAAGCAGGGTATTTCAGTCAGTTATGCAGATATCACCACAGGTGAATTTTCCCTAAGGACGGTAGGGAAAGATCAACACTATGGTTCCCTTCTGGCTGTATTGGAACAAATCCGACCAAGGGAACTACTGGTAAATGAAGATGACTATTTCCTTTACCAGGACTACCAAGATATTCTTGCATCTCAACAGGCAATGGTCAGCAAGCTCCCCCCCCTTGGAGGTTTTCCATCGCTGATGGATATAGCTTGCTCTGCAAACATATTGGATCCACGAGTTTGAAGGCCTTTTCCTTGGAGGAGAAGGACCATAAACTCTCCAGTGCTGGGGGGGCTCTGCTTTGGTATTTGAATGAGACAGCCAAGACAGGCTTGCATCAGATTGACTCATTTACCGTGGTTGAAGAGACACAGTTCCTCCATATTGATGAAGCCAGCCGAAAAAGTCTTGAGCTCGTAAGCAACACCAATGATGGAAGTGAAAAGTTTACGCTCTTCTCAGCAATCAACGCCACGTTAAGTAGCATGGGGGGGACCAGACAGTTGAAAAACTGGATAACCCAGGCCTTGACTGATGTCGAGAAAATCCTCTTCCGTCAGAGATGGGTTGAAATGCTTGTAGAAGACCGTGATGAGCTCAGCAGGGTCAGGTCAATTCTGAAACAGGTATTGGATATTCAACGTCTAACCACCCGTATTGCCATGAATCGGCAGGTTCCCAGGGATTTGACTGGAATTGCTCAGACTATCTCTGCCTTTTTTTTCAATTGGTTGATGAACGTTACCAGGATCTACTCCCAACCAAGCTGGAAGAAACACAGCTCCAAACGTTACTGCACCTTGCCTCTGAAATCCAGGAAGCTATCAATGACCAGTGGCAGGGGGGGCCTTTTGAGGAAGGGAAGGTCATTCTCAAAGGGTATGATGCACAATTGGATGCACTTAGAGGTGCCAAATCAGGTGGAAAGGAGCTTTTGGACTCCTATCTGAAACAACTGAAGGAAGAGACCGGTATACCTACGATCAAACTCTCTTCCAACAAGATTCTTGGCCACTATATTGAAGTTACCAAGACACATGCTGCTAAGGTACCTACCACCTTTTACCGTAAACAAACGCTGGTGAATGCTGAACGGTTCACCAGTGATGAATTAATCAAGCTGGAACAGCAAATCCTAGAAAGTGCAGCCTTGGCTGAAGAAAGAGAGAAGGAAGTATATGAAACCTTGGTATCCAAGACCAGGGGACGTACAACAGATACTGCTCTCCATCAGTAGTTTTCTCAGCGACTTGGATTGTCTGCAGAGCTTTGCAAGCACAGCAATCACCCATCAGTATACCAAACCAAGTTTCACGGATGAGGATGTTCTTATCCTCGAAGGCGCAAGACATCCAGTGGTTGAACAACATCTCACTCCTGGTGGTTTTGTTGCCAATGACCTTACCATTAAAAGTGCGGGCAAACGGTTCTGTTTGATTACAGGGCCAAACATGGCCGGTAAGTCGACCTTCCTCAGACAGACTGCCTTGGTAGTTCTTCTTGCACAGATTGGAAGTTTTGTCCCTGCCACGAAAGCCAAACTTGGTGTGGTCGACCGTCTCTACTGCAGGGTAGGGGGGGCAAGTGATAATCTTGCCCGTGGAGAATCCACCTTCCTTGTCGAGATGCAGGAAGCAGCCCATATTCTCAGAACAGCGACAAGACATTCCTTGGTTATTGTTGATGAACTGGGAAGAGGAACCAGCACACAGATGGTATGTCGATTGCTTATGCAATGATGCAGAAACTGCTTTCCATGGATTGTAAGACCCTGTTTGCAACCCACTATCATGAACTAGCCAGAATTGATACCAGCGCCATCCAACTCTTGACACTGCAGGTCAGTGAACAAGGTGGGGGGGAAGTCAAGTTCCTCAGGAGAGTCATTGAGGGAATCGCCAACAGCTCCTATGGATTGAATGTTGCAAGAATGGCAGGGGGGGTGGGGGGGCGTGATGTCATCCGCCAAGCCCGACAATTCCAGAAACAACACTTTACTGAGTATGACCTTGCTGCCATGCAACCTGATCTCTTCAGTGCTGCTGCAGTAGAAGAGGAACTACCATACAGTGATTTCGATGCAAATGAAAGCGAAGTCATCGATGTATTGGAATCGTTCAATATTGACCAGTCATCTCCCTTGGAAGCACTCTTGTTGTTGAAAGAATTACAGGAGAAGTTGCAAGCAAAGTAACCACATATTCTTCTTGAGGAGTATGTGGTGCCATGTGTGCAAGAAACTTTCAGATACAATACTCTGTCCATCGTGTGAGGAAGACCTTAGGAAGGCGTCGTACAGGTATCTTTTCACGCATCGCTGTCCAGTCTGTGGAAATCCGGTGCTTGATGCCTCCTATACATGTCCATTCTGTACTGAGGGAACACTCTCTTATGGTCCTTACGGAAAAACACTTGCCTCCTTGATCAAAAACTACAAATTTGGTGGAGAGCGTTCTCTTGTTCCTCTCCTATCTGGGTTGTACCTTGGGTTGCTCTCTTCTATGGAGCATGTACTTATACTTCCCATCCCCCCTGCTCAAAAGAGGGGGGGTACAAAAAAAAGAGGTTTTGACCAGATTGAGGTAATTACATCCCATCTTGCAAAAAAAAGGGGGGGCTATCCTCATCTATCTCTTTTCACCAGGGGGGGCAAGGGCAAACAGTTCAAGACGCTTTCCAAGGAACAGCGTTTTCGTGAACAGACGTTGCAATTAACGCGTTCACAAAGAAAGAAGGAACGGTTTTTTTTCAGTTTTTATCGGATGGATACACTCCCGTCCTCCTCGATGATATATCCACCACAGGGACCACCTCTTTCCGGGCAAGGGAGTTGTTATGGTCACATTTTGGCTGTAAAGCAACGATTGTGGTACTTGCTAATGCCTAAGTGTGTAGGTATCGTTGACAAAGATGCGTGTTATCGATACTATTTTAGCAGGATTAGTTGTTTATTGGGGGGGATCGCCAACAGGCGTATCCCTTTTTTTTATGAACTTTTTTTTCAGGAGCAGTATGATACAGAAAGGAATAGAAGAAACACCTTTGTTTCGTGAATACGAACCTCTGCTGAGTGCAATGGGCATTACATTGGTGGATATCGATGAAATTGACCGCGGAAGCAGTGTCCTAATTACCATTGTAATCATGGCAAAGGAAGAAGAAGTGAATGTCGACCATTGTGCCAAGGTATACCGTTTGGTGTATCCGCGCATGGAACTGATATTGGGAGAGCGTGATCTACAACTTGAGGTTACCACTCCAGGGCTTCAGCGTACAATTAAGGATAGCTATGAGTTCAGCTTGTTTACCGGCAAGCGTGTACGGGTTTATGATACAAGCAAGATGGCATGGGTAAGTGGCATTATCAAGAATTGCGATGACCATTCACTCACGCTTGACGAGGTATTTATTGAGGATGAAAAAGAAATGATTGCAACAATGGTTGTGGAGTTGGCTACTATCCAGAAAGCTAAACTCGACTATAGATGGGAGGACAATTCACATGGCAACTGAAATTGGTGACGCTATTAGAAGTATGGTAGCGGAAAAGAATATTTCCGAGGAGCTGGTTATCAGCACCATTGAGGACATACTCCGCGCAGCGTACAAACGAAAATTCGGTACCGATGAGAATGCGTCATTGAGTTCAGTGAAGATTATACCAATGTTGAACTCGCAAGCAGACGCCAGATTGTCGATGATGACGAATGGTATAATGAGGTAACTGAAATCCCA
>JDSH01000252.1_pt1 | contig 13119 bp, 19 predicted proteins | sample 199451 | NCBI WGS metagenome assembly JDSH01 (sample SAMN02584198, study PRJNA231836) | bioreactor metagenome | isolation source: continuous culture bioreactor electron acceptor NO2- transfer2 day 38 after... | place: Germany: Bremen | reverse complement strand
CCATGTTGGCAATCGTCGTTGGCCGCAGGTTGATTTCCGCGGGGGGGCTGCCGGCGCCTTCGGCGATGACCACATCGTAGCGGGCACTCAGATCCCGCCAGCTCGCCATCACCGAATTCATCGCCTCAGCTTTGTAGGCGTGGTAATCCAGGGCATTCATATTGCCATGGACCTTGCCCCCCCGCAAGATCACCTGGGCGCCGCAATCGCTCTGGGGGGGTTTCAACAACACCGGGTTCATGTCGCTGTGGGGGGGTTCCAGGCCACAGGCCAGCGCCTGTAACGCCGTGGAACGGCCAATCTCGCCGCCATCCACGGTGACTGCACTGTTCAGGGCCATGTTCTGGGGGGGCTTGAATGGCGCTACTGAGACCCCCCCCTGCCGGGCCAGCCAGCGACACAGCGCCGCCACCACCGTGGTTTTGCCAGCATCCGAGGTGGTGCCCTGCACCATCAGGGTGGGCATTTACAGCTCCACACCCTTCTGGGCCTTGATGCCTGATCCTTGAAGGCATGTTTGACCACACCCATCTCGGTGACCGTATCAGCCAGATCAATCAGTTCCTGGGGGGGAGCACCACGGCCGGTGACCACCACATGCTGCATTTCGGGACGGGCCTGCAGGTCGTCCAGCACCCGGTCCAGATCGATGTAGTCGTACTTCAGGGCGATATTCAGTTCATCCAGCAGTACCAGGTCATAGCTGTCATCGCTCAGCATGCTTGCTGCAACTTCCCAGGCATCGGTTGCGCTCTCCACATCCTGTTCCCGGTTCTGGGTGTCCCAGGTGTAGCCCTGGCCCATGACGTGATAGGTGACGTTCGGCAGTCCACGGAAGAACGCTTCCTCACCGGTGCTGAACGCACCCTTGATGAACTGGACGATGCCCACTTTCATACCGTGGCCCAGAGCCCGGGCCACCATGCCGAAGCCGGAACTGCTCTTGCCTTTGCCAGGGCCGGTCAGTACCAGTAACACGCCCTGTTCTTTCTGGGCACTGGCAATGCGCTCTTGCATGATTTTCTGTTTGGCGGCCATGCGCTTGGCATGGCGTTCGGGGGGGTCTTTGGCGCGTTCACGCATGATGACTCTCCTTGGGTTAAGGCGTTCGAGTTGCTCAGGAAAACCGGACTTCCTCACCGCGAAAGATCGCGCTAATCAAAGCAGGCGCTGACGGGAAGTATCCGTGAAAATAGCTGGCCACCAGTTTCTGGTCGCGATACACGGCCTCACCTTCAGAGCCAGCCTGCTTCTTAGCCCTGGCGGCAGGTTGCCACGGGGGGGTCTCAAGACTGGAATGGTGATAGGTGTGGCCCCCCCGCAGCCCGCCGAGCTGGGTTTCCAGACTTTGCAGACCCAATGCGGTCAGTCGGTTAGCCATGGTCGCCCGCCCGGGCACCAGGCCCAGCAGACTATGTACTTTGCCGTCTTTATCTGCCAGCTCTTCGGCACAGGCCATCAGACCACCGCACTCTGCCAGAATGGGCTTGCCGGCCTGGTGGAAGGCGCGAATCGACGCAGCATGGCGAGGTTCTCCGCCAAGATGCTGGCATGCAGTTCCGGGTAGCCGCCCGGAAGCCACAACGCATCAGCCATCGGTACTTCCGAATCTGTCAGGGGGGCGAAAAATACACCAGCTCAGCGCCCATGGCGGTGAGCAGATCCAGATTGGCGCGGTAGATAAAACTGAAGGCCGCATCCCTGGCAACCGCGATCCTGTACCCCCCCGCCAGCAGCTGTTCTGGCCGGGAAGGTGCCTCATAATGAAACGACACGGGCTCGGGCAGCACATCCAGACCCGCTGACATCAGGACTTCGGCAGCCTTATCCAGCCGATCACTGAGGTCGTCCATTTCAGCCGCCTGGACCAGACCAAGGTGCCGGTCCGGAATGTTCATGGCATCGTTTCGGGGGGGTATTGCGCCCAGCAGGCTGATACCTTCCGGCAGGCTCTCCCGTAGCAGCTCGCGTGGTAAGCACTGCCAATCTTGTTGACAATCACCTGGTGAACCGGCAATTCCGGGTCAAAGCGGGCCAGTCCCAGGGCCACCGCACCGAAGGTCTGGGCCATACCTTTGGCGTCAATCACCGGCAGGGCCGGAATACCCGCCAGCTTGGCCAGGTCGCCGCTGCTGGGGGGGCTGCCATCAAACAAGCCCATGGAACCCTCCACCAGAATCAGGTCGGCGCTCTGGGCGGCCTCAGCCAGCCGCCAACGACACTCGTCCTCGCCGGTCATCCAGGGGGGGTGCAATTGGTAAACCGGGTTACCGGAGGCGACTTCCAGCACCATTGGGTCCAGGTAATCCGGCCCATGCTTGAACACCCGGACGTTACGGCCCGCATTCCGATGCAGCGCGCCAGCGCAGCCGTAACCATGGATTTGCCTTGGCCGGAACCCGGGGGGGCTGTGATCATGGCGGCCGGGATTTTGTTGTCTGGCATGTGTTGCTATTCCCTGTCGTCTGAGTTTGGTGCAGACGGGCAGCGGAGCAGGGCTTTCCGGGACACGCTGTGAATACATCCCTGTACGCTTGACTGCAGCATCCCTGCTGCAGACAGTCCCGGAAAGCCCTGCCCCCCCGCTACCCTCGCAATACTTCTGAGTTAGTCTCGTTTTGGCACGAAAAAAAGGCGCGCCATCCACTTCTACCGTTGCCAGTTTCTGGTTGTACAAACGTTCCAGAGCGTTCGGCACCAGCATCCTTTCTGCCGGGCCCCCCCAGCAGCTTCGCCGTTGGGATACATCAGCAGAATATGATCGCACCAGCGGGCAGCCAGGTTCAGATCGTGCAGGCACATGAAAATGGCGTTCCCTGCTGCCGCACGGTCGGTGAGCAGTTTCATGACGGCCACCTGGTGATGCAGATCCAGGTGATTCGTCGGTTCATCCAGCAACCAGGTATGAGGCGACTGGGTCATCAGGGTGGCAATCGCCACACGCTGGCGTTCCCCCCCGCCAGAGAGGGTGCTGACCAGACGGTCTTTCAGGTGCAGAACATCCAGTGCTTCAAGTGCCCTTTCCGCCATAGCCAGATCGTCTGCCCCCCCTTCCATCTGCCACGGAGACAACCAGGGATGGCGACCGATCAGCGCGGTTTCCAGTACCGTTGCCGGGAAGCGTCCTGGCGATCCTGGAACACCAGCCCCCCCAGCTGTTGAGAGAACACACGGCGTTTTATTCCGGATACCGAAACATCGTCAAGATACAAGGTGCCAGCGCGGGCTGGCCGAAGGCCTGCGAGCGTATGCATCAAAGTGGTCTTGCCGGCACCGTTGGGCCCGAGCACGCCCCCCCAGATCTGACCGGAGCCGATCGTTAAATCCAGCGGGTAGCCATCGGCGCGGCCGGGAATATCAATCACCAGGTTCCGGGTACTCAGGGTCTGCATGTGGCGGCTCTGCATGGCGTTCATCAGCGACTCCGGTACAACAGGTACAGGAAGGTGGGAACACCCAGCAACGCGGTGATCACACCCACCGGCAGCTGTTCCGGTGCGATCACCACCCGCGCCAGGGTATCCGCCAGCACCAGCAGTGTGCCGCCGGCCAAGGCACAGGCTGGCAGAATCAGTCGCTGATCATTGCCCAACACCAACCGGAGCATATGTGGAACCACCAAGCCGACAAAGCCTATGCTGCCCGCCATGGTGACCGCCGTGGCGGTGAGCAAGCTGGCGAGTATGTAAATCAGCCATTCCAGCGGGCGCACCGAAATACCCAATGCCGCCGCCTGCATCGGTCCCCCCCGAGCCAACACATTCAGGCTCCGACCCAGTGGCACCACCAGAACACAAACAACAGTCAACAATCCCAGTCCGGGCCATGGTATCCGGGCGTAAGAAACATCGCCCATCAGCCAGTACAGCATGCCCGGCAACTCCCGGGCCGGCTGATCGCCAACATCAGGGTAATCACCGCACCCCCCCAGCCAGCGGCCACCACCACCCCCCCGGTCAGCAACAGGCGGGAGGGCGTCCAACTGCCAGTGCCATGGGCCAGCCCAAACACCATCAAGGTCGCGAGCAGGGCACCGGCAAAGGCAGAACCGGAAATAACCGCGCCGCCAAGTCCCGCCAGCATCGCCAGTAACGCACCAACAGCCGCGCCGCCGGACAGGCCCAGAACATAGGGATCGGCAAGTGGGTTTCGCAGCAATACCTGCATCAGGCGCCGGCCACGGCCAGCAGGCCTCCGGTGGCAAAGGCCGACAAGGTTCTGGGTAGCCGGAGTTCAAGGATCAGCGTGCGCTGCAGGTCCGAGCCTTCACCCAGAAATACCGACAACACATCGGCAGGTGATATCGCCACGCTGCCAACACCGACCGAGATCACCATGGCCAGCACGCCGGCCAGAGCCAGCACCAACAGTGGCAAAGTGATCGGCCGGATCACGCAAGGGCTCCATTAAGGTCGCCGGTCACGGGCCACCTCCAGTTTTTCACAAAACAGGCGCGTACCTTCGAGCATTCTCGGTGTTGGTCGCTGTACCAGAGATGGCGGGATAAAAAAACAGGTTGTCCCGCTCCGTGGCGGTCAGGCTCGGGAATGACTGCCAGCGAGTCAGCCAGTGGCGGTTCTCCTCCCCCCCCATCCCGCCCGCCAGGATAGCTTCGGGATTGGCTGCAATAACGGCTTCGGCACTGATTCTGGGCACCAACCGCTCCAGGTGGCCAAACACGTTGTCACCCCCCCCACACAGCTCAATCATTTCACCAATCAGATGGTCACGGTTGACCGTCATCAAAGGCTCATCCCACACCTGATAGAACACCGGCACCGGGTCGGCATCGGAAAACCTGGCTCGCAGGTCTGTAATGCCTTTGCGGAATCGCTCAGCTTCGGGAAAACCCGCGGCTTCGGTACCGGCCAAGATAGAGAGACGCTCAATGGTGTCAGACACTGCCTCAAAACTGCGGGGGGGCTCGATGGAGAACACAGGCACACCCATTTCTCTGAGTGTCGCCAACTGCTCAGTCGGGTTACCGGTTACCCAGCCAATCACCAGGTCCGGCTGCAGTTCCAGCAGGCGCTCCATGTCCATGCGAGTGTGGCTGCCAACCGAAGTTACTTCTTTCGCGGCCGGGGGGGGATAGTCACTGTAGGCGACAACTGCAACCACCTGATCGCCGGCGCCTGCAGCCCAGGCCAGCTCGGTGGCGCCGGGGGGGGAAAGCGCGGCAATGCGCTCTGCCGGTTGCTCAAGGCAAATCTCTTTACCCAGATCATCCGTGGCACAGACCGGCGATGCCAGGGCGGGGGGGAATGCCAGCAGCATCCCGCCCAGAATCATAGCCATTTCCTTCAGATCTGCCACAGAGGCCTCCCCCCCCGGTTTAACGGTTTTTATCGGATATCGTAACGCACGGTCAGCATGGCAGTGCGGCCGGCTGCAACGTAGTCCAGGTCATTCTGCCGATCATAGCGAGCGGTGCTGTATTCCTTGTCCAGCACGTTAGCCAGCGTCAGCCGGGTTGACCAGTCAGGGGGGGCAAAGCGCCAGCCCGCCCGCAAGTCCAGAGTAGCAAAACCGGGCAGCCTGTCGTCGTTGGCACGGTCATCATAACGATAGCCTTCGGCCACCACTGTGCCACCGAAGTCCCAGGTACCAACGCGCTTGCTCAGGTCAAGGCGCAGGGTTTTGCCACTTCTGCGCTGGAGTCGGTTTCCGGTTTCCCGGTCTTCCGGTCCAGCAGCGTCAGCGCCGCATCACCGCGCCAACCATCCCGCTCAAACCCGCGCTGAACTCGGCACCACGGATTCGGGCTTCATTGACATTCATTGGCGTCCACAAGCCACTGGGGGGGGTCGGGCTCCAGGCAATCAGGTTATCCACATCCAGCTGGAACAGGGCTGCATCCCAGAACCAGGTCTGATAGTGACCACTGGCACCCAACTCCACCGTGCCGGACTCCTCTGCCTCCAGGTCCGGGTTCGCACCCGGGAAATACAGATCGTTGAAGGTGGGTGCCCGGAAAGACGTACCATAACTGATCCGCACTCGGTGGGATCGATCCAGAGCATGGCCAAGGGCGATACCACCGGTTTCATTCTTGCCGTAGGCTTCGTTGTCATCACCGCGCACACTCAGCAGCAGGTCGGTTGGGCCGAAGTTCAGGCGCAACTGGCTGTAAAGGGCGGTGTTGGTACGGCTGGTCTCGGCGTAATCGGTGGTACCGCTGACCTCGTCGGTCATTAACTCTGCCCCCCCTACCACCAGCTCATGGACGTTCCAGGTAAAGGTATTGTCCCAGCGCGCTGCCCGCGAACGGGTATTGAAGGTGCTGCTGAATGTAGGCGTAACGTTGTCGGTCTCGTCCCGGGATTCAGAGAACTGAAGTGAATGCCGCCAGTAGTCACTCACCGGGGGGGTTTCCAGCCCGAAGCCGATGGTGCGAATCATGAAATCAGTTTCGCCGCCTTCGTATTCGGTATTGCCCTCGCTTTGCACCATCACCAGGCTGGCTTCTCCGCCGGAGTCCAGCTCATGGACTACACGTCCAATACCGGCGGTGTTACGGAAACCTCGGTCGTCACCATCTGTGATCACTGCTGTACCGTCGGTTTCCTTATGCAAGCCACTCAGGCTGAAACGGGTATTTCCGGCGCGGGCAGCAACACCGGCACTGCCTTTCTGCGTGTTGAAACTGCCTGCACCGGCTTCTACCCAACCTGCCGGCGTGTCTTCCGGGTCCAGCGTAAAAGCCTGCACAACACCACCGACAGCATCGGAACCGTAAAGTGAGCTCCGGGCGCCACGGACAATTTCCACCCGCTCAATCAGTTCAACGGGAAAGTACTGCCAGGAGGGACCACCGGATGTGGCCGAACGCAGGCGCACACCATCAACCAGCAGCAGCGTGGAGTCGTTGGCCGTACCGCGGGTATAGACACTGGTGGTTTTACCGAAGGAGCCGTTGCCGGTCACGTTGATCCCGGGCTGTCCTCGCAGAAGCTGGGTGAATTCTGAGGGGGGGCTTTGCTCGCGGATGGTTTCTTCGTCAATAACTGTGACCGATGACAGGCTTTCACCCGCGGTCAGAGGCCCAAGGGTGGCGGTAACGACAATCGGTTCCAGCTTGCGCTCGTCCGACGCTTCATCGGCGGCAACAGCAGGCAACGCCAGCGGTAACAACATCAGGACGGGAAGGGCTTTGGCAGTACTCATAGCTTCACTCACGGTTCACCGCACGCACCCGTACGGTCGATCAATTAACTGCGGAGGAAGACAGACTGCTCAGACGGGGGGGGTGGAGGCGTGTCAGTAATTGCGAGCCAGGTTCACCCACCGCCGTCGCCCTCCGCAACGTCTGGTGTCCGGAACCCAAGGTTCCGCCTTTCAGGCCGGTCTCCGGGCTTACAGGCGGAGCCTGTGCTCCGGGGGGGCAACCACCTTCCCATGCCATTGGCACAGTGGCGTACTGGATTGCCTTTCACCTGATTACCGTTGCGGGGGGGGCAGCGCCGGAATGTCACCGGCTTCCCGTTTCACTGCAGGCACTCCTCCGGACTATCGCCAGCCTGGACAAAATGCATACAGCACCTGAAATCGCGGGCAAGACTATCAACCAGGGTGGGGGGGGTGGTCAATGAGATATGTTAATTCAGACAACGCACCCTCCAGCCGTTGCCAACCGGTTTCATCCGGTGGCAAACCGAAACGCAGGGCTGCGGGTGTGTCAAAACGCCTGACCAGAATGCCGCTGCAAGCCAGTTGGTCAGCAATGCCGCTGCGCGGGGGGGATGTTGAACCGTTCTGAAGAGCAGGGTGCCGGTGGGGGGGGACGACATCCCATATTGTCTGAGCAGGCCGTCCATGCGCAGTCTGGCCGTTCGCAGGCTGGCACGAGCCTCCACCTGCCAGGCCCGGTCTTGCAGTGCCCTGGCCATCAGGTACCGGGCCGGACCGCTGACCGTCCAGGGACCAAGTTCGTTCGACATCTCGCACGCCAGACCAGGGTCGGCCAGGACCGCACCGGCACGGAGACCGGCCAGCCCGAAAAACTTGCCCAGCGAGCGCAACACAATCAGCCCCCCCGGAGCGCCCGCCCACGGGTCCAGGCCGAAGCCCGGCTCGCCCTCAATAAACGCCTGATCCAGCACCAGCCAGCCATCACGCTCGCGCAGCCGCTCGTGCCAAAACCGTAAACGGGCAGGATCCATCAGCTGCCCGGTCGGATTATTCGGCTGTATCCAGACCACTACATCCACAGAATCCAGCCATGCCAGCTCCGCTTGCATTGTCGCCTGTTCAGGAATCGCCACCACGTCGAAACCCGCTCGCCGCCAGGCATGACCATGCTCACGATAACCGGGCATGGGCACGGCCACCCGACCGAAACCATGCTTACGGGCACGAACCGCTGGCAGGGCCATGATCGCCGCCTGGGAACCCGCTACGGGTAGGCAGCAGGCACGCTCCGGCGCCCCCCCGGCCCAGATACGGATAATCTCTTCCAGCCCATCTTCCGGCTCCGGCAGCCGTTGCCATACCTCCGCCGGAATTGCCGGAACCGGCCAGGGCACAGGATTAATACCGGTGGAGAGATCCAGCCATTGTTCCGGAGGAATGCCCCCCCAGTGCTGAGCCGCTGCCCTCAGGCGACCTCCATGCTCCGGCAAATCAGCACCATCGAACGCTGTCACCCGATACCTCCTGACCAGAACGCATTCAGAGTTGCGGCCAAGGCCAACAACACCAACAGCCACAACATCACGCCACGCTGAACCAGGGAAATCGCGCCCTCCACGGTTTGCGCCGTGGCGCCTTGCCCGCTGCCCAGCAGCGGTCGCTGCTTCACGCCACCGGAATACGGCGCCGGGCCGCCCAGTGTGACACCGAGCGCGCCCGCTCCTGCTGCCATCACCGGGCCGGCGTTCGGACTGTCCCAGGCCCTGGACTGTTCACGCCAGCATTTCACGGCCAGCCGGGTATTGCCCAGCAACGCATAGGTCAAGGCAGTTAGCCGGGCAGGCACCCAGTTCATAGCATCATCGAGCCTGGCGGCGCAGCGCCCGAAATACAGATATCGTGGCGTCCGGTAGCCCCCCCACATGGCATCCAGCGTGTTCACCAGCCGGTGCAAAACCAGTCCGGGCAAGCCAGCGACCAGATACCAGAACACGCTTGAAAACACCGCATCGGCACCGTTTTCCAGCATGGATTCCGAGGCCGCGGCGGCAACGCCTTCGTCACTCAACGCTGCAGCATCCCGACTGACAATTCGGCCAACCGCCAGCCGGGCCCTGGCACCATCCCCCCCGCACGCCAACGCAGTCGACACCGCCCGGCCATGTTCCGCCAGCCCCCCCCGTAATGAAATGGCAAGCCAGACACCGGCCACCTGAGTGAGCAGCCACAGCCAGCCCTCCAGCAGGAATTGCAGAAAAATTGCCAGTACAACGGCTGGCATGACCGCTACCAGGGTCGCCAGCACCCCCCCCAGCAAGAGGCTTTGCGCCGGGAAAGTCTGCTGATCATTCAGGCGTTGCTCCAACAGGGATGCCCACCGACCGAAGCCCACCAGCGGGTGCCACCGACGGGGGGGCTCACCCATCAACCAGTCCAACAAAACCGCCGCACCGCACACCAGCACTGCAACCACAAACGTATCCAAAGCCGGTCTCCCTGATTCAATTGCCGGCAAGTCTAACCGACCGGTCACGAAACTTGACAGCCTTGCCTCCCGGTTAGACCATCCTCGGTTTTCCGCCCACAAGGACCCATCGCCATGGCACTGCCCGACAGCTGGCTCACGTCTCCCCCCCCACGGCCCTCGGTTCAGCACACAGCGCTTGCCGCCGAGCGCCAGCAGGTGCTCACAAAGCCACCCGGCTCTCTCGGGCAGCTGGAACAGCTCGCCATCAGTCTGGCGGGCCTGCACGGCACCGACAGACCCAGCGTTGATCCGGTGCGAATGGTGGTGTTTGCCGGCGATCACGGCGTTTGCGCTGAAGGCGTTTCCGCCTTTCCTCAGGCTGTCACCGCCAGATGATCGCCAATTTTGCCAGCGGCGGCGCCGCCATCAGCGTGATGGCCGAGGAACTCGGTGCCAGTCTGGAAGTGGTCAACCTGGGTACCGTTGGCGAAGTACCGGCATTGCCCGGCGTCATAGATCAGATTATCGCCCCCCCTTCCACGGCCAACATGGCAGAATCACCGGCCATGTCCTCTCGCCAGGTTGAATCCGCGCTATCCAGTGGCGACGAAGCCGCCAGGCGTGCCGCAAACGCTGGCTGCCGCCTGTTTATTGGTGGCGACATGGGCATAGGCAACACAACCAGTGCTGCAGCACTGGCCTGTGCCCTTCTGGGGGGGCAGCAGCCCACCACCCTCGTTGGCCCGGGCACAGGACTGAACTCCGAGGGCGTTGCCCGCAAGGCTAGGGTGGTAGAAAACGCGTTGCAACGGCATGGTCCCGACCGTGACCCGCTGATGGTACTGGCCTCTCTGGGAGGCTTCGAAATAGCCGCACTGACCGGCGCCATCCTGGGCTGCGCCGCGCGCCGGATCCCGGTTCTGGTGGACGGTTTTATTGTCTCAGTCGCTGCACTGGTGGCCGTGCATCAACAACCGGCTGCGCGCGAGTGGCTTCTGTTTGCGCATCGGTCAGCCGAACCCGGCCACACTGCCGTGCTGGAGGCACTTGATGCCTCGCCGCTTCTGGATCTTGGCATGCGCCTGGGCGAAGGCAGTGGCGCCGCCGTTGCCGTTCCCCCCCTGTTACGCGCCGCCTGCGCGCTGCATAACCGGATGGCCAGTTTTACCGACGCTGGCGTCAGTGGCAAAGCGGAAGAATAGCCCTATGACCACCACAGTAATCGACCTGATACGCCACGGCGAACCGGAAGGCGGCCAGATGTTCCGAGGCAGTAAAGACGACCCCCCCTTGAGCGACACCGGGTGGCAACAGATGATAGCTGCCATCGCCGAGGGTGATCAGTGGGATGCCATCGTCAGTTCACCCATGCAACGATGCCAGCGTTTTGCCCAGCAACTGGCCGATGAACACAGAATTCCACTGCATATCGAAGAAGATCTCCGGGAGATCGGCTTTGGTGAGTGGGAAGGGTTGACCGCTGAGCAGATCCAGGAGCGCTATGGGGGGGATCATCTTAACCACTTCTGGCAGGACCCCCCCATCAACTTCCTCCCCCCCCGGCGGTGAGGCTGTGACGGATTTCTACCAGCGCACTATTGACGGTTTTGATCGATGGCAGCAAACACTTGCCGGCAAACGGGTCTTGGTGGTCTGCCACGGAGGCGTGATCCGCATGGTGCTGGCCAATGTATTGGGCATTCCGCTGGAGAGATCATTCACCGGCTTTGCCGTGCCTTACGCCTGCCGCAGCCGGATACAGGTGGACCAGTCCGAATTCGGTGTGTTTCGCAGCCTGATCAGCCACCAGCCTTGAGGGTAAGTGGCAAACCCGCCACGGCCATCACCACCTCATCACAACGCTGGGCCAGGGCCTGATTGAGCCAGCCCAGCTCATCCGCAAAGCGACGGGTCAGCGGATCCATGCCGATGGTCCCGAGCCCCCCCACTTCGTTGGTCACAATGACCAGGGAGCCAGGATAGACCTCAACCGCCTCCAGAAAGGCCGCCCGTTCGGGCTGGAACAAGGCGCCGTCGGCAAACAGCAGATTGCTCAGCCACAGGCTCATACAGTCCACCAACAGCAACGGCGGTTCTCCCGGGCCGCTGGCATACTCTGATAATACCTGACCCAGGCGCAGCGGCTCTTCAGCAAGCTGCCAGTGGTCCGGCCGCAGTTCCTGGTGACGCTGGATACGCAGTGCCATTTCATCATCGCCTGCAGTGGCGGTCGCCACATAAACCACGTCGTTGCCGGCCGCTTTGGCCCTCTGCTCAGCCAGCCCGGTCTTACCGGAGCGAATCCCGCCGGTTACCAGTAACTTGTTGACCATAAACCTTTCTCCAGCCCGCCCCCCCATTCCGGTGCCAAGGTACACCAACCGGACAGACAACTGCTATAGTTTGGCCAGACTCCGGAAACGGCGGCACCGCAATCGCCGGCTTCAGAACAAGACCGATTAACCCTGGAGAGCCCATGCAGGCCGAGCTGCTCGACATCCGCAACCACATCGCCCAACACGCCCCCCCCTTTGACGAAATGCCCGAAGAGCTGCTTGACCGCATCGTAACCGGCATCGAGGTGGCCTATTACCGGGCCGGCACCCAGATTCTGGAGCTGGGTCAGCAGAACTACTGGCTGCACTACATCCGCAGCGGGGGGGCAGTGGAAATCTTCCGGCGCTCCGGCGAGCTCTACAACCGCATCGGTGAGGGCGAAATCTTTGGCCAGTTCGGCCTGCTGCGCAATCAGAAAGTACGCTTTCCCGCCAAAGCCATCGAAGACTGCCTGATCTACAAAATCCCCCCCTACGAGACCTTCCAGCATCTGTGGGAAAACGACGAGAACTTCGCGGATTTTGTCGAGATTGAAGACCACAGCCGTCTGCGTTCGGCGGTCTCGCGCCGGCACAAATCCAACGAACTGATGTCCGCCAAAGTCACCCGGCTAATTGCCCGCGAGCCAGTCTCTGCCCCCCCGACCACCGTGCGCCTTCAGGAAGCCGCCCGGATCATGACCGACAACGGCGTGTCGGCCCTGCTGCTGATGGACGAAAGCGGGGGGGAGTCACCCCCCCGGCTCAAGGGCATCATCACCGACCGGGATCTGCGCACCCGGGCGGTCACCAACGCGCTGCCATCAGAAACCCCCCCCATCAGCGAGATCATGTCCGAAGGGCTGATTACCATCAGCGCCCGCAGCTACATCTTCGAAGCCATGCTTACCATGCTGCACAATAACGTGCACCATCTGCCCGTGATGGAAGACCATGAAGTGCGCGGCGTTATTGCGCTGTCCGACATCGTCAAATACGAGAGCCAGAGCAGCCTGTACCTGGTGAGCAACATCTACCACCAGAACGACGTCAAAGGCCTGAAGAAAATCAGCCGCGAAGTGCGCGACAGCTTCGTGCGCATGGTGAATGAAGACGCCAACTCCCACATGATCGGCAGCGCCATGGCTGGCATCGGCCGAAGCTTCAGTCAGCGCCTGTTGGAGCTGGGCGAGGAAAAACTCGGCC
>JDSH01000251.1_pt1 | contig 13146 bp, 24 predicted proteins | sample 199451 | NCBI WGS metagenome assembly JDSH01 (sample SAMN02584198, study PRJNA231836) | bioreactor metagenome | isolation source: continuous culture bioreactor electron acceptor NO2- transfer2 day 38 after... | place: Germany: Bremen | reverse complement strand
AAAAAGCAGAAGAAAAGCGAATGAACTTCTTCAAAACAGAAGCCCGTAAAGCTGCTGCAAAAAGATAACCGGTTACGACTATGAAGAAACCACAACAGTTGTGGTAGAGGGAAAGGACGGCAATCCAAAGATCAAGGAAAAGAAGACTACTAAGAAGCATGTGCCGCCAGATACGGCAATGGTTATCTTTGTTCTAAAAAAATACCGATCCAGAGCACTTCAAAGATTCGCAATTTATCGACCACACCACAGGAGGCAAGCCAATTGATAACAAGCATACCGTTGAATTTATCAATGCAGATGAATAGCTATGCCCCCCCATTTCACCCCCCCATTGCGCTTATATGCCCCTGTATTCAAAACCCAGGCACGTGTTATTGACATCTGGGGGGGAGGTCGCGGTAGGGGGGGGTCGCACTTTGGAACAGACTATTTCCTTTACCTGATCACACAACCAACTTATTTCAGGGGGGGCTACTTTGTTAGGCAGGCGTTTAGCGATATCCGGGACTCACTCTTTCGCGACTTCAAAGACAGGATTGAGGAAAACGACACCCTGTCATTAGCGGACTTCCATATTCAGGAAAACGAGATGAGGATTACCCACAAGGCCACCGGCAACCAGATAATGAGTAAGGGAACGCAAAAAGACGGCAGCCGCACTGCAAAGATGAAATCCCTGGCCGGTGCAACGCATGTGCTTATCGAGGAGGCTGATGAGCTTTCAGAGTCCGACTTCGACCAGCTTGATCTATCCCTTAGAACTGTTAAAGCGGAGAATATTCAAATCTTACGAGTATTTAACCCACCTCCCAAAGCGCACTGGATATGGAGAGACTACACACTTACTGACAGCGATATTGAGGGTTACTTTAATGCCAGGCCAAAGAGCACCTCAGACCTTATATCTATCTTCTCAACCTATCATAACAACCGAAAAAAAACATCAATGACAAAACGGTGCTTAAGCTTGAATCGTTTAAAAATAGCAACCCTGATTATTACTACAATCAGGTGCTTGGCCTTATCAGTGAGGGGGGGGCTAAAGGAAGGATATACCGTGGATGGAACAGTATGACTAGCGCAGCATGGGATGAGCTTGAGTACAGAACTATCTATGCACTCGACTTTGGCTACTCAGAAGATCCAAACGCATTGGCGGCTATCAAATCGCATAACCAGTACCGCTACTGCAAAGAGCTCTTATATCAATCTGGGCTTGACAACCTCGCACTTGCTAAACGGCTTGTTGACTTTGGCATAACAAACAAGGACACCATCATTGCCGACAGTGGTGGAGGTGGTGACGTGAGGATAGCAGAGCTCCGCAGAGGGTTCAAGGGTGTAGAGGGCTACCCGCAGTTAGCAGGTGGCTTTACGATATACCCATCAACAAAAGGACCAGGAAGCATAAATGTGGGGGGGATAACACGTGTGCAGAGTTGCAATGTTTACTGGACAGAAGACTCAAAGAATGCCTGGCACGAATTTGCAGAATACAAGTGGGCATTAGACAAAAACAAGAACCCAACAGACACTCCTATCGATGCAGAAAATCACCTCATGGATGGGCTTAGATATCACGAAAATTCAAAGGGAAGACTTTTCTAACCTATTTTGGTGAATAATTCACCAGTTTTGCGAATAACTTTTAAAAATTACCCATTTTTTAGTATATATATTTGAAGCCGGACAAAATACACCGGCATGGCTAATAAGATACAACGCTCTTTTTCTGCTTTAAAATCGATCTGGAACTATCCAGATTTATCCTTTTCGCTACGCGATGACCTTACAAACATCCCTCAGAAGTCAAATTTTTACTCTATCATTGGTGGAGGCCAAAGCATTAGAAGCACTCAGAATACTGCCGGACAAGTATTAGCTTATCAGCAATGCGCTCCACTGGCTAAGGTTATTAACCACAAGGCAAAGGCATCAACAAACGCTAAGTGGTATCTGCTTGATGAAGATCAAAACGAGAGCACAATCAGCTATGCTAACCAGCTTAGATCGCTGATGGCAAAACCTAACCCCACTGCAAACATGGAACGCCTTCCTTTCACAGGCAAGGGTATATGAACAGCTCTTTGGTGAGGTTGTGATATTTGCTTTAAAGCCTATTGGTTTTGATAGTCCTGAAAAGACAAAGGCCTTGTGGGTAATTCCTAACTGGGTACTGGATATCAAACTTACCGGTAAGCTGTTTATGCAGATGGACATCAAAGATATCATTGAAGAGTATGCTATCAACTGGGGGGGAGGAATAAGAACACTGCTTCCACGCGATTCCATAATTCATATCCGAGACATCAATCAAAACCTTGTAAACCCTCAGCTGGGGGGGGAGAGCAGGTTAAGGGCACTTGAAAATGAAGTATCAAACATTATGGCCGCTTACCAGGCGCGTAATGTACTTATCACCCGTAAAGGTGCTCTTGGTATCTTGAGTAATAACTCAAAAGATTCTGCCGGTTTACTACCAATAGCTGCCGAAGAAAAAAAAGGAAGTTCAGGAGGAGTTCCAAAAATATGGATTATCATCAAAGCAGTGGCAGGTGATTATCACAAGCGCTAACCTACGCTGGCAGTCCATGACCTTCCCAACAAAGGACTTGATGTTGTTCGAGGAGATTGAGGATGACGTTAGGCAGATCACCGATACATACGACTACCCTTTTCAGCTGCTTGGATTCAAAGGTGAATCAGCGCTTGGTAATGGCGGCCTCTATAGTGAAGCAAAGAAAGCATTGTACCAGGATGGAGTTATACCAGAGGTGGAAGTGTATGTTGAGGCCTTGAATAATTACTTCCAGACTGATAAGTATGGCTTTAGCATACAAGCTTTCTTTGACCACATTGACGTACTGCAGGAGAACGAAAAGGAAAAAGCAGAGACTTTTAAAGTAAGGGTAGAAACAAGCCTCACCCTTTACGAAAGAGGTTTGATAACGCTTAACCAATTTCTGGCTAATCTTGAAATCGAAAGCAAAGAGGATGGAGATAAGTACATTTATGAAGTGAATGACACACCACATGCCACCAAGCTCGGTGTTGGAGGCGTACAAGCCCTGCAGTCGATACTGGCTGATTCTATATTATCTAGTGACCAAAAAAAAGAAATGCCCTTGTAATCATATTTGGACTTTCGGAAGATGAGGCAAGGCAAATAACCAATTGATATGAAAAAAAAGAAACTTACTGATGAGCAGATAAAAGAGCTCAAGAAACAAAAGGAAAAAAAAGGTTGCACAACAAATAATAAGAAAATGAATGTACCAAGTTTCGCAACAAAAAAAAGGAATTATTTGATTGGTTAAGAACAAACAAACAGCTCTTAACCCAGCAAAAAAAGTACATGCCTAAGCATGCCGACCCGGTTGTTACAGACCTCTTTCAGTTTGATGAAAAGGGTGATGTGGTTAAAGCAGGTTTCAATACCCAAGAGCTTTTAGACCTTGCCTCTTTTAAGGTTGCTGCTGTGATAAACACAACCAACTACCTTGACAGCCATATGGATGTTCATTTGCCAGGCATTTGGAATAAGTCTCTTAAAGAACAGAAGATGCTTTACCTGTTACAGGAGCACATGATGAGTTTCAAAGGGATCATTAGCGATAATGTAAAAGCTTCTGCAAGGATGATAAGTTGGAAGGAGCTTGGATATAAATACCAAGGCGAAACCCAGGCACTCATATTTGATGCCACTATCGATAAGGATCGCAATGAGTATATGGCCGAGCAGTACGCTAAAAACCGCGTGAAAAACCACAGCGTGGGAATGAGGTATGTAAAGCTTGACCTTGCTATAAACTCTGAAAGCAAGTTTGACAAGGAGGAAAAGGCAGTATGGGATAAGTACATTGAACAGATCGTTAACCGTGACGAGGCAGAGGAAAAAGGATACTTCTGGGCCGTTCACGAAGCTAAGATACTCGAGGGGGGGAGTGCGGTTCCTATTGGCAGCAATACGGCAACCCCCCCTACCCTTAGCATTGAGCCGCCATCAGGCACTCAAGGCAAACAAGAGCCGCCACAAGAGGCACTCGACTATGACAAATTAATCAAATGTTTCAAAATTAATTTTTAACAAAAATGAAAAAACAAAAAGCTAAACGCTTAAGAATGATTGCCTTTTTGGCGACATTTATCTTACTCATCACCGCCGGCATGTCCATGGCTGTAGACCTTGAAAAAGGAGCAGTAGCATTAACAGTAGCAACCGGTGTTGTGATTGGAGGTGTTGAACTCACCGAAAAAGAAGAGGCATTCCTTAACGTTGTGAAAGACCAGGTGAAAAGCCTTGTCGAGAAAAACGAAAAGGGGGGGTATATATCAGACACGAAGCTCAATGAAACGCTCACCGCTAAGTGGAAGGAGTGGAGTAAAGAACTCTCGGAGGGTGACCTTAAGAAACTAAACGATGCACTTGACAAACAAGGACTCGAGATAGTTGCAATTAAGGAACACACCACACACCGCGAAGAGTTAAAGTCGCTACCTAAAGAGCTGATTGATGCTTATAATAAGAACATCGATAAGGTGAGAGCCCTGAAAGATAACAAGGGTATGATATCTATCGAGGTTAAAGATGCCTTTAAAGCCGTGGGCACTATGACAACTGCAAACGTTACGGGTGAATCCGGACTTCTCGAAACCCTCGAGGCGGGTCTTACCCGTATCGTTAGGCGTATTCCTTTTATGCGCCAGCTGATGAACGTGGCAACAACTACTTCTCCAACAATCAAGTATGTGGAATATACCTCTCCGGAAGGTGACCCTGGCCAAACTGCTGAGGGAACTAAAAAGACACAAGTTGACTTTGACCTGGTTGTTCGCAAGGCAGACGTGAAGAAAACAACAGCCTTCATTAAGGTATCCGAGGAGATGATTGAGGATGTGCCATTCATCCAGGGTGAGATCAATAACGATTTGATGGAACGCCTTGAGCTTAAGATCGACTCTCAGCTGCTCTCTGGAGATGATAACGGGGGGGAGAACTTAAAAGGAGTGTTGGAATATGCACCTGAATTTGCTGCAGGAACATTTGCGTCAACAGTGTCAGCCGCTAACAGGTTTGATGTGATCAAGATTGCTATTGCAACGATAATTTCTAAACACTTTATGGCAAATTACATTGTGCTTAATCCGCTTGATGTAGCGGCTATGGAGCTCACTAAGTCAACCGATGGACACTATGTCTTTCCTCCTTTCTCAACCGCTGACGGCACACGTATCTCAGGAGTTCCCGTAATTCAGAATACAGGTATCACAGCTGGTGACTTCCTGGTAGGTGATTTCACTAAGTCAAATTTCAGGTACGTAAAGATGCTACTTTGAAAGTAGGTTACGAGAATGACGACTTCACCAAGAACTTGATGACCATCCTTGTTGAGGCAAGAACCGTGCACTACATCAAGAATAACCACTTGAATGCATTTGTACAGGGCGACTTTGCAACTGCTATTGCGGCTATTACCTCTGACGAAGTAGCAAGCTAATAAGCGATGTTAGTTAAGGTACTACATAATACACATTCAGGACTCGTCCGGGGGGGAACCTTTAAGGAGCTCCCCCCCGGATGGGTAGCCCTGAAGCTTATCAATCAAGGCATTGCAGAGCAGGTGGTAGAGCCGGATCAGTCGGGGGGGATGGAGGCTGTTGAATTTCCGGCTTTTAAACTCACAAAAAGGGTTTATAAGCCTAAGGACAACACTGTGAGCGTTTATATGGCTACCTTCCCGGATCGTTATGAGGGTATGCTTAAGGCTGTAAGGTCATTAATTGACCAGGTGGATCACGTATTTTTGTTTTGCAATAACTATACCGGTGAGCTTCTGTTTAATCTACATCAAGCGATACCGGATAAAAAGCTTAAGATTTATCTGAGTGATGACTTGGAACCGGCTACTGATATCGGGTGCATTGGTAAGTTCGCTCTGATGCGTTATTGGAACGGCTATGTGCTTACGGCTGATGATGATTTTGAATATCCTTCTGACTACGTAAAGAAAGCCATTGAGGCTATTGACGGTTTTAAGCGTAAGAGGGTGATATGCTTTCATGGCCGCACTATTGCGCCACCGATTAAGTCTTACTGGAATGACAAAGTTGAGTTCTGGCAGGCCACACAAAAGGTTGAGGGCACCCACAAATGCGATATTCTTGGAACCGGTGTGATGGCACTGCATACAGACCTGTTAACTAACATTCCGGACGTGCAGGATATATTCAGTCATAGCAACTCAAGTGATATCTACTGGAGCATGGCAATGAAGGAGCGCGACATTGATATGATGGTGATACCTCATGATGCTAATTGGATCAGGTGGATACCTAACCATGTATCGATTGGCCGGCACATGAAAAAGGGTGACTGCTTTGAAACGAAGTTGATTAACGATTTTAAACACTGGAAACAATGAGTCTTATCAATAATCAATATTTCAGAGGCGAACTGATTATTCCAAACCTCAACGGAACTGGACCTGTTTACGAGGCACTCTCCCGGAATATGGAGGAGCTGATTGCCATTCATGAGGCAGATTACCTTAAGGATGTTCTTACAGGCGATCTGGCCGAAGTATTTAAAGCCGGTATTGGGGGGCCGAAAGTCCTCTCGAAAAGTGGACGGCATTAAAAGCTAAGCTTGTGAATGAAGACCAGCATATATCTCCAATTGCTAACTATGTGTATTATCAGTATCAGATTGCAAAGCTTACCGATACAACAGCCTTGGGAGAGGTTAAGGGTGCTCCAGAAAATGCTACACAAGAGGTAAACTCTATGAAACTCATCAGGGCATGGAACAGAATGGTTGATTCCTCAATTATTATTTGGCAATGGCTAATTGATAACACTGATACATATCCTGAATTTGATTTGGATGCTGATTTTCCTTTTGTGAAAATAAACAGATTTGGAATATGATAGTTGTAAACCTTTTTAAAGAGATAGCTGAACGCACGGCAGATAAACTCGAGATGCACGTCAATTTTATGCACGGGCATCATACCGAGATAACACAGTGCTTACTCAACTTACGCAGAATATTGATGCATCAGCAGGCAAGTATCCGCTTATTGCTTTGTTTCAGGATTTTGAGGAAAAAAAAGGCAACTACTTTATTGAGCTTCCTTCACTACAAATCATTATTGCTACGCTTACGGATAAGAACTACCTGGCCGCAGAGCGATATGATAAAACCTTTATCCCTGTATTATATCCTATTTACAACGAGTTTTTAAAGCAGATAGCTATAAGCACTTACTTTAGGGAGAGCAGTGTTAATAAGCTTTCGCATACTAAAATAGACCGTGTGTTTTGGGGGGGTAAAAATGGGTTGTACGGTAACACCGCAAACGTATTCAATGACTACATTGATGCAATAGAAATCAAGAACTTAAACCTAAATGTTAAATTAAAAACTTGTTAAAATGGCAGAATTAAATAATCCAGGATGCGCCTTAATTGTTGGCGCAAACACCGGAGTTCCAGGATGCGTTTTCACCCCCCCCTCAAATATCGTTGGTGCAATCCTGATTGACAAAAATAGAAAACTAACGAAAGAACAAATCGAAAGTGCGGCTTTTCTTACTACCCTGCAAGATAAAACCTTGGCGGTAGGAAAAGATCGCATCTATCCGATTTTCCGCTTTGAGGAAGTAACCGACAATTCAGAGGAGGCAACTATTGCAACTTTGGGATATGGTTCAAAACAGCTTGTGAAAGAAGGAAAATATGACCTCACTTTCCGGCACACAAAAGGCGGTCAATGTTTGCAGAACAACCTACGCAGGTTTAATACCGCAGCAATGAAGGTCTTATTTGTTGATTCAAACAATGTCATTATTGGCACTTTGAATCCGGATGGAGATGTTGTGGGTCTTAGCTTAGACTTCATCCACGCCGCACCTGTCAAACTTGCTGACGGTTCTAACCCTGCAATTTACAACATCAGATTTGCTTTGAGCAAGCCGCACGAAATGAATGAGAAGGTGGCATTTATCAAAATGAATGTTGACGTTGAGGACAATGTGAAAGGATTAATCGACCTGAATTTAACAGCTGTATCTACCGCTGTTGGTACTGTAAAAGTAGCTATCAAACTGCTTGTGATAAGGTTAATATGTACGACCTATATTCTGCTGATTTAGCTGATGGAGCAGCATGGGTGGTGAAAACAGATGCAGGTGTTGCAGTTACTCCAACCACGGTTGTTGTTGATGCGGCAACCAAAAGCTGGGCTATTAGTTTCACAGGCGATGGCAAACACACCATTACCCTCGTTCCGCCTGCCAACCTTTCAGCAGCTGAAATTGGTGGTTATCCTGATAACGGCTTTGAAGCTGACACGCTAACCGTTACAATGCCGGAGGCTTAGTGATGGAAGAGTTTATAACAAAAAAACGGTGCGTCATTCAGTGTGGCGCACCTTCTTTCCTTCTCTCGTCAAAAGGATTTTGTTGATAGTTATGTAGATCAGCTATGGCTTAACCTGGACAGAAGAGAACGCAGGAGACAGCTTGGATTGATTTATAAACGCGCAAAAGTAACGAAAGAGTAAAATGAGAGACCTGCTTGACCTTCGTAATTCACTTGCTGACTTTAGTGTTGAGCGATCAGCAAAACAAGCGATAAGCAAAACAGCACCGGTTATTGCTCAGCTTAATGTTGAGCAGCTTCAAAGTGGCGAAACGTCTCAAGGAACTAATATTAAACCTTCTTACGCCTCCAGGAGCTATGCAGAAATGAAAAATACTATGAATCCGGACCCGGGAATATTTACTCCTGACCTGATACTCACTGGTCGCTTTGTGAGCTCCTTTGAGGTGGATGTGGATAGTGAGGAGTTTGAAGTGCTGGCTGATGATCCTAATGATTTGGAGGAAAAGTATGGTGAGGATATCTACGGTATGCAGGAGAATCAGCAGGACTACTACACACATGAGGTTTTCTTTGATGAATTTGCAGAGAGGTTTACAGCTATAACAGGGATTGAATTATGAAACTTAGCAACATAATAAATCGCATTAAGGGCAAAAAGCTAAGGCCGCTGATAACCTTTACAGGCATTGTAGCAATACGCCTCTTGAAGTATTTGTAGATGTGCTGGTAAATAAGAACTTTCGCAGGTTGATCAGGTGGGGGGGAGGCGCTACAGACAAAGAGCTGTATAAAGCTTGGGAGCAGCTTTTTAGTGAATACGCAGAGCTTAGTGCAACGCCTCAGTACAAGAATATGATAGGGCTTTCAAAGGAGATAGGACAGCTGCAAAGTAAGATCATGACGGTGAATGTTTGCCTGCAGGTTCTTAATAACAGGTATAGCGATACCGCACTTGGTGCCTTAAAGCGACTTGGATATACGGTGTATATCGATATCAACGACAAGCAGAAATACCAGAAAGCACTTATCAGTGTGCGTAAAAAAAGTAAAAGCCGCAGAGCTTACACTGATGCAACGCACCACACAGTATGATGAGATGATTGGTAAGGTGAAAGACGGAAAGCTTTCGGAGGATTATTTTACGGAGCTCCTGGTTGAGCTGAGTAAGTTTATGGGGGGGTATCGTCTCAAAGCATCAGAGGTAACAGTTACAGAGTTTGTAACAATCAACAATAAGCGAACCAAGGAACTCGAATTAATGGCTAAACAACATGGCAAAAAAAAGGTAGGATAGATAGTATCATAGATATTCAGAAGGTTGATAAGGAAATAAAAACTATCGTTTCTGACCTTGATATGCTTGTTGGCCGGCTCGAGGGAGTGATTAAAAAGAGTGAGGAAGTAAACCTTGATTTTAAAGGAGCCAAGAGCCTGGCTCACCTTAACACTACCTACAAGAAGTTTAATGACACACAGCAAGAGGCTGTGGTACTTGTTGAGGATATAACAAAAAAAAGGAAAAGGAAAGGCAAAAGGCACAAGAAGCACTCGAAAGGCAAAGAGCTCGTGGGCTTGCCAGATGGCTAAGGAAGAGGCAAAAGAGCGTGAACTAAGAGAGGCTCTTAAGCTTACCGTTAGGACCGAGCAGGATGCTATTAAGCAAAATAAGGCGTTAAGGAAGGAGCGGACAAACCTTGATAAAACAACAAAACAGGGTATAGCAAGAGCAAAAGAGATAAATAAACAGATTGAGGAAAATATAGCCCTTCAAAGAAAGGAAATTGACTCAGACAACAAGCGAACCTTTAACATAGGGAACTACAAATCAGCACTGGAAGGTCTTCCGGACATACTACAGGGAGCTAACGGCGGATTTAAAAATATGGCTGGTGGAATAGACGGTGTTACCAAGGCATCAATGAAGTTTATTCTCACCCCCCCAATAGGAGCCATAATAGCCGCTATAGTTGTAGCCGTAAGTGCAGTAAGTGCTGCCTTTGCAAAGTTTCAACCATTACAGGATAAACTTGCCCAGGGTACAGCCGCTTTTAGTGCAGGCTTAGAGGTGTTGATTACACACCTGGCTAAGATTGGTAAGGTGATAGTTGGAGGTGCCGTACTGGCATTTCTTAACCTGCAAAAAGGAATTTTAAAAGCAAGAATTGCCATTGCAGATTTTCTCGGCAATGATGAACAGGTGAAAAAGTTTGGAGACAAGCTTGTGCAGGTTAATAATGATATTGCCGAATCACAACAGCAGCTAAAAAAAAGGATGTGGATGCCGCCAGTGAATCATGGAGTAACCTTTATGAAAATTTAAGCGATGCGGCAAAAGCAGCTATTGAGGTTGAAAAAAATCAGACAGGCATCAGAGCGTTTAAGAGTTGAAACAATTGCTTCAAATGCTGAACTTGAAAGACAGATAAGCATACTGGAACGTATAGCGGATGATGCTACAAGAGGCTTTAGCGAACGCGAAGTGGCAGCTAAAAAGCTTAATGCATTACAAAAAGAGCTTAATAGCAATTTAATGGAGCAGGCTAAACTTAATGAACAGGCTGCTATTGCTGATGCTAAGATAATTAAAGACCAAAAAAAAGAGAATTAACCAACCAGGAGCTTGAGGCACTCAACACGGCTAAGGCAGAGCGTATAAGGATACAACAGGAAGTTGAGGGCAGAATTATAGAAAGCGAAAGGCGTATTGGAGAGCTTAAACAAGACCGTTTAGAGCGTGATCTGGATTTTGAAATAGACATAATTGATAAACGCCTGCAAGCAACAATGAGTTATGCTGCTATTGAAAGTGAAAGCATTGATGAGCGTAGTAAGCTTGTAAGAGACTTTGCTAAAAGCTATGATGAAAGTGTAAAAAGACAGGTTGGTATTATTGAAGCTTTTACTGACAGGAAGATAGACCTTGATGAGCTACAGAAGGAAAGTGATATTTCAGTACTCACACAAAAGGTTAGGGCACTTGGATTGAGCGAGATCATAGAGGGTAGGCTTCTTGAAATCCTCCGGGATCGTATAGATGCACAAAGGGATATCAATGATGTGGAAAGAGAGATGATGGAGGAGAGGGTAAAGGCATCACTTAGTGCTTATGAAATGGCGAGTGCCGGGCAGATTTCATCTATAATGCAGGCAGGTGAGCAGGAGTTTAAAGCCCTGTCAGAACAGTTGGCCAACAAAGAGATTACACTTAAGCAGTACAACAAGCGGATGCTGGAGCTCAGCAAAGAGCTTACCAGGGAGCAGGATGAGATAATGCTTGAGAGCTTGCTTGAGCAAGCCAGGCTTGTCGAGGCAGCGGGAGGTGATGTAATTGGCATTGAAAAAGAGATTTTTGCGCTAAAGAAAAAGATGCGTGAGGAAGACTCTGCAGATGTTGCCAATAAGGCCGATCTTGATTAGAGATTGAGCTTGAGCACCAAAGGCAAAAAGAGGAACTGCTACGTGCAGGGTATGACACCATCAAAAGTATCATTGGCAGCCGGTACGAAAAACAGCAAATGGAGCTTGAGGCAGAGGCAGAGCGCGACCAGGAAGCAAAGGAGCGTGAGCTTGAGGCGGCACAAGGCAATCAGGCAAAGATTGACGAGATAAATGCTAAATACGCTGATAAGGAAAAGAAAAGGCAGCTGGAGCAAAAAGCATTAAGAGTTAAACAGGCGCAAGCTGATAAGATGTTTGCAATGTTTGAGATTGCTATTAATACAGCTATGGCCATTTCAAAAACTATTGGTGAAACGGGATTCTTAGGGATACCATTAGCCGCAATAGTGGGCGCACTGGGAGCTGCTCAATTAGCTGCCGTAGCGGCTCAGCCTATTCCAAAATACCGCAAAGGACGTAAGGGAGGCCCCCCCAAAGAAATTGCCATTGTAGGTGATGGAGGCCAGGAGCTTATCGAACACCAGGGCAGGCATTACCTCACCCCCCCTGATACTGATACCCCTTGCAATGCTACCATATGGCGCAAGTGTTATCCCGAATGATGAAACAGTGGCTATGCTTAGCCAAATGGAGCCTACTCAGTCTATGCCAGTATTTGATACATCAAGACTTGAGGATAAGATTGAAAGTAAATTTAATCAACTGGCCGATGTTGTGAAAAACAAAAAGGAAATACACCTCAACATCACGGAGGAGGGTATGTGGCTTGCAGTGCAGAATGGCACAAACTACACTAAGTATGTTAATAAAAAGATTTTGAACTAATGAAGGATCTGCTCTTTAAATTACGTAGTGAAACAATTACAGGAATAAGGTATGGCATGTACTACAACTGGTATGCTGCTGATGCTATTGATATTGATGGCTGGCACGTACCTACTGAGGGAGAATGGCAAACACTGTTAAGTGCTGCCGGATCTACATCACAAGAGCGGTCAAACAACCTCCGAAGCATCCGCACTGTTCCGGATGAACATCCACGGTGGGAACTTCCTAACACCGATGCGGCAGATACATATCACTTTGGTGCGGTTCCTAATGGAATGAACGATGTTGGAGTAGGATTGGAGGCTTATTACTGGACAGCTACAGCACAAGATACTGATACAGCTAAAACTGTGCGTATCAATCCTACCTCTGCACAAGTGATGAGTGGTGGCTTTTTTAAAAATCGTGCTGCAGCTATAAGACTCGTTAAGGATAACCTCATCGGATACCCAATAGATGGAGATGCCGGTACAATGGAAGACCGTGAGGGTAATGTATATCAAGCGGTTCGTATCGGTTCGCAGGTATGGA
>JDSH01000250.1_pt1 | contig 13185 bp, 17 predicted proteins | sample 199451 | NCBI WGS metagenome assembly JDSH01 (sample SAMN02584198, study PRJNA231836) | bioreactor metagenome | isolation source: continuous culture bioreactor electron acceptor NO2- transfer2 day 38 after... | place: Germany: Bremen | reverse complement strand
CGATGGCAAGATCAGCACCAATCTGCTCTGTACTTACAATGCTCCCACGGGTACCAACTTCCTCTTGGCTGGAAAAATCTCCAACCAGGTTAACAGGTAGTGTTTTGCCCTGTAATGCTTTCATAGTTGCCAGTACGCCAGCGCACCCAATTCGGCAGTCAAATGCTTTACCTATGAGCAAATCATGCTTGGCATCATACCGGCAAGTAACATCAGGAATCACAGGAGCGGCTATGCCGATGTGAAACTCCTTCACTACTTCCTCACTGCTTCTTGCTCCAATATCGAGAACCATCTTCGAAAGATCCAATGGAGCATTCCGCTCAGCTTCACTCATAAAATGAGGAGGCTTGCTTGCAACCACTGCAGGTACATAATCCCCCCCATCCTTGTTTAGGATACGAACCATGTGGGCTGGAACATTGGTGGGAATCCATCCTCCAATGGCAATGAATTCCAACATCCCATCGGGACGGATGGCTTTCACCATGAACCCTACCTCATCAGTGTGGGCATTCAACTGCACCACAGGTAGCCCTACATTGTTTTCAGAACGATAGAGATACAGATTTCGTAATCTATCTTCCTTGAATGTTCCAAGCTCACTTCCCTCATCCCTGATGACAGCAAGCACTTCATCCTCAAATCCGCTGATACCATTTGCATCACTGATGCGCATGATACTGTGGATGAGTCTTCTCTTTTCATCATGTACGACCTCTATAAACAATTAACTCAATGACGCAACACAGACTGAAGAGGCTCTGGCCCACCACTCTCTGGTGGACCTTCACCCCCCCTGGGTGTTACGGGCGATTATTTCGCAACCTTCACACCTTCTAGCTTGTGATAGCCGATTGGATCAAGGACAAAGCCTTCCACTGCATTGTTTGTACCTGCGGTGATGGCGGTGTAGATGATCGGAGCATTGTTTGCAATCTCCTTCAGCTCGAGAGCCAGATCCTTGTATGCATCGAGACGTACATCCATGTCAGCACTGGTACGACCGAGTTCAACAAGACGGTCAACTTCTGGGTCTGCAATGAATGAACGGTTTCCAGGAGCACCCTGCTGTGTGCTATGCTCGAGGGAGTAATAGGTATAGTCCGCATCCTTGGTGGATGTTACCCAACCGAAGTATCCCATGTCATGCTCACCGGCTGTTGATCGGCTGATAAAGGTACCGAACTCCATGACTTCAACCTTCACGGTAATACCGATTTCTCTGAGCATTTCCTGAATAGCCTGGCACATTTCAACACGACTCTGGTTGTTGTTTACCCAAAGAGAACATTCGAACCCATTTGGATATCCTGCCTCTGATAGAAGTTGCTTGGCCTTTTCTGGGTTGTAGTCCCACACTCCAGTGGAGTAATACCCGAATACTGCAGGGGGGGCGATGATCTCATCGGCTGCTGCACCGGTACCACTGTTCACGGTATCAACCAGGAGCTGGCGATCGATAGCCATGTTGATGGCCTGTCTTACCTTCTGGTTGTCAAATGGAGCCTTGCGCATATTGAACGAGATGTAGAAACAGGTCAGCGATGGGGGGGCTTCAAGAAGGACCAGGTCCTTGTTTTGCTCAATTCGCTTGAGGTCCGATACGAGAATATCGTAGGAGATATCAAGCTCACCGGTCTCAAGGGCAATCGTTCTCTGGGAAGCTTCAGGGATGATCTTGAAGACCAAATACTTAGTCTCAGGTGCACCCTTGTAGTAGTCAGCATACGCTTCCAGTTTGGCATTGTCGTTCTGTGCCCAGGAAACAAACTTATATGGTCCACTTCCGATCGGGTTGGTTTTCAATCCATCTGGATTTGCCGTGACATAGTCCTTGGGTACAATCCCTGCGAATGGAACGGCAAGGTTGCGCAAGGTCGGGCCATAAGGGGGGCTTTTGTGGTCACCAGTACCGTATACTCATCCTCAATCTTTACTTCCTTGATGAAATCAACGATGTAAGAGACTGAGCCACTTGCGATGGCACGGTCGAGTGAGAATTTGACATCTTCAGCTGTCAAATCTTCCCCCCCGTTGTGGAACTTCAGTCCCTTGCGGATGAAGAAACGGTATTCAACCGGGGGGGAGAGTACTTCCCACTTCTCAGCAATCTGGGGGGGAACCACTTCACCTGTTACAGGGTCAGTATCCACCAAGGTGTCAAAAATGTGGTTGGTAACCGCAACGGCAGGAGTCTCTTTTCCGATGTGTGGATCGAAAGAGGTTACGTCAGCTCCTTGGCCGATTGTGATGCTGTCTTTGTAGCCACCGCTACCTGCATCAGCATCACGTTCGGAAGATCCTCCAGCGAACAGCGCAATACTGCTCAATAAAACCACTAGCACTGTCAGGATTTTTTTTCATGTTCTTTCTCCTATTTTTCTCTATAGTTGCCCCCCCATACAGGGACACCCCCCCAATCTCAAACCAATATACAAGCTGCAAAATGTCCTGGGGGGGTTATCTCCCTAAGCGGGATATCTGCCTTGGTGCAAGCTTCAGTTACAAATGGGCATCGTTTCGCAAACCGACAACCAGGCACCGGATCAATGGGACTGGTCAACTCTCCCTTGAGAAGCACCCTGTCCACAGCATAATCAGGATCGGGAACAGGAATGGCTGAAAGCAACGCCTTGGTGTATGGGTGCATCGGATGGGAGAACAACTCTTTTGCAGGTGCTTTCTCCACCATCTGTCCCAAATACATGACAATAATGTCATTCGAGAGGTGCTTTACTACCGAAAGGTCATGGGTGATGAAGAGATAGGTCAATCCAAACTCATCCTGCAGGTCCTGCATCAAGTTCAGAATCTGTGCTTGAATGGATACATCAAGAGCAGAAACAGGTTCATCACACACTATAAATTTCGGATCCAAGGCCAAAACACGGGCGATACCGATACGCTGCCTTCTTCCCCCCCCGTCCAGTTCATGGGGGGGGTAGCTGTTAATAAGTTTTGGGGGGGAGAGGCCTACAAGATCCATCAATTCGGTGACCCGTGCACGCAACTGTGGGCCTTGTTTTCGGGTAAAGATCTTCTGGATCAGCAGACTCTCAGCAATCATCTCACTCACCGTCATTCTTGGATTCAGGGAAGCAAACGGATCTTGAAAGATTATCTGCATATCGCGTCTCAGCGCTTTCATGCTCTTGTTGCTGAGTGAGGTAATCTCCTGGTTCTCAAAATAGACAGTACCTTCAGTGGGATCATAAAGACGTAGGATAGTTCTTCCCAAGGTTGACTTCCCGCAGCCAGATTCACCAACAACACCGAGTGTTTCCCCCCCTCTATTCAGATCAAAGGAGACATCATCAACTGCATGCAATGTACCACCAGGGGGGTATCAAAATATTTCTTCAGATGTTCTACGCGCAATAAGACATCAGACATTTCTCACCTCCGCTTCTGCCAAAATACAACGAACCTGATGCGTCTCGCTTAAATGAGTGGGTTCAGGCATCGCTCGCTCACAGGCTTCTGTAACGAAACTACAGCGAGGAGCAAACTTGCAACCCGGAGGTAGATCCGTAGGATCTGGCATCAATCCCTTGATCGGACTGAGGCGTTTCACATCTTTCGTAAGGGACGGAATAGAGCCAAGCAACCCTCTGGTATAGGGATGGGTGGGTCGTTTGAAAATGTCATCAAGATTTCCCAATTCGATAATTTGTCCGGCGTACATGATGGCAACCCGGTCACAGTTCTGTGCTACTACTCCTAGGTCATGGGTTATCAGCAGCATTGCTGTATTGAGCCGCTTCTTCAGGGCCGTGATCATATCCAATACTTGCGCCTGGATTGTTACATCGAGAGCGGTAGTTGGTTCATCAGCAATCAACAAGACAGGATTGCATGCCAACGCAATGGCGATAATCACCCGCTGCTTCATACCTCCGGAGAACTGATGGGGGGGGTACTCATGGCTTCGCTCAGAAGGAATACCAACCATCTCCAACATCGCATTTGCCTGACGTAGGATCTCATCACGTTTAAAGTCCCTGTTATGGACTTCTACAACTTCCTGAATCTGTTCTCCTACCGTCATGACCGGATTAAGACTGGTCATGGGGGGGTCCTGGAATATCATGGAGATGCGACTTCCACGGATTGAACGCATCTTGCTCTCGCTCAGGGAAAGCAAATCCTGTCCTTCGAAAAACACGCTCCCCCCCATCTTTATCACTCCAGGAGGGGGGGAAGGAACCAAGCGAAGGATTCCTCTTGCAAGGGTAGTCTTTCCTGCCCCCCCGGTCTCTCCAACCAAGCCAAGCGTTTCTCCTCTCCTCATCGCCAGAGAAACTTCATTGAGCGCATGCACACTCCCTTCATCAGTCTCGTAATGAATTGTGAGGTTTTCAATGGATAGTATCTCTTCTGGATTTTGCATGATATCTCCTAATTTTTCAGACGAGGATCCAAGGCATCCCTGAGCCGTCCCCCCCCATAACGTTCAAGGACAAGATGGTGATCATGATCCCCCCCAGTCCTGGTATGACCGTGATATGCCACCCTTCCCGGATATATGCCCGTGCAGAGGAGAGCATTGACCCCCCCCACTCAGGAGTCGGAGGCTGAATACCCAATCCCAAGAACGAAAGACCAGCTATGGAGAGGATTGCACCAGCCACACCGAGGGTTGCCTGGACGATCAGAGGGGGGGCCATTGAATTGGGGGGGAGAATGTACTTGAAAATGATCCGCACATCACTGGCTCCCATAGCCCGAGCTGCCTCAATGAACTCCTGGTCCTTGATAGTCAACACCGAAGCCCGCACTGTCCTGGCATAGGTGGGAACATAACTTATGGCAATTGCTATAAGCACATTGGTCAAACTCGTACCCAGTGCTGCCACGATTGCAGTCGCAAGAAGCATAGAGGGAATTGCCAACAATACATCCATGAAACGCATAATGATGTTATCGGAAATCTTTCCATAATATCCTGCAACCGCACCCAGCAACCCTCCTAGGATGGTAGAAAGTGCTATGGCAATTGTTCCCATAAACAAGGAGTACCGGACTGCCCATACCATTCGCATGAATATATCGCGTCCAAATTCATCCAAACCAAAGATATGCTCCCTGCTTGGTCCTTGCAGACGCATGCGCAGGTTCTGTTTGATCACATAGTCATTGTAGATTGCCTTATCAGTAACCAAATCGATCACAATAGTGGATAGTGCAATTACTACAAGCGCCAGGATGACGATCATACCGGTGAGAGCCAGTCTGTTTTTCTTGAAGCGTCTCCATGTTTCTGCTGCGAGTGTTCGCTGTTTCTTTATCACCGGCTGTTTCATACCACCACCCCCCCTCTCCGTCTCTTGACAACCTTCTTGGAATACTGGCTCTTGATCCTTGGATCAAGGAATGCATAGAGAATATCGACCAAGAGGTTTACGAACGAGAACATGACAGCCATGAAGATAACAGACCCCCCCAGTACCATAGGGATGTCCTTACTGGTAATGGAATCGACCATAAGCCGTCCCAAACCAGGCCAAGAGAAAATGGTTTCAGTGAGCATCGCGCCACCAAGCAATAAGCCGAATTGAAGCCCTACGGCAGTCACAATCGGTATCAAGGCATTTTTCAACATGTGTTTCTTGGTAATCTGTTTTTCGGTAATGCCCTTTGCCCGAGCCGTTGATATGTAATCCTGCCGGATTACTTCCAGCATAGACGAACGTGTCATACGCACCACCGTAGCGGCGGCTCCGGTGCCAAGGGTCAAGGCAGGGAGCACCAATGACCTTAGCAGTCCAATGAATCCCCCCCTGCCCATGCCTTGGGAGGGCAACCAACCAAGCTTCAGTGCAAAGAGAAGGGAGAGCAGTAAGCCAAGCCAGAAATTCGGCATTGATACTCCAACCAAGGAGAATACCATCGAGGTATTATCCATGGCGGTATACTGTTTCTTTGCCGAAAGAATTCCGATTGGTATCCCGATCATCAGTGCAACCAAGATACCCGATATTGCCAAGATGGCAGTATTGGGGGGGAACTTGTCCCATACTTGGGAAGCAACTGGTATCTGGTTTCGATAACTCAACCCCCCCAAATCACCCTGAAACAGATTTCCCATGTAGGTTGCATAGCGCACCAACAGGGGGTTTATCCAATCCCAACTCTATCCGCTTCATTTCTAATGCCTCGGCGCTTGCCTGGTCTCCGAGGATGATAGCCGCCGGATCACCAGGGGGGGTGAGGGACATGATGAAGAATACGATGAAAGTTACCCCCCCAAGCAACACAGGAATCATCATAATCAATCGTCGAATAATATACTTACCCATACAGACTCCAACTCCTAGGATTTCTCATCATGTAAACTGAGCGAACTTACCGCCAAGCATGGCAATAGTCAGAATCATATGGAACACGTCATCATACTGCTCAGATACGTACCGCACTGTCCGTCCCCCCCCGATTCGCTTTAGACCAGGAACAACTGCAACTGCATCTGCAATGACAGTGCTGGCCAAGTCCACTTCGAGTTCCACTGGGCCATCCAAGCGCTTCACTTCAAAGCTAGACAAGGGCCGTTGCAGAAAAGCTTTCACTTGTTCTTCAAAGGTACGTTTCACCAACTCTGGGCTGTACATTTTTGCCGTGTAACGACCCAATCCTTCCTTGGTACGAACGAACGGAATCGAGAGGAAATCTTTCAGTTCCGCTTCGAGAATATCATCACCGCTGACTAATGCGATTGGTACACCATAGAGCCCTGCGTAATACGCGTTGATCTCCGTTTCCCCCCCTACTACTTCCCCCCCATTCAAACGGATCTGATAGATGCACGAGGATGAATAGGAGTGGTCCATCCCACCCTTCTCAGTTCCGATGCTTGCATGGTAACCAAGAAGGAATACAGCATCAAAACTCTCATCAAGACCTTCCATCATATATGAATGCCGGGGGGGGTATCCCTTTATATGGGTGATGCGTTCGTCCCCCCAAAGGAACCATAGACCAAATTCTCACCACGACTATGTGAGTCGCAAATACAAATTTCCTCTATTTCCGTACCTTGGAGCAATGTATCAATAACATACTGCAGTTCCTGCTTGAGCAAGGAAGCACACCAAGCTTCTTTGGTGTTCATCTCGTTCCAAGAAGAGATTCCTTCAATACCTTCCATGTCTGTGGAAATATATACTTTCATCTCAACACTTCCTTTTGTGATTTAAGCCACGCATAGCCTTCCCGTTCTGTGGCTACAACCGCCTTCATATGGGGGGGAATCAAATTTTCATCACTGCCGAGAAGCAGCATGTTTATAAATACCTGGATGACAGCTACCATGCCGACAAAGGAGTTGGTGAGCAACAAGGAGTTGTTCGCACTACACGCCACTGAATCTGCAATTGGATAGATGGGACACGCTGCTGAATCGGTGAACAGATATACCTTTACCTTTCGTGCATGGGCAGCATTGGCTACCTGAAGTGCCTCAGGGGGGGAGTATGGGGGGGGCATAGTCATGATAAAAAGACAGTCAGAACTGTTCATACTTGCAAGCCTTGCACTGTAGTCACTGATGGAACCTGTGATTGAGTGAACCTCTTTAATCTGCATGGATACCAGAGCATATTCGAATATCTGCATGATATTCTTGCTGACTCCAAAACCACTCACGAAGATACGATTGCACCCAAGGACCCCCCCCTGCACCATTCTGGACAGCGATTGGACACTCAGTCCCTTAAGGGTCTTGCTTAAGTTCTGGATCTCATTATCGGCAAGTTTCTGCAGTTTCTTCTTGATCGGCAACACATCGAGTTCATTCAACACCACATTGGAGTCTGGTTTGAGCTTTGTCCTAAGTTCCTCTTGCACGGTCTCCTTGAACTGCTTGTATCCAGTAAATCCAAGAGCTTGCGTATATCGTACCAAGGAGGCGTTACTGACCCCCCCAATAATTTTACTCAATTCATTGACTGAGGTAAAACCAATGGAATCGTAGTTGTCGAGCATCCAGCGTCCCACTTCTTGAAATGAGGGAGACATAGAAGACAAGGTCTCACGTATTCGTTCCTGTACCATAGTATCTCTCCCCCCCCTTTCCTCATGAATCACAGGTATGTAACAAATTCTACCGAATCCAGTATTATATTAACAAATTTTACATCATTATGCACCAAAAATTGTATATTTTTGCACACATATACTTAATTTTATATATTATATTATTTTATTATTAATTTTTTTTCTAGTAATATTATCGTTTTCCTGAATATCTATGGAAAACAATTGGCTCCTTGAGACAGGAAGGAGTCCTATCTGTTGCAATTACTACAGATGAATTGATAGGTAAATGCGATTGACTCAATGCTTAACTTCTCACAAAGATGTGGAGGATCTCCCTCTGAAAAGCCTCCAGGTCGTAGATCCCTGCAGAGAAGCGAGTCAAACCGATTGTGGTAGTTTTCAGCAAAGGCATAGGCAAGCTTGACTACATCCGTCTCCTTCCAACCTCTTTCCAAGTAGTATATACCGATGAACATCACAGCGCCTTCAACCAACCCGCATTGATCCCCCCCGTGGCCACCACACCCATGCATGGCAACAGCACTCTGGAGTGTCTGTGGTGCAATGTTTTGGTCGAGCAGTTTGGAAAGCACAAGAAGTGTTGTTCTTGCGCAGTTGGTATCTGATCCGTAGTACAATTCATGCACCATGGTGCTGATTGTGGAATTGGTATTCATAAACCCATCCTAGAATAGAGCCACACACAAGGCAAGATGAGCTGTAGTTTTGCTTGCAAGAACTACAGCGATGGACTAGAGTACTAGGCCATATGGCAACGCATACCAAGCTGATGACAAGCGGGTCAATCCAAAAAAAATCTTATCGCCTTTGCCCTCCCAATTTTTCTTGGGAACTTGTTTCAACAGCTTTATCACACAACTGACACCTTGGTTGTGGGAAACCTTGTCGGCAAGGAGGCTTTGGCAGCCATAACCTCCATCACCAGCCTCATTATGCTTCTGGTAGGACTCTTCCAAGGCATTTTCGTAGGAGCAGGGGGGGTAGTCATCTCCACCGCATTCGGAAAAGGTGACCATGAAGGAGTCAGAAAGGCTGTCCATACCACCGTTGCACTCAGTTTGTTCACCAGTGCCCTACTTACCGTCTTGGGATATTTCTTTGCACCGGTTGTCCTTCATTGGATGCAGACCCCCCCCGAGAGTGTTTTCACTGACGCACAAACCTATCTTCGAATATTCTTCTTGGGCATCTCCACACTGATTTTCTACAACACTGCAAGCGGGATTCTCCAGGCAGTGGGTGACAGTCGTCATCCACTCTATTTTCTTATCGTCGCTGCAATGCTTAACATTGCCCTCGACCTATTCTTTGTTGGTGTATTAGGTATGGGCATTGAAGGAACCGCTTATGCCACCATCATTGCACAAGGAGTGAGTGCTACACTCAGCTTTCGTTTATTGCTGACGACCCCCCCGTCTGTGGTCCGTGTACATATTCCCTCCATCCGAATTCACAAAGGATACCTCAAACAGATTCTTACCTTTGGTATTCCTTCCGGTATCCAGAATTCGGTAACCAGCTTTGCAAATGTCATTCTTCAATCCTCAATCAATCTTTTCGGGGGGGCCTCAGCTATGGCAGGCAATGGCGCCTTCATGCGTATTCAAGGCTTTGCATTTATTCCTATAACGGCTTTTGCTTGGCACTTACCACCTTCACAGGACAGAACCTGGGAGCGAGGGAGTATGACCGAGTAAAAAGGGAGCACGCTTTGGTGTACTGTTCGCTATGATTCTTGCTGAGACCATAGGGCTCTTCATGCTCTTTGGGGGGCAGAACCCTTGATGAGACTATTCAGCCAAGACCCCCCCGAAGTTATCGCAATGGGAGTCTCAAAGGCCAAAATTTCCAGTCTTTTCCTCTGGGCACTTGCTCTCAGCCATGCAATGAGTGGTCTCTATCGTGGGGGGGCTGGAAAGGCAATCGTCCCCCCCATGTCAGTAATGCTTGCAATCTGGTGCATCTTTAGAATCATCTTCATCTCAACCGGACTTTGGCTCTTCATGGATATCAGGGTTATCTTCTGGGCATACCCAGTTACTTGGACACTCAGCTCCATTATCTTTGTCATCTATTACTTTAGGGTCGACTGGATGCATCAAACAGCGTAGACTTACACATGCAAGGAGGAAACCAACATGGATACCATTACCAAGCAATTGGCACAGATCAGGTGTATTCCGATGGTCAAACAGGGAAGAGAGGATCAAGCAGAAGACTTGATCAAGGCATTGCGAGCAAGTGAGTACGCACGGCAAACATCTCCCAGCAGATGGCAGGGGGGGGCTTGCCTTGCTACGTCGCTTGGCAAAAGAGAAGGATCTGCTTATCGGAGCGGGCAATGTCCAGACCCTCCAGGAGGCAAAAGCAGCTTTGGAAGCAGGGGGGGCTGCCTTCATCTTCTCCCCCCCTCTCTTCAACGAACAGATGGTGGAGTATTGCCAACAGGTTGGTAAACCCATCTATGCGGTTACCACCCAAGCATCTGTAGCCAAAGCTTGGAATCTCAAGACACTGGGTTGTTATCCTGTGGAAGAGCTTGGAGGACTCCCCCCCTTCATCAACACCTTGGGAGAACAAGAAGGTCTCACATTCATCGTAGCGGGTCATATCAATGAGGAAATGACCGCCACGTACCTCGAAAATCCTCACGTGCTTGCCATGACGGGAAGTTGGATGCTCAAGGATAGAGACTGGGAAGCAACCACAGCTGCACTTAAACGAGCAAAGGAATTCTCTCTCCCCCCCTCAGCCTAACAGGTCTTCAGGGTGAGAGGATGTGCTGACCGTAAACCCATTCGATTCCAATAGCGCGGCAAAGACGCCCTTTCCTGGAACAAGTGTACCACCGAAGGAACCATCGTAAACCAAGCCATATCCACAGGAGGGGGGGCTGCGCTCCATTAAGAGCGCTCGCCCGCACCCGTTTTTCTTTGCAATATCCAAAGCTCTCTCGGCTCCTAGCAAAAATGCTTCAGTAATGTCATCTCCCTCTCGGGTTATTACTCTGCCGGCGACCAACTCTGAGGGAGATCGAGGTGTTTGCAGCCCTCCCAACTCTTCTGGACATACAGGAATGAGGGTGTAGCGTTCTGCTAGCATTTCTGTCAGGGGGGGAAAGGGCACTGAAGTGCCATTATACCTACAGCGTCTGCCAAACAGACATGCACTGACAACAAGTGGTGGTTTTTCCATGGAGATAAGCATACCACAGAGAGAAAGTGAGTGGTATGCTTATCAGCATGGATGGATATGACAACCTCATTGCAACACTCGACTATTTTGAACAACGATTAAGGACCCAGAAGCCTATCACAACAGTAGCTGAGCTTTCCATGCACAGTGGCTATTGCACGCATCATCTCTCAGGTCTTTTCAGTGCCCACACTGATATGAAGCTGAAGGAATACCTGCAAGCAAGGATTCTCTCCACAATTTTTTCCCATGCATACATTTCAAATATCCCTCTCAGCAATCTTGCACTCCTCTATGGATTTAACGATTATGAGACCTTTTACCGTGCTTGCAAGCGGAGATATGGTAAGAATCCCTCCCAAATCCTCCAAAGTGGATTGGAATCTCCATTCCTACAACATCGGATCTATCCACAAAGGAATCAGGATATTGATGCCATCATCGGGGGGGAGGAAATCACATTACCTTCACTTACCCTCTGCGGGCTTGATTTCTTCATCTGGCCTGAGACACGTTCCTTCCACCGCCACTGGCAGCAGTTCGGTCACTACCAGAGTGCAATACAGAGTCAGAGGCATGAATCTGTTACATTCCAATTCACGGCTTGGAAGGATGGTGAGGAACAAACCATGCGGGTACTCTGTGGTATGGAGGTAGACCCTGAGTCTACTCAGGAGGCTGTTTTTTCCCGACAAACCATACCCAGGACAACCTATATCAAGTTTCTCCATACCCAAGACGTAAGCGAGATCAGGAACACCTACCAATATATTTATGGAACCTACTTCTCACAGAGTACCTACCAGTGTCTAGGAAATTGGGAGCTGCAGCGATATGAGAAAGGAAGAACAAGCATTGAGATTTACATTCCCGTCAGAACGTGAATTCAGCATCCCAATCAAAATGCTCACTCTCTTCTATCCACTGCGGCCAATGAGCACACCAAGGGGGGGGTGTGGTAGTCACGTACCCGGTCTTCACTACCATGGTACGGCTTGATATCGAGAACTGGAGTATCCTGCAATGCATCAATCCAATGAACGTGAATCGTTCCTTTTTCCTCGTCGATAGATTGCAGTGAGACAACCGATAGACATATCGGGTTCACCCGATATGGTGAGCGGGTGGCAAATACCCCCCCAATATGCTCAGGTCCTGTTTGATACGGTTTTTCAAGCAATAGAGCCTCTGAAGGCAACGAGATAGCTTGATCGGCATACCAGAGAACCAAGATATGGCTGAACCCTTCCAGTCCAGGCAGTCCCTTGCGATAGCCCTCTTCTAGCTGAATAGCATATCCTTCTTGTGTACATACCGTTCCAATTACGTTACATGAAATATTCATAGCAATTCCTCCTGCTATGAGGATTGCAGAGATGCGTTGTCCATACCATTACGAAACAGAAAGAGTCCCTTACAAAAAAAGGATTCAAAGCCCCCCCAGTTCTTGCAGCTTTTGTCCAATCGCATTCACGGTTGTCTCAAGGATGTACTCCCCCCCGTACGTTGCACTTGAGAGCCTTGGGTCCTCCCCCCCTTTCACCCCCCCGAGTGGCCACGTATCCTGCTCCAATGAAGCAAGGTCCACCAACTCAGGTAGAGAGCCATCATGGTGGATGTCTCACACCGACCTGCATGATCACTCATGGCTAGATATGTTTCTGGGGGGGGAAATCATTGATGGAAGAGAGAAGAATAATGTCATACTGCTTTTCCCACTGACCGGCCAACTCTGCCCAGGCCTTCCTTGAGGCCCATGGCCATCTGCTATCAGGCAGATGAAACCTGCCCGCTTGGCTTGGGCTACCAGGGCTTCAAGCATTTGGAGAAACAACCCCCCCTTGGAGACCCAATAGCAACTACCTGGCAGCCTCTGATGAGGTTTTGTAGCCTCGCTTGAATCCATCCCTATCAGGCTTTTCCCCCCCTCCC
>JDSH01000249.1_pt1 | contig 13221 bp, 18 predicted proteins | sample 199451 | NCBI WGS metagenome assembly JDSH01 (sample SAMN02584198, study PRJNA231836) | bioreactor metagenome | isolation source: continuous culture bioreactor electron acceptor NO2- transfer2 day 38 after... | place: Germany: Bremen | reverse complement strand
AAAACCAGCCAGCCCGCCAATTGCGGCAAAAACCGGGGGGGGACAGCAATGGATGCTGCATATAGGGCGGCAAGTTGATGTAATTCGGAATTACATAAAACAGAAAAACCAGCGACACCACGAAAAACAGCCCACCCAGTAACGAGTTGGGATTCAACCGACCGTATTCGTCGTTAGCAGTGTGGGTGGATTGATCGTCTGACAGTTCCATGATGACCTCTGCAGTTCAGCCTCAAAGAAAAAGGCGGGACGACCAAATGGCACTGTCCCGCCCGATACGGCAATTCTTTTTTTAACGTTTCAGGTTCGCCTGTTCAGCGACTTCGGACCACTTAGCAAGCTCGCTCTTTACCATCGCGCGGAAGTCTTCTCCGACCTCTTCACCCGCTACCGCTCCAAACTGAGGCAGGAAGTTCTGGAAGTCATCACCAGACATAATCTTCTCCAGCGCCAACTCCAACTTTTCAAGGCCGGACTCGGGGGGGAAGGATTTGTGAGCAATCAGACCGAACCAGGCAGACGTTTCGTAATCCTCAAGACCATACCCGGCGCCGGCCTGCTGCATGGAAGGGACTCCCGGTAGAAACTCAGACTCCTGTGGTGTGGTAACCGCCAGGGCTTTGAGTTTTCCAGACTGAATATGCGGATAAACGGTCGGCATATTCTCAAACGCAACGTCAACATCACCCGCCAGCAGGGCGGGCAGCGCTTCACCGGAACCTCGGAAAGGCACATGAACCAGTTGCGTCTTCGTCAGGTTCTTGAACAGCTCACCAGACATGTGAATAGAGCTTCCAATGCCCGGAGAGCTGAAAGAAAGCTGCTGTTCCCGCGCGGCTTCAACAAATTCCGCAACGGTGTTGTACGGACTGCTCGCAGGGACAACCATCACATTCGGAATATTGATCACGTTGCGAATGAACGCAAAGTCAGCAACTGGATCGTATCGCAGATTCGGATACAGAGACGCGCCGATGGTGTGCCCCCCCGGGGGGGATGCCATTAGAAGCATATGGTCGGAACCGCGCCCACCACGAGCCAACTGGCCGGTAGCAACCGTTGAGCCAGCACCAGGACGGTTCTCAACCACCACCGTGCTCAACTCACGCTGAAGCAGGTCTGCCACTTTTCTCGAAAGCAGGTCCGTCGTACCACCAGCAGAGTAAGGTACGACCAATCGAATGTTATCGTCAGGCCACTCTTCGGCCTGAGCCAGACCACCACAAGCCAGAGATACAGCAGTTACTGCGCCGAGCACACTACGTTTCAGACGAAGCCCAAATAATTCGATCATTTTTGTGATTATCCTCGTTGGTCATTTCGTTGTTCGCATATCGAACTTATGTTCGAATAATGTTCGCGGGAGTAATCTCACATATTCATCACAGGCGTGCAAGAATTTTTTATGTGCAAGTCAGTAATAACCACCGACGGCAGGTTCGGGAAACCTGAAGAAGCAACAGCTCAGGCGAGGATATGACGAGGGCCAGATCAGGCCCTCGCGGTGATAACCAGAAACAGGAGCGGTAGCAGAGGTGTGTCAGAATGGCCCAAAAGCCACTCTATCAGGCAGAACTTCAGTGATTTTTCGAGATGCGCTTTGCATGATTGGCACATACTCGTCGATGATTCGGTCAATTGAGACCGTGCTGACGTGGCTGCTGGAGTTAAGCGCAAACCGTGCCCTGCCCCCCCTTCGATCAAAAACCGGAACAGCTAATGCTCGCATGCCGAGTTCCAGTTCCTGATCAACAACGGCGTAGCCGTTCATCCGAATCTTCTCGAGTTCGGCGCGAAGCTCATCAGGGCCTTTCGTATAGGCTGTCAGTTTTTCGAAACGGGTATCCCGAATCACCTGGTCAAGTTCCTGGGCCGGCAGGGAGGCAAGCAGTACCCGGCCTCCAGAGGTCGCATAGGCTGGCAGGCGCGCACCAATCTGCAAATTAATGGGAATGAGTCCCCCCCGGCGTGGAATCCGCGCAACGTAAACAATATCTACGCCATCAAGTACCAGTGCAGAACAGGACTCACCCAACTGGTAGGAGACCTCTTCCATGAAAGGCGTGATCGTTTCCGAAAAATCCAGCGAAGCAAGAAAGGAATAGCCCAACTCCAGAACCTTGGCTGTCAGCCTGAACTTCTTGTCGTCCTGGGTGACATAACCAAGTTTCTGTAACGTGAGCAAAAATCGGCGAGCGGCGGCCCGGGACAGATTGTTCTTTTCTGCAACGGCAGACAGCGACATTGACGGGGGGGTGTCCGTGTCGAAAGAACGAATAACCTCCAGACCGCGTGCAAAGGTCGTCAGGAACTCTTTGTCTACAGACACACTACCCTCGCTATCGCGACCCACCGAATCCATCCCTTTGAATAGTACAAGCACCAACCGATCGTTCGATAATCGGTCACTATCTGGTGCGGGATGATGCCAGCCCCCCCAATAGGGCTATGCAAGCGGGTCTCGCAGGAACAGCGGGACGACATCATCATCCGCTTTCGTGTCTGTCGTTTACATGTCTCAGGTTCTGTTGGCCATCCATTCCTCCAGGGTCTGACCTTGCTCAACCAGACGCTTTAAAAGAGGCGCAGGCTTCCAATAGAGCTCTCCCGATCTTGCGGCCAACGCCTCAAGACGGTCAAAGACCGAGTCCAATCCTCTTTGGCTGGCATAGAACATCGGGCCACCGCGATAAGATGGGAAGCCGTAGCATGAACATAGACCAGATCGATGTCCCCCCCCGGGCGCTGAGCAATGCCTTCCTCAAGGATTCGAAAGCCCTCATTAACCAGAGACAGAATATGACGATCCTGGATTTCCTCTTTGGTCAACACGCGTTGCGACACGCCATGTCGTGAAGCCTCACGCCTGATCACTTCCGATACTTGGGGGGGATCCGAGTACCTTGCCCGGGTGTCGGGATCGTAGCGATAGTATCCGGCGCCAGTCTTCTGTCCCAAGCGGCCTGATTCGACCAGCGCATCAGCAATACAGTAGGTACGAGGATCGCCTTTCTGCTCGCTGGCCAGAGCCTGCCGCGCCTTGTAGCCGATATCCAGCCCCCCCGCCAGATCGCCGACTGCCAGCGGTCCCATTGCCATCCCGAAATCCGTCAGGGCTCCGTCTATTTGTTCCGGCGTAGCCCCCCCCTCAATCATGCACAACTGAGCCTCTTTGGCGTATTGCCTCAGCATCCGGTTGCCAATGAATCCGTAACACACACGTGACAACACTGGCACCTTGCGGAGTCGTTTACCCAGCGCCATCGCGGTCGCAATAACATCATCCGCGGTTTGTTCTGCCCTGACCACCTCCAGCAGTTTCATTATGTTTGCCGGACTGAAGAAATGAAGACCCACCACATCTCCAGGCCGCGAGGTCGCAGACGCAATCTCATTGACGTCGAGGTAGGAAGTATTGGTCGCCAGAATGGTCCCGGGGGGGCGACAGACCTCATCCAGTCGCTGGAACACCTGCTTCTTCACATCCATGCTTTCGAAAACGGCCTCTATCACCAGGTCGACCTGGGCAAGGTCCTCATAATTAGTGCTTCCGTTGATGAGCGCCTTCCGGGATGACGCTTCGCTGGTTGACAGTTTTCCTCGACTGACCGAGCGCCCATAGTTCTCGGAAATCAGAGTCAGCCCCCCCCGATCAAGCCCTTCCTGATTGAGTTCGAGGAGCATCACCGGAATACCAGCATTGGCGAAGGCCATGGCAATGCCGCCCCCCCCATTGTGCCCGCACCAATGATGCCTACTCGGGATATGTCACGGGCGTGGGCCTCCGGGTCCAGATCAGGTACCTTCAGTGCCTGACGCTCTGCAAAAAAACAAATGCCTTAGCGCCGCTGACTGGTCGGACTGTATGCATTCCACAAACTGCGAACGCTCAAAGGCAAGCCCCCCTCATCAAACGGCCGGTTAAGAGCAATTTCGACGCAGTGACAATACGTTGAGGCGCTTCCTGTCCTCGCTTCCTTTTAGCCAATTGGTTTCGGTAAGCGTCCAGGGTCTGTTGGTCTCCGCTATCCACGGGTATATCCATATCACGAATTCTGCGGACACCCAGGCCGCCAGCCAGGCAATCGCGGGCATAGTTCAGCGCGCCTTCTCGCAAGTTGCCCTCAAGAACCCGGTCAATCAACCCCCCAGCTCCCGCGCCCGTTGGCTGGCACTTTTTCGCCACTGGTCATCAGGTCAAGTGCTGCCTTTATACCTATCAAGCGTGGAACACGCTGCGTACCGCCCGCCCCCCCGGGTAACAATCCAAGGGTAACCTCCGGTAAACCGACAAACGCTGAGGGCAATGCACAGCGGTAGTGGCAACTCAGCGTAAGCTCAAACCCACCACCGAGCGCAGTACCGTGGATCGCGGCAATCACTGGCTTGTTTGACGCCTCAATCGCCGCATTCACCTGAGGCAACGACGGCTCCTGAATGGGCTTGCCAAATTCACTGATGTCCGCGCCCGCCACAAAGGTGCGCCCTTCACAAAGAATGAGGATTGCCCTGGAATCATCGGCCTGAGCCTGATTGACCGCCTCGAGAATACCGCTGCGCACACCGTGGACAGTGCATTAACCGGGGGGGGTTACTGATGGTAATAACACCCAGCTCATCGATACGTTCGTAGTTCACCAACATGAAATTGTGTCTCCTCGGAAAAGGAGCCGGCACCCGAATCAAAGTGCAGGTACCGGCTCTGGAGAAAACCGGACCACTGGCATCAAAGAATGCCGCTGGATCGGAGTTTCTGAATATCTTCGGCGTTTTTTTTCCCAATACCCGGGCAAGCACCGCATCTGTGTCCTCGCCGAGCAGCGGAGGCGCTTTACGATAGTTCTGGGGGGGCGTTTTGGAGAATTTTATCGGGTTGGCGATGCCTGGCACCTTACCCACAACCGGATGCTCCAGCTCAAGCTTCATCTCTCTGGCCAGGACCTGTGGGTCCTCGAAGACTTCAGCAATGTTCTGGATTGGCCCACAGGCACGTGGACGTTTACCAGCGAATCCATCCACTCCCGGCTCGTTCGTGTACGGGTGATTTCACACAACTTGCCAACCAGCTCCGGCCGGTGAAGCACCCGCTGAGGATTGCTTGAGAAACGTTCATCCTCCGCCAGCTCAGGGCGCCCCCCATGGCCTGACACAGCGCTGGAACTGACCATCATTCCCAACGGCAATAATGACCTGACCATCTTTCGTCGGAAACGGTTGATAAGGGGGGGCCAGATTAGGGTGGTATTCGCCCGTGCGCCCGGGGGGGACATCCCCCCCACTGCAGAAATAGTTCAATGCCTGATTCGCAAGCCAACTGACCTGCACATCCAGCAATGCCATATCAATATGCTGGCCCTCGCCGGTTTTCGTTCGATGGTGCAAGGCAGACAGGATGGCGATGACCGCATTCATCCCCCCCGTAGTCAGGTCGCTACAGCCATGCCCACGCGCTGAGGTCCGGCCCCCCCTGGCTGTCCATCGGCCGCACCGGTAATGCTCATGAGCCCGGATTGTGCCTGAATCAGGTAATCGTACCCTGCATAACTTGCCATAGGTCCGGTATGACCAAAGCCGGTGACAGAGCAATAGATAAGGCCCGGATTCGTCTCACAAAGGGATTCGTAGCCCAGCCCCCCCTTTCTGGCAAGCCCGCCAGTCTTGAAGTTTTCAACCAACACATCGCATTCAGCCGCCAGCTCCCGGATCAGCGTCTGACCTTCGGGCTGTCCCAGATCAACGGTTACCGAATGCTTGCCGCGATTGGCCGACAAATAGTAAGCCGACTGCCTGGTCGGATTACCCTCTTTGTCTTTCAACCAGGGAGGGCCCCCCCAGTGCCGGGTATCGTCACCCAACCCCCCCGGACGCTCAATCTTTATGACCTCCGCGCCAAGATCCGCAAGGATCTGTGTACACCAGGGACCCGCCATCACGCGTGACAGATCCAGAACGCGAATACCTGCTAAAGGACCGGACATAGCTGACTCGCGACTCATAGTGAACCCGTCGCGTTGCGAAGCATCTGCTTGGCAATCACCAACTGCTGTATCTGGGAGGTCCCCCCCTCATAGAGGCGGAACAACCGGACATCGCGATAGAAACGCTCAACGCAATACTCGCTGATGTAACCTGCACCACCGTGAATCTGTACGGCGCGGTCCGCAACGCGGCCAACCATTTCCGTACAGAACAGCTTGCAGCTTGCAGCGTTCATAGACACAGGTTGCCCCCCGCGTCATAGGAACGTGCGGTTTCTTCAACCATGCATTTGCCTGCGTAATATTCGGTCTGGCTATCCGCAAGCATGGCCTGGACAAGCTGGAAGTTCGCGATTTCGGTACCAAATTGCTTGCGCTGTGATGAATAGGCGAGACTCTCATCAATCAGGCGTTTGGCGGTACCAACACTCAGTGCACTGATGTGCAGGCGCCCACGATCAAGCACTTTCATGGCGGTCTTGAACCCCCCCTGCCCTTCGACACCGCCGATCAGGGCTGAGGCTGGCACCCGCACGTTGTCAAACATCACATCGCAGGTATGGGCTCCCTTCTGTCCCATTTTCTTATCGGGTTTGCCCAGGCTGATGCCCGGAAGATCCGCGTCCACCAGGAACGCTGAGACACCTCGCCCACCGTCCTCTTTACGGCCCGTCCGCGCCATTACAGTGAACACACCCGCACGGGGGGGTGCGTTGGTAATGTAGCGTTTGGCGCCATTGATGATGTAGTCGTCGCCTTCCCGCCGCGCCGAAGTCATCACGGACCCTGCGTCGGAACCAGCGTCTGCTTCAGTCAGGGCGAAGGAACCGATCAATTCACCCGTCGCAAGCTTCGGTAGGTAGCGGGCTTTTTGCTCCGCCGTTCCATCAATAATGATGCCCTGAGAACCAATACCCACGTTGGTACCAAACATGGAACGAAAGACCGGCGAGGTATAGCCCATCTCCTGAATAATGGCCGCCTCTTCCGCCATGTTCAGTCCCAGCCCGCCGAACTCCTCCGGAATGGAGAGGCCAAAGAGTCCCAACTCCTTCAGCTCGTCAATGACATCATCGGGGGGGATCCGGTCTTCTTCCGCGACCTGCATCTCCAGTGGAACCAATCGATCCCGGACATAGCGACGCACACTGTCGACAAACTGATTCAGGGTTTCTTGATCTAGTGCCATTCCGGCCTCCCATGTTCCTAACAACGTATGAAAACCGCGCTATCGAAGCGCACTGTAAACGAGAGCTGCGCATAGACAGCCGCTTAGCCCGAGAAATATTAACGAGTACCGCAGGTCCATCCGTACGCGGCGCGACGAGCACCGTATGCGGTGAACCGCTCCAACAGAAGCGCATTGGCGGAATAAGGTGTACCCGCGATGGTGATGCCCCCCCAACCGGTCACCATCGCCAAGCCAAGTCCGACAATCGCATCAAAAGGCCAGATTGGCCCCCCCAGAATTCCGCCAACGACCGTGGCCGACACGATTGGATTTACCCCCCCTACGGTGCCGCCGAGATAAAAAAGCCAGGGAACACATAGCGCAATCAGGGGGGGGTAAGCCGCGCCGGGCAGGAAGACGTCGCTCCCCCCCAGAGAGTTCATGGCGGTTGCCACCAATGCCCCCCCCAAGGAACGACGCGCCTCCCATGATGCCAGCTCATTTGAAACATTGGCCATCGAAGGCAGTGCGTCGCCCGGGTGCCGTACTCGTTGGGTGATCAGAATCACGACCGCAACAGCGAGACAACTCACCGTGACCGCCTGCGAATACCGGTATCCAAACCAGGCGTTCAACACGAAAGAAGAACCCGAAATCAGAAGGGCGAGCCCCCCAAAAACCGGAGCCAGGATCCGACAATCTTTGCCTGCGGTTCCGGCCTGTCTTGTGGCGAAAAAGGCTCAGGTTCATCCGAGATTTCTTTCTCCCGAAAACAAGCGCCGACGGTGAGGTAAAGCAATGCAAAAGGCACACTCCACGCCAGTAGATCCCAGCTCTCGAGACCGGGAAGAAGCGTAACAGTCATGACCACGGCCACGGACAATGGCGAGCCCATGGGCGAGGCTCCGAACCCTCGAATAACGGCCCGGGCGGCGTTCCGGGTTGCCATCGACTCTCCCCCCCCGTTGCGAATCCGGCTACCAATCATTGGCGCTACCAGGCCGATAGAACCAAAGTTCAAGGGAACAGAAAGAGTACTTGTCCCGATACTCAGCCCCCCAGATAGCGGACCAGCGACTGCCCCCCCCGGAAAAGGCTTCGTGATATCACCTCAAGATCCCGGGATTTACCAAGCACGGACGACAAAAACATAACCGAAAGGACCAGCCCGGTAATGGCGGCCATCCCGTCGAAGGCACTGCTCAGGACCTGGCCATTGTAGAGCCCGGCCAAAAGCAGAACACAGACAACCAACGACGCAATCACCCGCGCAATCGGACGTAAGGTTTCCCATCCAAGAGCTATGACCAGGATCGCGAGCCCCCCCGCAGTTAATTGGCTATGCCCGGGAAGGAATACCGCCGCCGCTGACACCAGAGCGGTATACCCGAGTACAGAGCGCAGTGAGGCGAACAACGGAACCTCAACCACAGTTCCTGTCCTTTGGCTGCCTCGATTTCATTGTGCTGGAACACCCTGTGAGTGTTCGCCTCCGAGGATGTAACGAAAGGATCCCTGGGCGGTTGCAACCAGAACGCCATCGCAGGTTACCGACGCTTCAACAAAGAAGATTTTTCTACCGCGACTTAGCTGACGGGCAGAGGCGACCATAACGCCACTCTGGACGGGCGCCATGAACTGCGTATTCAGGGAAATCGTACTGCAACGACGAATATGGCCGTCGATTTCGCAATATGTCCCGGCCAACCCCCCCGCGGCACAGTCAAGAAGTGCGCTGACAACGCCTCCGTGCACGTAACCATTCCGATTCATATGCTGACTGGAGACGGGTGCTTCGATGACCGCGTTGCCCTGACGCCACTCCACAAGAGAAAAGCCAAGGACGTCTCTGAAACCACTCAGTCCTTCGTTCTCTGTTTGTCGATTCACGTCGCTCATGATGCCAGGGCCTCGCCGGAACTCATTCTATGGGCAGCACCTTAACATCGGCCAATGAATACCACTATTATATGCTTTTTATATGATCTATCTAATTCGGTTATACTTCCGGAAGCCACTCATTACGACCTTCAAGGGCAAGCCATGGCGCTTCAGATAAAGATCGATTTTCGACAGCTGAACACGTTTCTCACCATTGCCAATACCGGCAGTTTCAGCCGGGCGTCTGAAAAGCTTTTCATTGCTCAGCCTGCCCTGAGCCGCCAGATACGTCTGATGGAAGAAGCACTGAACGTCCAGGTTTTTGTCCGACACGGTCGCGGCGTTGTCCTGACGCCTGCCGGGGGGGAACTTCTGTATCAGAAAGCTCAAGCCATACTTCAGGATCTCGAGCGAACCCAGGCCTCAGTCTCGGCCATTGCCGGCGAGGTGACTGGCCAGGTGGTTCTCGGCATTCTTCCAACGGCAGCTTATAGCTTCTCCGGAGCATCATTGAGGAATTCCGCCAGTCTTATCCGCAGGTTTCGCTGGCTGTAAAATCAGCAATGAGTGGCACGTTGCAGCAACTTGTTGCCCAGCACCGGGTCGACCTTGCAATCACGTACAGCTACAGCAAGCAGAAACACCTCCACTACACACCGCTTATGGAGGAACGGTTCTACCTGATTGCCAACCCCCCCGCAAGCCCCCCCCTGTCCGGTCGCGACAGTGTGTCGCTGAGCGAAGTGCTGGATCTGCCTCTTATCATGCCGGAGGAAAAGCACGGCCTTCGGGAACTCATGGAGCGCGAGGCGATGAAGCTTCAACAAAAGCTGAGCTTGGCGATGGAGGTCAACGCCTGGCCGCTGATGACAGACCTTGTAAGGCGTGGCCTCGGGTACACTGTTCTGTCCTATGCCTCCGTCCACGAAATGCTGGAGCGCGACGAGGTTATCGCAATTCCAATTACCAACCCGACACTCTTCCGCTCGCTGTCAATCGTCACTCCCAGAGATCTGCCTCCGACACTTGCCACGCTAAAGCTCGCCGAAACGGTCATGAAACAGGTGACGCTGCAGGTGAAACAGGGAATATGGAAAGGCCGCGCGCTGTTTGACGAGAACAGCCTCGATGGGCTGAACGCACCAAGCCACTTCGGGGGGGTTGCCGAGGAATAGACTCGAGGCCATACAATCTGGATATATTATTTATTCAAATTAGATAATTGTGCGAACGGTTTGTCATTGATAGCTTGCCGGCCCAGGTGAGACTGGGCCACCGGGATGCCCTTTCCTGACCCAGCCCCCCCCTGAAAAACAGCAAAAACAACACAGAAAAGGCATAAGCGATGACAAAGAACAAGCTCTCCGTCTCGATCACAGTACTGTCCGGGGGGCACTCATGATGGGCATGGCCAACCCCCCCGCCTCTTCGATTGAATTCAAGACTGAAGACGCCACCGTCGACATCTACGGTTATGCGCGCCTGAATGCGTCATATGACATTAATGAAGACATCAGCAAAAACACCGGAACCCGTTCTGGTGACTTCAGCCAGGTCAACACCGGTGCTGCCGAAGATAGCGAAGCCAGTGGCTATTTTGGCGCTGACGCCGTTCAGTCCCGCCTGGGCATCACCACGAAGCTCTCCAGTGGCCTGAAGATTAACCTTGAAGGCGATTTCCGCGGTGGCGCCAGCGGCGGTCAGCTGCGTCTGCGTCACGCCTACGGTCAGTACAAAAACTGGACTCTCGGGCGCACCTGGTCTAACTACAACAGCTTTGTGGGCAACACATCAGTCCTGGAGATGGACGGGGGGGTCGCAGGCAATGCCGGACTCTATAACCGGACCGCACAGGTTCGCTATACCACCGGCGGTTTTTCCGTTGCTTTAGAAGACCCGAAGTCCAAAATTCTGGACGAAGCCTCTAAAAACGGCCTGCCAACACTGACCGCGCGTTACGAATCCGGTGCCGGAGCACTGAAGTATTCCACTGCCGCCCTCATCCAGGAAGTTGGCTATGATGATGGAGATACAGACGATTCGGCGCTCGGCTTCGCGGTCTTCGGTGCGGCCAGATATCAGTTGACCGACGATCTGAGTATTCAGGGCAACTTTAACTACACCGACGGGGGGCCAACGGCTACCTGTGGCGTTCTGGCACCAACTACTACGGTGAGGATGCCTACCTGAACGGCGACTCCGTTGAGACCATTGCAGGATACGGTGCAAACCTGGGCGCAACGTTCAAAGTCGGACCCGGGGGGGCGCTAAGCGTGGTCTATGGCCTGACCTCCATGGATTGGGATGACGCCAAGGAAGACGGCTGAATGTGGCAGATAAGCACGAGCGCAACACCAACGCTTTCATCACCTATAAGTGGAGTCCATTGAAAAGCGTAACACTGGGTGCGGAGTACGGACGCTATGAAGTCAAGAAGGTAAACGGCGACGAAGGTGACGCCAATCGTCTGATGTTCGCGGCCCAGTATAATTTCTGAGCAGCCGTCACTTAATCCACCCGATAAGACACGATAGCCCCCCCGACTCGCCAGGGCTATCGTCTTGCCATTCAGGCAACAAAAAAACCCCCCCAGCATTTCTGCTGGGGGGGTTTTGTATTGGCGGAGAGGGAGGGATTCGAACCCTCGATACGCTATTAACGTATACACACTTTCCAGGCGTGCGCCTTCAGCCACTCGGCCACCTCTCCAATAAACTGTTTCAAATCAGCGATGTCGTCGCTCATTTGAGGGCGCAAACTTTAATGGTTTTGACGGCGTTTGGCAACTCCATGTTTTGAATTCATCAAAAATTTTTTTCAGAAGAACCTTACGACGGCCTCGGGCATAACAAACCCGGGGGGTCCATGGCGTATCCTTTCAGGAAACCCGCTCAACACGTTCAGGAGAATGACCATGCTGATGAAAGCCGACCAATCCACCCTGTTGCTCATTGACGTGCAGGAACGGCTGATGCCCGCCATCAGCGAGGGCGATGCGGTTGCTGAGCGTTGCATTACGCTGGCAACCATTGCGGGACTGCTTGGCGTACCTGCAATTGCAACCGAGCAGATACCTGAAAAACTTGGGCCGAATCTGGAGGGCGTTAAGGAGCTGTGCAACAAAACTCTGGAGAAAACCCATTTCGACGCCTGCCCGGACGGACTCATCGACGAATTGCCCGAAGGCCGGCAACACATTGTCATCGGAGGCTGCGAAACCCACGTATGTATGCTGCAGACCGCCCTGAGCCTCCTGGATGCAGGCTATAAGGTGTGGGTGGTGGCAGACGCCACCGGATCCCGTAGCGAACTTGACCGGGACGTTGCCCTGGATCGACTGCACCAGAGCGGCGCCCGCATTGTTACCACGGAAATGGTGGCCTTCGAGTGGATGGTTCACTGCAAGCATCCACACTTCCGGGACATCCAGGCCCTGATAAAGTGAAGGACAGAAGGTAGATACACTATGCTCAACATGGACTTTTCCCGGCGCGTTGTTATTCGCACCCACGAACAGCACTGGGTGCCCAGCCCCCCCGCCGCTGGGGGGGTTGAGCGCAAACCACTGGCCCGAGAGGAAGCGGAGCGGGGGGGCCACGCCACCAGCGTTGTACGCTATAAGCCCGGTTCCTCCTTCTCTACCCACGAACACCCTCTGGGCGAAGAAATTCTGGTGCTTGAAGGCGTTTTTTCCGACGAGACCGGCCACTATCCGGCCGGCACCTACATCCGGAACCCTCCGGGCAGCAGTCACGCACCGTTCAGTGAAGAGGGCTGCACCCTGCTGGTCAAACTCCATCAGTTCGACCCGAGAGATACCGCGACGGTCAGAATCGATACCAATGCCGGCCACTGGCTACCCGGCATTGGCGGCTTACAGGTTATGCCTTTACACGAATTCGAGCATGAACACGTTGCCCTGGTGAAGTGGCCGCCAAACAAAACCTTTCAGCCGCATCGTCACTTTGGTGGAGAAGAGATCTTTGTGCTGTCGGGCGAATTCTGTGATGAGCACGGCCGGTATCCCGCAGGAAGCTGGATTCGCAGCCCTCATATGAGCGAACATCATCCGTTTGTTGAACACGAGACGGTCATCTGGGTAAAAACCGGCCACTTACCGGTAAACCACTCCCCCCCTGAAACGTAAAAAGGGCCCCCCCAGATGGGGGGGCCCAAGAGCGCGTGCAACGC
>JDSH01000248.1_pt1 | contig 13277 bp, 16 predicted proteins | sample 199451 | NCBI WGS metagenome assembly JDSH01 (sample SAMN02584198, study PRJNA231836) | bioreactor metagenome | isolation source: continuous culture bioreactor electron acceptor NO2- transfer2 day 38 after... | place: Germany: Bremen | reverse complement strand
CGCCGGCGTCTGCAAATGCGACAAAAGCGGCCAGCGTTCCGAATTCAAAATAGGTCAGAGTCACCCCCCCGCGGCGAGCCGCCTCCACCCGCTCGAAGGCGGTCACCAGGCCGCATCGGAAATTTCCTGGCCACCAATCCGAACCCGCTCGTTATAGCGAAACAGATGGGGGGGGACATATAAGCCCCCCCGGTGCTCCTGCCAGCTGCCAGCAAAATCGACTCAAGTGCCGTAACCGTGGTGCCTTTGCCATTGGTCCCTGCCACGGTAATGATGCGAGCCTGAGGCTTGCGCGGGAACAACCGCCGCAGAACCACCAGGACACGGTCCAGACCGAGATCTATTTCTGTGGGGGGGTGAATGGCTTCGAGCCAGTGCAGCCATTCTTGAACAGACGCCCCCCCGCGGGCCGGAGGCCCAACGGGGGGGGCTGAGGAGGATTCACTGCCCTTCTGGTTCATCAACGTCCGGCTTTTCAGTAACTTCAAATTCGATGGGGGGGCTTCGGTGCCGGGCTTTTCCTGGGCAGTAAACTTCGCCAACAGATGGGCGATGCGCTCACGCATCTGATGACGATGCAGAATCATATCAATGGCACCATGTTCCAGCAGAAATTCGCTGCGCTGGAAACCTTCCGGCAGTTTCTCGCGCACGGTTTGCTCGATAACCCGCGGCCCGCGAAACCAATCAGAGCGTAAGGTTCAGCAATATTGAGGTCACCCAGCATAGCGAGGCTGGCCGATACACCACCAAAGACCGGATCGGTCATCACTGAAATGTATGGTATGCCTTCCTGCTTGAGCTTCTCCAACACCGCCGCGGTCTTGGCCATCTGCATCAAAGACAGTATGGCTTCCTGCATGCGGGCACCGCCACTGGCGGAAAAGCAGACCAGGGGGGGAATCCGGTGCTCAAGAGCCACATTCGCTGCCTGGACAAACTTCTCGCCAACCACCTGACCCATCGAACCACCCAGGAAGTTGAACTCGAACGCGCAGGCAACCAAAGGGACACCCATGGTTGTGCCACGCATGGCAATCAGCGCATCTTTTTCGCCGGTCGCTTTCTGCGCCGCCGCGAGTCGATCCTTGTAGCGCTTGCTGTCTTTGAACTTCAGCCGATCTGACGGTTCGAGGTGAGCTGCCAGCTCCTCACGCCCGTCTTTGTCCAGAAAGATATCCAGTCGACGACGTGCAGACACCCGCAGATGGTGATTACACTTGGGGGGGCAAACGTCCAGGTTCTTCTCGAGCTCCGGCTTGTACAGGAATGCGCCGCATTTGGGGGGGCATTTCTTCCATAACCCTTCCGGCACTCCGGTACGTTGCCGCGATTCCGAGCGAATCTTGCTCGGCATGATTTTGTCCAGCCAGTTACTCATGCTCTCGTCCTGTCATTTGATGCCTGGATAATGCCCGCTCAGTGAGCGAGGCTGTCCAGCGCTTCGCGCATCGGGTGCAGCAGATCCGTCAGTGCGTTACGCAAAGCGTCAGGATCTGTCTGATGTCGGGCTATTGTATCGACCAGAACACTGCCAACAATTACACCATCGGATACTCTGCCCACTGCAGCGGCAGTTTCCGCATCCCGGATACCAAAGCCCACACCCACCGGTAACGCCGTGAGCTCGTGCACGTGGGCCACTTTCTTCGCGACTTCATCAACATCAATGGTTGCAGACCCGGTCACGCCCTTGATAGAAACATAGTACACATAGCCGGATGAGTGCTCGCTGATCGCCTTGATCCGGTCATCCGTGGTTGTCGGCGCCAAAAGGAAAATCGGATCCAGATGGCGGTCGGCAAACAGCGGTGCTACCTGATCAGCCTCTTCGGGAGGCAGGTCAACCGTCAGAACGCCATCAACACCTGCGTCCGCTGCCGCGTTGGCAAACGTTTCATAGCCCATGGCCTCCATCGGGTTCAGATAACCCATCAGCACCACCGGGGGGGTATCCGGATCGGTCTTGCGGAACTCCTTGACCATCGCCATCACCTGACGCAGCGACGTACCATGCTTGAGCGCCCTTTCACAGGCCAGCTGAATCACCGGACCATCAGCCATCGGGTCCGAGAACGGCACGCCCAGTTCGATAATATCAGCACCGGCAGAGACCAGGGTATGCATCAGGCTGACCGTTTCCTCCGGATGTGGGTCACCAGCGGTAATATAGGGAATCAGCGCCTTGCGGCCCTGCTCTTTCAATGCTTTCAATACGCCTTCAATTCGGCTCATGCCTGCTCCTGATACCTTCAGATCTCAATGCCATCAAGCTGGGCAATGGTGTGAATATCCTTGTCGCCGCGACCGGAGATGTTGATCACCAGCATTTGGTCCTTGTCCATGGTTGCGGCCAGCTTCACGCCATAAGCCACGGCATGGGCGGTTTCCAGTGCCGGCATAATCCCTTCCACGCGTGTCAGTTTACGGAAGCCATCCAAGGCCTCGTCATCAGTCACCGACACGTAATTGGCTCGGCCGATGTCTTTCAACCAGGCATGTTCGGGGGGGCCGACCCCCCGGGGGGGTAGTCCAGACCAGCACTGACGGAATGCGTTCCGGCGATCTGGCCATTCTCATCTTCCATCAGATAGGTCCGGTTACCATGCAGCACACCGGGGGGCGCCCGGCACAAAGCGGCGCGGCATGTTGGCCAGTTTCAATACCCAGACCACCGGCTTCAACACCATAAAGTTCCACGGATTCATCCGCGAGGAACGGATAGAACATACCAATGGCGTTAGAACCGCCACCGACGCAGGCCACCAGTGCGTCCGGCAGTTTACCCACTTTTTCCATGGCCTGTTTACGGATTTCACGCCCAATCACCGACTGGAAATCACGCACCAGTAAGGGGGGGTAGGGATGCGGCCCTGCCACTGTGCCGATGATGTAGAAAGTATCATCCACATTCGCGACCCAGTCGCGCATGGCATCATTCATGGCGTCCTTAAGGGTTTTCGTACCGCTCTGGACGGCGTGGACGGTCGCGCCCAGCAGTTTCATACGGTAGACGTTCAGGGACTGACGCTTGACGTCTTCTGCCCCCCCCATGAATACGTGACATTCAAGGCCCAGACGGGCACACACCGTGGCGGTGGCCACACCATGTTGACCGGCGCCAGTTTCGGCAATGATGCGCTTTTGCCCAGAAAACTGGCCAGCAGGGCCTGGCCAATGGTGTTATTCACCTTATGGGCACCGGTATGGTTGAGGTCTTCACGCTTGAGCCAGATTTGTGCGCCACCGGTTCCCGGGTCAGGCGCTCTGCGAAATAGAGCGGGCTGGGACGGCAACATAATCGGCGAGGTCATTGTCAAAAGTCGCCTGGAATTCCGGATCCTCCTTCAACCGAAGGTACTCCTTTTCCAGGGTCATCAGAGAATCCATCAGGGTTTCTGAAACAAACCGTCCACCAAAGGCACCGAAGTGACCTCTCGCATCAGGAAGCGCCTTCAACATTTCTTCAGTCAGTTTTACAGACACGGTGAACCTCTTTGAAAAATTGAGACAATTTGGTGGCGTCTTTCTTACCCTTGCTCTCTTCCACCCCCCCACCGCTGACGTCAACAGCCCAGGGGGGGCGTACCTGCTCAATCGCGCGGGCTACGTTATCAGATGACAACCCACCGGCCAATATCAGGGGGGGCAAGGGCCTGCTTTCAGGAATCAGTGACCAGTTGAACGACTGGCCGGTACCGCCATAGCGGTTTGGATCCCAGGCGTCCACCAACAAACCGGAAGCCTGATGATAATCGGCAAACGCCTGTTCGATCTGCCCGGGCTCGCGCACCCTGACAGCCTTGATCCAGCGCCGGCCAAAAGACTGGCAGAACTCCGGACTCTCATCGCCATGGAACTGCAGGAGATCCAGTGGCACAGCATCCAGAACTGCTTCGACATAATCGCGCTCAGGATTCACGAACAGTCCGGTAGCCGAAACGAACGCAGGAACCTTGGCGGCCAGGATTCGGGCCTGCTCCAGATCGACCGCTCTCGGGCTCGGCGCATAAAACACCAGACCTATGGCATCGGCGCCACAGGCTACCGCGGCTTCCACATCCTGCGGGCGCGTCAGGCCACATATTTTTACGCGGGCTGTCATGCAGGAGCCTTCCCCCCCTGTTTCGGGTGTATGTGAGTTGGTGTGATCGGCGCGTTGCTGGCCGGGTCAAACCAGGGAGTAACGAACGCCGGTCCGCACAATGCCTTGGGAATCCCGAAGGATTCAGGATAACCGACATCCACCAGGTAGAGCCCGTAAGGAGGGGGGGCGGTCACACCGGCAAGTTTGCGATCACGGCACTCCAGAATATCACCAATCCAGTCTTCAGGCTGCTGACCATTACCAACCGCCATCAAGGCACCGGCAATATTGCGTACCATATGATGAAGAAAGGCGTTGGCCTGCACATCTATTACGACAAACTCTCCGCATCGGGTTACCGAAATCTGCTCCAGAAACCGAACCGGAGTCCGGGACTGGCAACCGGCAGCGCGAAATGAGGAGAAGTCATGCTCGCCGACCAGTGCCTGGGCTGCACAATGCATTCTTTCGGCATCCAACGGACGAAATGTCCAGGACACCTGTCCACGCTGGATCCCCCCCGGGCGCACCGGATGATTGTAGATCACATACCGGTAACGTCGGTAAATCGCGGAAAACCTGGCGTGAAAATCGCCCTGACCGTTCCCTGCCCAGTGCACAGAAATGTCATCAGGTAATGCCGTGTTCATTCCCATGACCCAGGAACGAAGGTTTCGAACCGATGGCGTGTCAAAATGGGCTACCTGAAAACTGGCATGCACGCCGGCGTCGGTGCGGCCTGCACACACCAGGTCGACCGGATGGTCGGCAACGCGGGCCGCGGCCCGGGAAAGTTCTGCCTCCACCGAACGCACGCCACTCTTCTGCAATTGCCAGCCATGAAAGGCCTGACCGTCGTACTCAAAGATGATGGCAACCCGTCCATTACCAATGGCGTTATCTGTGGTGAGAGGCTGAGGCGTGAGGAACAAGTGCTGACCCGATTGCTGTCCACTGAAAAAGCAAAACGCCGGCTCAATGGCCGGCGCTTGCCGCGGTTAGTTGATTATAACGAATCAGGAGAGATTTTTAAGAAGCTCTTGTGCTTCTGCCTTCTGTTCTTCGTTACCCTCAAGAGCAACTTCCTCCAGAATATCCCTGGCACCGTCGCTGTCACCCATTTCGATGTAGGCCCGTGCCAGATCAAGTTTGGTGGCGGCTTCATCGGTACCGGCGAGGAAATCAAAGTCATCCTCGTCGTCCAGAGCGCTCTCATCAATATCCAACCCGCTATCACTGCGAGTGGAGCCTTCATCGAGTGAGTCTGACGCCACAGGCACTACTTCGTCCTCCAGCTCTTCAGGAGCCGGTTCGGCCTCAGCAACCTCTTCTGTCTGCTCCGCCAGCTCTTCCGGATTCTGCTGGTCAACGCCCGGCTCATCAGCCTCGGATTCGCTGAGCGCATCTTCCAGCCCAAGCTCATCTTCCAGGGATGGTTCGTCTTCCTGAGGACCTGCAGGCTCTCCGTTATCAGAGAACTCTTCCATCAGCGCCAGATCTTCATCAGACACATCCAGCTCCAGGTCATCCAGATCAGATTCGCCGAGCTCCAGTTCAGAGGGGGGGTCTTCATCCTCGCCGGCAACCTTATCCAGCTCCGCATCAAGCTCGTCCAGGAAGGACTCGTCAAGCGAATCAGACTCCAGGCCCAGATCCGATACCTCGGTGTCCTCCGGCTTAACTGGCTCTTCTTCCGTCGGCTCAAGGTCGTCATCAAGATCGAAGCCCAGCTCAAGATCGTCTTCCTGATCCGAAACGGTACCAGACTGATCCGCCTCAACCGGCTCCGCTTCATCGGTTTCCAAGGAGGGCTCATCTGAACCGGCGAGTGCGTCGTCTTCAAAGGCCGACTCGAAATCCAGACTGAAGTCCTCTTCTTTGGATTCGGAAGTCCCGGTTGCCTCATCCAGACCGGAATCCAGATCAAGGGAAGCGTAATCAGTTTCGGTGGCGGACTCGTCTTCAGACTCCGGTTCTTCACCAATGCCGGACAGATCGTACTCAATCATGTCATCCCGGCCATCGGATTCTTTGCTGACATCGGATTCCAGCTCACCGAACTCGTTTTCATCAGCGGGCTCTGAAGTGGCTTCAAATTCGTCAGCTTTCAGCTCGTCAGAGATATCCCAGTCATCCGAAGCATGCTCGGTGGCCGGCTCTTGCTCTGGCTGACTACCGAACGAATCCGAGCGCAGTTGGGATTCAAGGTCGTCGATGCTGGGCATCGCTTCAGCTTCAGCAAGGCGCTCCCGGAGGGATTCAGCTTCCTGGATAGCTGCCTCATCATCCAGCGCTTCAACTTCACGGTACTGCTTTTCAAACGCGTCGCGGTCCTGATTGTCCGCATACACAGACAACAGCTTCAGGCGCAGATCAGTACGGCTGGGCTCACGTGAAATGGCGTTCTCGAGCACCTGGCTGCCTGATCGTGACGACCGTAAGCAACATAGGTTTCTGCTTCGGCAATGGCATCACCGGCTTCCGCTTCTGCCTCATCCTCATCTTCGAGACTGAGGTCGAACGAATCACCGCCTTCGCCTTCATCACTGTTCAACTGGTCGTAGAATTCTTTTTCGCGATTGGCATTGCGTCGTGCCACGAGCAACAACAACAGAAGCAGAAGGATAAGACCACCACCGAGGGCAATCTGATACATCGGATTGTTCAGAATACCGTCAATAATGTTACCCGGAAATGCCTTTTCAGGCGCCGTTACTGGTTGCAGCGGCTTTGGCTGCTGGGTCTGCGGGACGGCCGCGGGCTCGGATTCAGATGGAGATTCCTGCTCGGTAACGGCAGGCTGCTCTGCCACCACCTCATCAGCAGCACCCCCCCCTTCGACATCACCACCAAACGGTTCTTCACCTGCAATATCGGCTTCGTCCGGGACCATGGCGCTATCTTCTTCCGCCATCGGTGTGTCGGCCGTTTCACCTTCAAGGACTTCATCGGCCTGACCACCACCGAACGGATCTTCACCGGTGCCGGCACCCAGATCACCTTCTACTGGTGTTGTCGCCGGTTCAACGTCAGACTCTGTCTCAGCAGTATCGGTCGGAGCTGGAGACTCTTCTTCCGACACCATACCCTGCATATCCGCAAGCTGGCTGTTCTTCAGTTCAAGCAACCGCTGCAGGGTCTCAACCTGGTCCTGTAGATCCTGGACTCGGGTATTGAGTTCGTCATTTTCGCGTTTTGCGGCTTCCAGCTCTTCCATCGCAACTGCGGAACCGGCATCAACACCGCCCGGCAGATCGCCGTCACCACCGGCAGAACCACCGTCTTCGGTAGACCGGGATTCCGATTCATCGGCAACCAGCAGGCGCAACTCATCACCCGCTGCCGCCTGAGTAGCACCCTGTCCTGCCGCAGCCTGGGCGGTATCCGTTGCATCAACGGTTCTCGGAGACTGGAATTCCTGGTTCTGCTGTGCAACTACCCGATTGGCTTCAGCGCGGCTACGGCTCCGAATCTGATCGAGGGAAGGAATCCGCAACACCTCACCACGCTTCAGGCGGTTAATATTCCCACCAATGAACGCGTTAGGATTCTGATCCTGAATCGCGAGCATAACCTGCTGCATGGAAACCGAACCATCCGGACGTACCTGCTGGGCAATGGTCCAGAGTGTGTCGGAGGGCCCTGTCGGACCAAACGTATCTGCCTGATAGCCCCCCCGCGACATGGTGCCTTCTGCTGCCGCCTGACGGCGAACAGATTCCTGGCTGCGCGCCGGCTGCTGTCGGGTGGCTGTCGTGGCCGGAGCACTGACTTGCTCCTCAATACCAGATTCCTCGGCGTAGACCGGAGGATCGACCAGCACGGCATATTCCCGCATCAGGCGACCATTGGGCCAGGTCAGCTCGAGGAGGAAATTCAGATACGGCTCGCGTACCGGCGCCCGGGAGGAAACATTGATGGCCAGGTTGCCATCCGTCCCGGTAACCACTTCAAACCTTAATTGACTCAGAAACTGGTGGCGGTCCAGGCCGACGCGCTCATAGGCGGCCTCCGGTGCCACATTGACGAACACTTCACCGGGATCAACACCGCGACTCTGATTCAGTGATATTTCTGCATCCAGTGGCTCATTCAGCCAGGACTGGAGCTCAATTTCTCCAAGTCCAAGCGCCTGAGCCATTCCAGAGCCGAGCCCTCCCGCCAGCGCCAGGGCAACCGCAAGCTTGCGTACCTTCATGCTTATTCCTTTCCAGTCTCCGTTATTCTTTACTGCCGTATCTCAACAGAATCGGACGAGGTTGGATGACTTTCGCCTTGTTATTTCTCGTTTTTATATCGCAATTATACCGTTCGGTTTGGCAAGTATTGTTGATAAAACCCGTTTTATCAATCAATCAGCTGCAATCCTTGCACCGTTTTTTTTATCTATCGGGCGGAACTCCTTAGCGCCCTTGAAAATAACAGGGGGGGCGGACGCTGAAATCAGCCTCCGCCCCCCCTGACCGGCTTGCAAAAAACCGGACACAGTTGGCATTAATTACCGCTGTGTAACACTTTTTAACGTTCCTGAAGGATTCGCAGCATCCGACGCAGCGGTTCTGCTGCACCCCCCCACAGCAACTGGTCACCCACCGTGAAAGCGGAAATGTATTCCGGCCCCCCCATGGACAACTTGCGAATTCGACCAATCGGAATGCTCAGTGTGCCAGTGACCTTGGCCGGAGTGAGTTCCTGCATGGTGGCATCGCGATCGTTGGGAATAACTTTCACCCAGTCGTTGGCCTTGGCCAGAATGCCTTCAATTTCGGAAACTGACAGGTCTTTCTTCAGCTTGATGGTCAGCGCCTGACTATGGGAACGCATGGCGCCAATGCGCACGCAGATACCATCGATAGGGATCGGGTTGTCACTCCGACCAAGAATCTTGTTGGTCTCGACGCCCGCTTTCCACTCTTCCTTGCTCATGCCGTTATCGAGCTGCTTGTCGATAAACGGAATCAGACTGCCGCCAGCGGCACACCGAAATGCTCAGTGGGGGGGAAATCGCCGGAACGCATGGTATCGGTCACCTTGCGATCGATGTCGAGGATGGCGGAAGACGGGTCAGCCAGCTCAGATTTGACGCTCTCATTCAACGCGCCCATCTGGTTCAACAGCTCCCGCATATTCTGGGCACCAGAGCCGGACGCTGCCTGGTACGTCATCGGAGACACCCACTCGATCAGATCCTGCTCCAGCAGGCCACCCAGGGCCAGCATCATCAGGCTCACGGTGCAGTTACCGCCGATATAATCCTTTACGCCCTTATCCAGGGCCGCATCGATCACGTTACGGTTAACCGGATCCAGCACGATCACAGAGTGATCGACCATACGCAGAGTGGATGCCGCATCAATCCAGTAACCGTCCCAGCCTGCATCACGCAGCTTCTGGTAAACCTCGGTGGTGTAATCGCCGCCCTGACAGGTAACGATCACATCCATCCCCCCTTGAGGATGTCGATATCGAACGCGTCCTGCAGTGGAGGAACGCCGTCTTTGCCTACGTCCGGGGGGGCCGGCTTCCCTGCCTGGGAAGTGGTGAAAAACACCGGATCAATGTCGGCAAAATCATTTTCTTCACGCATGCGCTGCATGAGGACCGAGCCCACCATGCCGCGCCAACCTACAAGTCCAACTCGCTTCATGTGCGACCTTTGAACCTCGTTTTATGCCCGCCCGCTACCGTTATCGCTGGCAGGGACAGGATGGATGATCCCGCAACGGCTGCATCCTGCCGTTGTCGGGTCTCGATTGAGCAAACCAGTGGTGCTTTAAAGCGCGTTCAGAACCGCCTCACCCATGTCGCGAGTGGATACCTTCTGACCGCCTTCCGACATAATGTCGGCGGTACGCAGCCCCCCCTGGTCCAGCACCTTGCTGACCGCCGCCTCAATGGCCAGGGCAGCTTTCTCCTCATTCAGGCTGTAACGTAACATCATTGCAGCACTGAGGATGGTAGCCAGCGGGTTGGCAATGCCCTGTCCGGCAATATCCGGCGCCGAGCCGTGACACGCTCATACATACCCTGCTTGTCGGAATTCAGTGACGCAGAGGGAAGCATGCCGATAGAACCGGTAAGCATTGCCGCTTCGTCAGAAAGAATATCACCAAACATGTTGCCAGTCACAATCACGTCAAATTGCTTTGGCGCACGGACCAGCTGCATGGCAGCGTTGTCCACGTACATGTGGGAAAGCTCCACATCCGGGTACTCGCGCTTCAGGTCTTCCATGATTTCCCGCCACAGCACGGTTACTTCCAGCACGTTGGCCTTGTCAACCGAACACAACTTCTTGCCCCCCCGTTGCTGGGCCGCCTCGAAGGCAACCCGGCCAATACGCCGAATCTCGGACTCGGTGTACTGGTAGGTGTTGTAGCCCTGGCGCTCACCGCTTTCCAGCTCACGCACACCACGAGGCTGTCCGAAGTAAATACCACCGGTCAGTTCGCGGACGATCAGAATGTCCAGCCCGGAAACCACCTCAGGCTTCAACGACGAAGCAGACGCCAGCTGCGGATACAGAATGGCCGGACGCAGGTTGGCGAACAGCTCAAGGTTGGAACGCAGGCCCAACAGCCCTTTTTCCGGGCGCTTCGCCATCGGCAGGCTGTCCCACTTTGGACCGCCTACGGCCCCCCCCAGCAGAATCGCATCGGCCTTACGGGCCTTCTCCAGGGTTTCTTCAGGCAGCGGCGTATCGGTTTCATCAATCGCCGCACCACCAACGAGAGCAGACTCAAAACTCAGACCCAGACCGAACTGGTCATTCACCTTATGCAGAACCTTCTCCGCTTCTGCCACAATCTCCGGACCAATGCCGTCGCCCGGCAGGAGCAATACATTACGGGACATAATCCAATTCCTTGTTAATCAGTTTCCAGTATTAAACAACCAGGGAGCGGTCTTGCGCCGGGATTCTTCATAAGCGCGAATGGTATCCGCATCTTCCAGGGTCACGCCAATGTCGTCCAGACCGTTCAGCAGGCAATGACGACGGAAATCGTCCACCTCAAAACTGAACGACTCGCCACCGGGCGTCGTCACCGTTTTCGCTTCGAGATCGACCGTCAGCTGATAGCCTTCATTCTCTTCGGTTTCCCGGAACAGCTTATCAACCACTTTTTCATCTAAAACAATGGGTAAAAGTCCATTCTTAAAGCAGTTGTTGTAGAAAATATCAGCAAAACTCGGAGCAATAATCACCCGGAAACCGAAATCATCCAGCGCCCATGGCGCGTGCTCACGACTCGAACCACAGCCAAAATTGGTCCGCGCCAGCAACACGCTGGCGTTTTTGTAGCGATCCTGATTCAGCACAAAGTCCGGATTCAGGGGGGGGCGGTTGGAGCAATCCTGATCCGGCTTGCCTTCATCCAGATAACGCAGCTCATCGAACAGGTTCGGGCCAAAGCCCGTGCGCTTGATGGACTTCAAAAACTGCTTGGGAATGATCATGTCCGTGTCCACATTGGAACGGTCCATGGGGGGGGCAACAATGCCCTGGTGTTGCGTAAATGCTCGCATGGTCTCTCTCCTGTGGCTCAGTTCATCAATTCACGGACATCAACGAAGTGGCCAGTCACCGCTGCCGCGGCGGCCATAGCCGGGCTCACCAGGTGAGTCCGCCCACCAAAGCCCTGACGACCTTCGAAGTTCCGGTTGGAGGTAGACGCGCAATGCTCGCCCTGCCCCCCCAACTTGTCGGCGTTCATAGCCAGACACATGGAACAACCCGGATCACGCCACTCCAGACCCGCCTCGATAAAGACCTTGTCGAGACCTTCCTGCTCCGCCTGGGCTTTTACCAGACCGGAACCCGGAACCACCATCGCCTGCTTTAGGCTCGCAGCCACCTTGCGGCCCTTAACCACCGCCGCAGCTTCCCGCAGATCCTCAATCCGGCTATTGGTGCAGGAACCGATAAACACGCGATCCAGCTTGATATCGGTAATCTTCTGATTCGGCTGAAGGCCCATGTACTTCAACGCGCGGACGATTCCCTCGCGCTTAATGAGATCCTCTTCCTTCGCAGGATCCGGCACCGCGCCCTCTACACCAACCACCATCTCCGGCGACGTGCCCCCCCAGCTCACCTGAGGCTGAATGGCGGAACCGTCAAGCTCAACCACTTTGTCGAACACCGCGTCATCGTCGCTGTGGAGTGTGCGCCAGTATTCAACCGCCTTGTCCCAGGTCTCACCCTTGGGAGAAAAAGGACGACCTTTGACATACTCGATGGTGGTGTCATCCACTGCCACCATACCCACCCGGGCACCGGCTTCGATGGACATATTACAAATGGTCATCCTGCCTTCCATGCTCAAACCACGGATCGCCTCGCCACCAAATTCAATGGCGTAACCGGTACCACCGGCGGTACCAATCTTGCCGATGATCGCCAGAACCACATCCTTGCCGGTCACACCCGCGCCCAGCTTGCCGTTCACCTTTACCAGCATGTTCTTCATCTTCTTCTGGACCAGGCACTGGGTCGCCAGAACATGCTCCACTTCAGACGTACCTATACCATGAGCCAGACAGCCAAAAGCGCCGTGAGTAGAAGTATGAGAATCACCACAGACAATGCTCATACCCGGCAACGTCGCACCCTGCTCCGGCCCAATCACGTGCACGATACCCTGGCGCTGATCCTTGATCTTGAACTCGAGAATCCCGAATTCGTCACAGTTCTTGTCCAGCGTCTCCACCTGGGTGCGGGACACCGGGTCCACAATCCCGTCGATGCCTTTGTCACGATCCGTGGTCGGTACGTTATGATCCGGCGTGGCGATGTTGGCATCAATCCGCCAAGCTTGCGGCCGGCCAGACGAAGGCCTTCAAACGCCTGAGGTGATGTCACTTCGTGCAACAATTGACGATCAATGTAAATCAACGCGGAACCATCGTCCCGCTGTTTGACCAAATGGTCGTCCCACAATTTGTCGTATAAAGTCTTGCCCGCCATGATTCTCTCTCACTCTCTGGGGGGGGTTTCTGTTTCTGCTTCGAATGGTGACATCATACCCCCCCTGCGTCACGAATAACCTCAATTCATGTTTTTTTATGCTTTGCATTCCAAACAGGAATCAACAATAGTAGAGCCATACTTCGGCGCAGGTCACGAACGGGCGGGTAAGGCTTTTCAAAACACGCCTACAAGCACATCCCTGTGGGCTCGTTTCGGGCC
>JDSH01000247.1_pt1 | contig 13377 bp, 17 predicted proteins | sample 199451 | NCBI WGS metagenome assembly JDSH01 (sample SAMN02584198, study PRJNA231836) | bioreactor metagenome | isolation source: continuous culture bioreactor electron acceptor NO2- transfer2 day 38 after... | place: Germany: Bremen | reverse complement strand
TTGGACCTTCAAGTAATATTGATATATGGCCCCCCCGCCTTGTCATGATGAAAGCATTGGTGAGTTATGCTGCCATACACAAGGATGATGAACATGGTGCTTCTGTACGTGCCCTTCTTGAGCATTTTACAAGCTATATGCGTGACCAACTTAAAAAGAAGCCACTAGAAATGTGGTCCTTTGCACGTGCAATGGAAGCATGCCCTTCCCTTTTCTATCTGTACGACAAAACGAAAGATCAAGCATTACTGAAACTTGCTGCAGATCTCGCCGACCATTCTTTGGATTGGTACACGTTCTTCCGTGACTTCCCGATCAAGAAACCCATATGGGAGTACATGCCATGGCAAGAGTATATCGATTCCATGGACGAGGCATCACAAGACGAATACCAGCCAACACTGCTCGAGAGAGATAGGAGTGAGGAACTCTTTCAGCTGTACCACACCAGCCATGGAGTAAATATTGCCATGGCATTCAAGTACCTGGCATACCTCTACAAATTAACGGGAGATACCAAGTACCTGGAGACACTAAGGAATGGAAAAAAACAAACTCATGGAGTACCATGGTCAAGGTAGTGGTATGTATGGTTGTGATGAACATCTCAGTGGACGTGAGCCCAGTCAGGGAACTGAGCTCTGTACGGTGGTAGAATTGCTCTATAGCTTGGAGCAAATCATGCAAATCACCAAAGACCTCTCTTGGTCTGATTGGTTTGAACAAGTTGCCTACAATGCACTGCTGACAACCATTTCTGCTGATGGATGCTCTCATCAATACAATCAGCAGGTTAACCAAATAAGCATCACGGTAGCCAAGCGTCAATGGTACAGCAATCATGACGATTCAAATATTTTCGGGCTCGAACCCAACTTTGGATGTTGTACTGCAAATATGCATCAAGGTTGGCCGAAATTTGTGCAGAACCTCTGGATGAAGGATGGCCAGGGGGGGTATGTCTGTATCAGCTATGCTCCAATCCAGCTACATGACCAGGAAGTTACGGTCACCGTCACAGGGGGGGGTACCCGTTCTCTGATGCAGCGACAATATACATTCACAGTGAAAGACAGACAGCTTTTTCCATAACGCTCACAGTCCCCCCCTCATGGGCAACATCCATGACTATTACCATGGATGGAAAGCCCATGCATGTCTCCCCCCCCAAAAACCACCAGATTCAACTGACAGAAACCTGGACTGACCAAACATTGGAGATTCACTTTGGTGCAGATATCAGGGTTGAAGAGACCGAACAAGGACTCTTTGTCTATCGGGGGGGGCCTCTGTTATTTGCGCTGCCGATCAAGGCAGAGGAGAGTATTCTGGTGGAACGGGGGGTAGATTCAGCGATAAGGAGTTCAGACCTACCCTGGTTTGGAATTATGGGCTTCTGCTCTCCAAGAGGGATGAGTGGACATTTGCATATCAGGAGATGACGATTGAAAATCGCGGGATTTCACATATACCTACCATTAAGGCCAAGGGTGCCTTGGTAAAGAACTGGGGGGGTATAGAACACAACAGTGCTGGAAAAGTACCAACTGACCATGTGCAGTATGATGATGAGAATACTGAGGACTTGGTACTTATTCCTTATGGACTTACTACCCTTCGTATCGCTGCATTCCCTGCCTTGCATTGAATACTACAGCACTTGAGATACGTATCAGCAGTACATGGTGCCTCAAGGGCTGAGAGCACTGTTGCCATCGTTTTGCAGGAGCCCTTCTTCTTCCACTCGAATCTCTTAAGAGAGAGATTGGAGAGAAAAGGCATACCTTGGAGATAGCTGAGCTCTACCATCTGAAACATCGTTATGGCATCAGCATGCAAGCTTGTATAAGAAGGGCTTTCGATACAGGGATCATATCACAAACTGAATACACGAAGGTATGTAAACTATGTTCCTCAAGAGGTTGGAGAAAACAAGAACCGGGAGAACCATACCAACTGGAAAAGACTTCCCTCTTTACCAGACTCGTATATCGTGCTCTTGGAGAACACCTCATTGGAGAATCGAAAGCTGCAGAATTACTGGGAAAGAACTTGATGGAGTTCCATGCGGATAGGTTCATGTGAAAAGAGTGATGTTAAGATTTGAGAACCAATAACGTTCAATATTACAGACTATATACTCAATTTGTTTCTATAATTAAACATTAACCTGTCAGTTCATTCACAACTCGATAGAAAGAACCTAAGCTTTTTCTATGGGACAGAAAACGATCACGCTGTTACCCTCAGCACAGCGAAAACTCACTCAGATGGGTGTACAGATAAAACTAGCCAGACTACGAAGAGAACTCCCTGTAACCCTGGTTGCAGAGAGGGCGGGGGGGATCAGCCGGGCAACACTCTGGGCAATCGAGAAGGGCTCACCTTCCGTCTCGATGAGAGCATATGTACAAGTACTCCTTGCCATCGGTCTTGTTGATGATTTGCTTCTCATTGCCAAGGATGATGTACTGGGGGGGAGAACACTTCAGGATATGAAGCTTCCCGTAGGCAAGCGCGCAACCAAGAGGAAGCCTCATGGCAAACACGATTGAAGACCTTGTGCCCGGCAATTGATGATGCAGATCACTAGGTTCATACAATTCTCAGGAACTCCCGGGTAATGGAGGTAAAGAATGCTTCATCCCATAGTTCAAGAGAATTGGTGGTATGAAGAAACGGAATAACATCCTCTTTGATCCCTCTGTAGTCAACAGCAGCAAACCGTTCATTAAGCAGGCTTAAAAGGGTTTCATATGAAAGCAACTGGCTTCCTTGCCAATGCCCTGATTGCCTCATACGTGCTTCTAGATGTGTGATATTTACAGGAATTTGATTCTGAAGATACCATATGTAATCATAGAAATCTCTTCCCTTATCCCTGGATTTCCAGTTTCTACAGAGGAGAGCATGCAACTTTCCGGCAAAGAGAGAAGGTTTATCATAGAGATATACTGAATATGGTTGCGGTAATAGTCGATATTTTCTTTCATATGCTGCACCAATGGGCGGATTGCTGTCTATTTCTATCTTGATTTTAATCAATTCATTACTTGGCACACCCGAAACGGGAGGAGAAAGAGCAGCAATTTGTAGTAGATGAATGAGGGTATTTCCTTTCAAAAATGCCGACTGAATATTCGTAGGTTGCATTTTGACTTTCTGAACCGCCTCCATTTCAAACCCATATGAATTTAAGCCACGCTCAAGGAAGGGAAGATACCTCCCCCCCAAAGAAAAATCTACATTTTTATTCTTCAATGAAAAATCCAAATCTTCAGAATAACGATCCAACCCATAAAATATTCTCAATGCTGTTCCCCCCCCATAGAAAGCAGCATGAGCAAAGAAATCTGTCTGCGAAAGGACTTGTAAGACCACTTCCTGAATAATTTCCTTCAAAGCATTAACCGAATCTCTAGGAGAATTAACATGATAGAATTCCAGCATCTTCTCTATTTCTTTCTTCATATATGTTCTTTCCATCGTAACAAGGTCTGCAAGGTAGTACTGTGATACAGAGGGACCAAGGAGGCCATCATCTCCCAATCAAGTGCATGTACTTGGTCTTCAGAAAGCCGCAAATCATCAAACAACAAATCTTGGATAGCATTGTTACCCTGAATCTTGCGAATTTTATAGAGTGTATCAAGCAATGCTTTCTCCGGTGTTGCCAGACGAAACCCATGGCCTTGCTCCTGAGCTGCTCCAACGCCCAAGGGAAGACAGATTCAGGTATATACAAGAAACTATATCGTCCGAATGGAGTCTCATAGTGTTTTTCCTTGTTCAAGCGAAACCCTGCACTTTTCATCTCATACACCCTTTCAGGTATCATCTGATGATATGCCAACGCTGTTTCAAAGGAGATATAGCTCGGACTATAGATCATACCACCAACAGGGAAATGTGGATCAGAAAGGCTATCAGCATACACTCCACGGACAATCTGAATTATCTCACCCTTTTTTTATCATTTGAGTGAGTTTTGCCTTCGGGGGGGAGGCATATGAGGACAGCTCATACATCACATACTCCCGTGTTTTTAACACTACTCTATCTCCTATAAGTATGATTATATCATACTTTACGGAGGTAGAAAGCATAATTTGGATACTATTCTGAAAACAGTACTATCAAGCAAATAGAGTAGCCCTTGAATGTGAATCTACTGACAATATGCAGAGTATTGACTCACTTCACCTCGACACATGCGTGGCTGCCTCCCTTTTCGTTTAAGCAGGACGCGAAGTAGCCTAAAAAAGACAAAAGAACATATAGGAGGGGGGGACCTATAGCCATCATCTACAATCTGAAATGTCTTGGGATGCACAACATATGATACACCTATCTTCTTTCCAAATTTTGCTTTAAAAGCATCATATGATACAGTTGTATAGTTTTTTTGAAGACTTCACTTCTATAGGGTACAGCTTTATTCTTGTATCACCCTCATCTGAAACAAGGAAATCAATCTCAATGTCATTTCTATGTTTCTCTTGGGAATAGTGCGTATAAAAATAGAGGTCCTTACCCTTTGCGACAAGCGCTTGTGCAATGGCATTTTCATGTATCATCCCCCCTCATTTATGGACAACTTACCATCCATAATTTGCTTATAGAGATTCATCGAGGAAATCTGGTTTTCAGAAAACGCCAAGCTAACCAATAGACCAGTATCACCCATATAACATTTAACAGATGACGTATCCTTATGCAATGACATACCTACATTTGGGTCTGTACATTTGTAGCATATATTACAAATCATTGAGTCACCAAGCCAGAACAGCGGGTCATCATACTGGGCAAAGGTCTTATTACCATCGATTTTGCGCAATACCACTTTCTTATCATGTGTTGAAAGAAATCCAGGCAAGTTTTCAAATAAGCCAGAAACCTTTGATTTATATTTTCTTGCCGCTTTCTTTATATCATCCCGGTAAAGGGATAAGATTTGGCGTTTGGCTTTATCAGCCTTATGGAAATCCTTATCGTTTTCATAATAAGCCACAACACTCTGTGGCATACCTCCCACAAGCAAGTATTCACGAAACAACCTTGCCGCCTTACGATGGAATTTTTCATCAAGAGGGGGGGTTTTCTTTTCGTAACACTCTTTGATATATCCTAACAAGACAGTTTCCTGTGCTGCCATCAAAAACTCTTCAAAGTCCAATGGATACATTTTCAATTTCTCTTCTTCGGAAGGAATAAGAATATCTTCCACATTTTCCTTGATTGAAATCAAAGATCCTGTTTCCAAATAATCATATCTTCCATCCGCAACCAGATATTTAATTGCTTCTCTCGCCTTTGGAAATTTTTGTATTTCATCGAAGATGATCAAGGTTTTTCTCTTAAAAAGCTGAACATTATATTCGAGGGAGATAATCTGAAAGAACGTATCGAGGTCATTCAGGTTCTCATGGAAGTTCTCTCTAATCTTTTAGATGCAATCGCAAAATCCAATAAAACATATGAGTCATAGTTCTCTTTCCCAAATTTACTGGCGATGGTAGATTTGCCGGTTCTACGAGCACCTTCAATCAATAGAGCAGTCTTTCCATTCGAAGTATGTTTCCATGCAAGTAATTTATCATATATCTTTCTTTCTAGTTCCATTGCATTACCCTCTATAGATTAATATACCAGAATAATGACAATACGCAAAGTAATTTTCCCCCCCTTCTACACTGACAATACGCAGAGTATCCACTCACTTCACCCCCCCGACACATGGGCGACTGCTCCCAGCTTCGTTTAAGCAAGGCACTGACGAATCACAATGTAGAAAACAAATTCACTTAAGTAATCGAAATATTACCAGATATATCTCAGTTAGAAATCATGGAAGTACATCTTTACTTTTCTATCATATGTGATCAATCCTTAATTTCGTGATCTATCGCACGCCATGTCTTGTCTAGAAGTTGGACTGAGTGATCAAAATCCGAAGCAATAAGAGCAGAAAATAGCATATCCACTACAACCAACTGACAAATTCTAGATATAAGTGCCCCCCCCTCCCTGTAGAGTGTCTCCAAATCAGGAATATAGAGAACAATGTCTGCCAATTTAGCAAGTGTAGTAGGTTTGAACCGAGTTATTGCAATAATACATGCTCTGTTCTGCTTTGCCTGCTGTACTGTACGTATCAAGGTTTTTTTCTCACCAGAATAAGAGATAGCTACCACAACATCATCTATTGTCATAGAACAAGCTGCAATCGTCTGCAATTCCGAGTCCTCAGTATAATTTGAGAGATAACCAAGCCGGGAAAGTTTCTGGTGAAAGTCTCTACCAACAATACCTGAAGCGCCTGTACCTGCCAACAGTATGGAGCGAGCTTGTTTAAGTTTTAATACTGCTTTTTCAACATTTTGCCTGTCTATCAGTTTATCAATGTTACAAATCGCATTTCCCACAACGTCAATCATGTTGGAAACAATATCCGACACTGAAGATTCTCCATCATAATCAAGTACTGTTTTTGATTCAGTTTTGTGTGGATACTTCTTTGAGAAAAATTCCTTTGCAATTTCCATCCTTAATTCAGGAAAACCTTTGAAATTCAGTTTCTTACAGAGTCTAATGATTGCTGCTGTACTAGTACCAGCTTTCCCTGCTACTTCGGTTATGCTCATACTAATCACTTGATTTGGGTGATCGATGATAAAGGTTGCCAGTTTCCTTTCAGAAGCAATAGAACTCTCTTTCATCTGTTGTATAAGATATATTGAGCTTTGCATCGATTATTCTTCTTTCCTTTTTAGAATATTAAACGTTCTAAAGACTTTAAAACCTAACTTTGAATACATGTACCAAGCAGGTGTATCTTTATTGCACCATAAAAATAGGATGATTCCAAACCTATTTCTTTTTGTCGAATTAGGCAAGAGTTTAGCAGCAATATACCAACTGAATGTCCCCCCCGGAATTCTGAATCGACGCCAATCGGACCAAAACGACATAAATCTCCATTTACAACTCCAAAAAAAGCAAACCCAATAATTTTTTGGGTACTTTTTTCTATACAAACATAACCTGAATTGTGAAGTCTTTGTTGAAAATAGCCTCTCTGTAGTGTAAAAAGCCAATCCCTCTGCATTTTTTCTTGGCAAAACATTATTAGAGCGGGGGGGAACATACTATTATCAAACAATTTGATCTCATATCCTGCATCGGATAAACTACTTTTCCTGGTAAAATCATACTCATTTCCTGTATAACTAATTAGATTCAATTTCATTGCATCCACTTCAGCTTCAGTTTTAAAACCTCTCGTCTGGAGAAAACTTATTGCAGTTGCATGTGAAATCTTATCCAGTCCGGGGGGGATAATGTAATTGTAAGGATAATCACAGAACCGAATACTCGAGCATTCCATACTTTCCCTTATCGATTGTAGAAGGAGACTTCCTATTCCTTGTCCACGATAGTCTTTTAAAACTCCCATCAGTTGAATATAACCAATATGAGAATACTCAATACATGTACCTATTATACACCCTACCGGCGCATTATTTGTTTTTGCAATTCGTATATAATTAGGATTAAAATGTATGTTGCACAAAACTACTTCATTGAATATTTTCTGGCTTATCTGCTCGTCTGGAAATATGTCTTTGATTAATTGCATCAAAGAGGAATGTTCATTATAGTTGTATGAAATTATTTCAATATTTATCATCGTTATGCTTCCAAAATTGTAGAATATGAATGGTAGACAGAAATTGGTATACTTGCTGCTCCCCCCCGTATTGTAGTAGTAACAACATCTGTTACCGGCTGAATTTTCTTCAGGGTACTCACAACTTCAAGTTTCTTAAGCATAGAAGGACCAAATAAATGGAATCCTTTGGAAATCTGCCCACCGATAATCAGTGTATCTACCTGTAGTTTTTGTAAAAGCGGATAGAGCATATTTCCCAATTCAATTCCCATGGTCTCATAAGCCTTGAAAGCATTAGCATCATTTTTAATATCAGCTCTTCGTTGTATCTCTTTAGCATCAATAGAATTTTTGATTCCTGAATATTGATTATATAAATCAACAAGTCCCCCCCTATTGGATACCACGTCTTCTAGAATCCCTCCTTCAATTTTCTCTTGAAACAACGGATACTTTGGAATACCCCCCCCAGATCCCATTTCCAAGTGCCCTTCTTTTAGAAACCCTGTACCCAGACCCGTTCCGATTGCCACACAAAAAAGACTTTTTGCTTTCTGGTTAATCTCATACAAGTAGGTCCCATAGGTAAATGAATGTAAATCATGATGGTAGACAATAGGTAGAATATCAGGAATATTGCAAAATTTCCGCAATAAAGGAGTTAATGACAACCCATAGATTGCCTGAAATTTGTGTTGCATCATACAACGACCATTTACATAATCAAAAGGCCCGGGAAATGAGAATACAATTCTTTCTAACCTAGAACGAGGGTACATATCCATCAAGCTAACCTGGCCGTTAACTACAGAATAAAGCGCTTTTAAGATATTAGATCTTTCATCCGAGGAATAGGAAGGAGCCTCTCTACTCGTACCTGCAATTACCTGCATAGAACTAGCATCTATTAAAGCCGATTTAAATAGCGTACCTCCTGCATCTATACTGATAATTATATTCATTTTCCACAAGACTCCGTTTCTCTCAACATTGTTTGATGTACAGCAAAGGGATGATCTGCCATATTAATAATCGTATAACTACCTACTGAGGCAGGTACAACAATAATATCAAGATAATTCATAGTGAATGCAAAGCTTGGATTCTCATCTGGAATAATTTTCACGGTCTCTCCATCCACCAACGTCAATACATGGAATTTTCCGTTCGTATTCTGAGGTATTGAAGTTATACCCTCTAAACGATGCATACAGAAATAAATGAGTTCATATTCTCCTATAAGGAGATCTTTCCAATCTACCCCCCCTTTGTCTACTACTTTTGGCTTTCTCAATAGATTATTTTTTACCCATGAGGCATTTCTTTCTTTACTTAGAACCTCTTCTCCATACACGGAATGAATAGGTCTAGGTGTACCATCCAGATCCTTTCTTACATAATCGTAGAGTTTAAATGTGTAGGACCCAATAGTGAGGCTTCCAATTTCAAGGACAAGCTGATTTTGACCTGATGAGTGTATAGTTCCAGCGGGTAGCATGAATTGCATACCCGGTTTTGTGGGATCCCATTTACAAGTTGCTCATAGTCAATCGGTGTTCCCTTTTTCTCAGATTCCTTAATAAGGGAAAAAAACTCATTAGCGTCAGTATCATCATTCAGGCCACAATATGTTTTTGCTCCTAATCCAGTGTCGACTATGTAATAACTCTCATCTTGTCTACCAAGCTCATTGAAATGTGATTTAACAAAACTTTCATCAGGATGTACTTGTATCGACATGTTTCCACTACTATGCATCGTATCATCATAATTAAAACGAATTGGAAAATATTCACCAAACTGCGAAATACTTTGCTTACCAAGAAGCGGTAAGCTTTGCATCCGCAGGAAAGTATAGAAGGGAATATCAATAAGTGTTTCATCAACTGAACATAGTAAACTCACTTCTGCAGGAATGAGATCAAACACCCAAGCGCAATTTCTCATCTTATCAGGCAAACTACGGTATTTCTTTGTATAATAGCCACCCCCCCAGACACCCTCATTATATACTGGTTTGCATCTAAATGGTCTTTGTACGATATTGTAACAAATTTTTTCCAGCAATGACCTGGAGATTATTTGAAGATGGTCCTCCATGCTCCCTGCCACATAATAGTCATACAGTTGATTTTGAAGGAGATGTGTTCGGTGTGCAACTGATAATTCGAAATCACAATAGTAGCTCTTCTCATAACCTCTCTATATGTCCTAACACTATCATCTCCTATATTTCTCACAACACCGTTCTTATAACGTAGAACAGCATCCTTCGGTATTACATCGATATAAATCGTAACATCAAAGAGTTTCTGAAATTGAGTTACAGAACAAAAATTCCCATAGACCAACAAAATTCCACTCGATTGTAAAGAATCAATAGACTTAATCATTTTCTCTGAGTTATCTTTCTCGAAAAAGGATTCAGGCTTTCCCTCGAAAAGTTTTCCGAAAAGCAACGGAGGGTCGACCGTTTTATCTTTTGGTAAGCTTTCAGAAAATTGGGATTCAAGTTCTTGAGAATTCTTGTAGCATTCTGAAATATTCACAGGAATCACGGGCTTTCCATTTTCAGTGATCTTGCGCGAAACTAGGTGTATAAGATCATCAAAAAGAGCAGTTGCATACCCATCGATTCCAATTACCGCCTTCTTCTCTTTTGAATAGATATTCAGTGCTTTCTCTGCTATGAATGAAGCCACTTTCTGGTTTCCTTCACAAAGGATATCATTGCTTTCGAGAACCACCTGTGGATTGTTTAAGGCGCTCAAGTCGTCAAAAGGATAAGGATTGAACATAAAACTCATATTGTACTCCTTGGTTTTAATTGTTGCTGCTAGATGTAGTAAAAATCAGCATTCTCGAGCTCCGCTAATTGTTTAAGCTGTGAAATGTGATTTCCTGGTGTAATGGCAAAATGCTGGGTGGTTCCGATACCCATCAACTCAGTAAAGAAAGTTTCTAGGTCAGTATTTAATGGTCTAAAATCTCCATGTGTATACCCTTGTATCTTATGTGTCCCAGGCAATGATTCAATCAGGCTAGCAACCATCTTCAGTTTTGACCCATTTTCTGAAATATGGAGCAGAGTCATTGTTTTTGTGGGGGGGGTATTCTTAACCAAGCAAATGGGGGGGCACCTGCATATCGGTATGAAGTTTTGGCGAATCTGGTATCAATAGCAATCTTTACATAGTCTATGCTTTCAGGGTCTGTGTAATCATTAGGACCAGCATGCCCAGCACAAAAGGAGTTTGTATATTCTTCAATATAGAAAGGTTCTATAACATTAACCTGCTTCTTTGAGAGTTGCTTGAGTATGAATACTGATAGTGTTATCCCGAGGTCTCCCTCCGGACACAGAACTGAACCAGTCTGATTGATAGAGCTATGATAGAATCCTGGTCTCAGACCACATTTTTCAAAAAGTCTCATATCTACATCATTTAGAGTCAGTGCATCAAGGTTATGCTGCTTCATTATTCGGCTTAACCCTAGTGAATACTTAAGTGATGCAAGGAATTTTTCCTCTTCGATTGAATCAACTACCTGATAATTGCTGATAGTATTCCTATACCACTCATTTATTTCTTGCTCTTGTACTAATTGCGAGATTTCATAGAGTTCGTCATAACTGATAAATGTAATTTCTGGTCCGTAGGAATAATACTCATAAGGATTCATATATGTGTTCCACATGATTTCATTATAGGAAGGAAGCACACCAAATCTTGCGTTTCTCAGCTCGTTATATAGCATACAAACATTAGCATACGAAATAATCTCATTTTTCTTTCGTTCAATCGTACCAACTACTATATGAGCTTTTCTTCCTTGTTTATGGATTGAACCTGACCCGACAAGCATGCCTACAAGACCACCAGCAGATAAAAATTGTATAAAATCGTCCTCATTTGCACAATCTTTGAACGGAACTTGGTTCATTGCTGGATAGTAATAGATCAAGGGTGCAGTTCCCCCCCCATAATCCCTCAAGAATCGTATCCACACATTATCTTCTGCCCAAGAATGGAACAATACTAGAATGCAATCAACATGTGAATCATGAAAGAGAGCAAGAGCTCTATTGAGATCTTCGTATTCAAATATGTCACCTGGAAAAATGAGTTCCATGTCGATGCCAAGGTGATTACGTATCATGTCAGTCTCACGACTTATTCTATTCTCATATAATCCAGATTCAGTCCCTTTACCTAACCCTCGGAATCGTCTACTGGCTAAACACAATAACCCTACAACTGGAAGATGAGACTGTTCTTTGAAACTCATAAAGACCTCCTAGAAGATATAAAATGCTATCTATGTCAACATCGATTTTAATGTGAGATCACTTTCCAGCAAAAAGCGAGGTAGATGGAAGAAACCCTTCCATTTACTTCCCTTCAAGCTTTTTGCCTTTTTCCCATCCCGATATAAGTACCCAAACCACTCTCCATTTATATCATCATTAAAACGTTCCCATGCCCATGTATGCAAACGAAGAAACCATTGGTATAATTCAATATCTGAAGATAAAGAATAGAGTAAAAGTGCTGCATATATAGCCTCAGCGTGGACCCACCATAATTTCATCTCTGACTCAAGTTTTCAGTGGGATAATTCTGTACATCCTGATAATAAAAAAGTCCTCCATAATCCTTATCCCAACCCCCCCTTTCCAGGGTCCATTTAAGAGCTCTTGTCAACAATAATATCAACTGTTCGTCTTTCCTCTCTTCTGCTGCTTTTGCAAGAAACCAAATAACTTCACAGGCATGCCCTGGGCAAAGAAGTCTACTTTCCATACAGAAAGGTGAAGGCATTGAAAGACTTACACGCTCGTATACAACCTTATCTTCTTCTGAAATGTGGTATGCGCAGACATCATTTATTACACGGGTTATGGTATCCTCTAAGTTTATATCATTAGGGTGAAACCTTTTTAGGACCTGTGCCATATTTAGTTCAATCATAGAAAATCCAAAGGCTCTAAATGATCTGTTTTCGATTATATGTTTTTCATATTTCCCTTTAGGGCTTGATTTATTCTGCTGAATGAGACTGTATGTCTTCGATGCCAAATCTCTAATTTCATTATTTTGGGCAGCTTGTCCATATTCCGCATATGCCATCGCGGCAAAACAATCTGAATAGATGTTATATGGTGCAATGATGGGATCACCATCACGTGTAAGAGAAAAATAGTGCCTTCCAGATTTATCAATTGCATGAGAAGTAAGAAACTGTATACCCTTTTCGGCTTGCGCAAGCCAACTTTTTTTTCTTCTCAATTCTGTTGTATAAATGTGAGAACATCCATACTTGTCTAGCTTGAAGCCAAGTAAATTTATCATAATCATATACTGACCCGTCACAATCCAAACAGGTAAAATACCCTCCATGCTCAGTATCGGGGGGGAAAACGTTCCCAAAATGGTATGACATCACAATAAAGCTTTTTGCTATATAATTGTTGAATATCTACAAGTGTTTTTTTTCTGCGACTCTGTCAAATAAATGTTATTCATTGTATTATCCCTTAACTGCTCCAGCTGTCATGCCTTTTATAAAATACTTGGACATAAACATATACACGATAATCATCGGAATGATTGCGATAGATAACGCAGCAAAGATTAAATCCCATTGTATCTGGTACTGACCAAAGAACGATGCAACGCCAAGGGGGGGAAGCGTCTTTT
>JDSH01000246.1_pt1 | contig 13538 bp, 15 predicted proteins | sample 199451 | NCBI WGS metagenome assembly JDSH01 (sample SAMN02584198, study PRJNA231836) | bioreactor metagenome | isolation source: continuous culture bioreactor electron acceptor NO2- transfer2 day 38 after... | place: Germany: Bremen | reverse complement strand
CTTCATCGTTCAGCGTCAGCGTGCCGCAATCATCATTGGCTTGAGCACCCGTGGGGGGGACCGCCTGCAGAGTATAGGTGTCGCGCGTCGCGTTCACGGAAAAGCTGATGTTATAAAACGCTGTGCCTGTTTGCGGCGATTGCGTGAAGGGCAATACTGGATTATTGCCACCATCTCTGTAGTCAAAGCCGTTTGAGTAGCGTCTTTCCATCCACTGGGCCAGTTCCAACAGGTCTGCCTGGGCTGTGGTTCGTCGGGTTTGTTCCACCTGGTTCTGGTAGAGCGGCAGGGCTATTGCAGCTATGATCGCGATGATTGCAACCGCGATCATGAGCTCGACCAATGTGAAACCGGCATTCGATTGAATCTTCAAGGTAATAGATCCTTACTCTGGAATGTGTTTTGGCGGATCAATCGCGTATAACGCTGAGACCCACCGCCACTGTTGGCCCCCCCGAGCCGCCCGCAGTATCGGGCGACAGTTCCAGTCTGATGGAGTCTCCTGGCTGAATTTGCTGCAGCACCTGTTCTCGTGACCAGACGGTATTCCTGAACTGGACGAGTCTGTCGAGCGTGAAGGACTCATCATCGACGATCAGGATGGATTCCTCAGCGTGGATGGCGTTTATGGCCCCCCCCTCGTAAAAACGATCATTTGTATTCATAGGTGTGCCGTCAGCGATCTCCTCCTGAGCCTGAAGGCCGGAAGAAATGGATATCGCGACCAATAGGGCGCCTAAACTGCCTAGGGTTTTCTTGTTGATTCGGCGAACGCCGAGAAGCTTGAACGGATTCTTCATGGTCAATCCCGTTTCTAGGTTGAGTCAGTTTTGGGACCAGCTTCTTAACGAAGCTGCTCCCAGGTCTGTCTTCCGATGTTTGTGTCGAGCGATCTGGCGCATAAGCCATCCTCGCATGGATCGCCGGGTGACAACTGAGTCGGGTCCAGCCCCCCCGGAATGACGATCTCCGCGTCACCGTCGGACGTGGCTATGGTCCGGTTTTCGCCACCATACCCAACCTGGATACCACTGGGCGCATACCCCCCCCGGTAATATCGCCGGTATTGAATTTACCGTCGCTGTTCAGGTCGAAAACTGCCGTGTCTGAGGGCGCACCTGTGCTCAGCCTGAGGTCCATCAGAAACCCTGTTCGTCCGCTGCCACAGGGGGGGTCGCGGTCTGGAATAACGGTCGTGAAACGCACCCGATCCGGGTTAACACCAAATGGGAAGGTGGCACGACTGATCACCCGTTCGCCTACCTTATTCCCGTTATAAGCCAGATCCAGGTACCAGCCACTTTGGGTTGTCAGGCTGTTGCCGGAGGTGTCTCGGACAATGAAGCTATTGGATCCATTTCCGGATGCCTTGCTGACACTGATACTTTCCTGTTTGGTGATGGTTTGCTCCAGCAGGTCTGAGCGCGCTAATCCGCTCTTGTTCAAATCATCCTTGATGGCATAAAGCGACTGAATATCGTAGTCACCTTCGTCCCCCCCGCTGCGGAGGAAACTACCGGTGCCGAAGGCGACAACCAGTTCATCGCTGTCGTTTGGATTAAGCGCCACGCGCGGGGGGGCCACAGTGATCGGCTGGCTATTTCCCGCTGGACTTTGCGCTGTAAATACCTTGGTCGCGGACCAATTAGACACTCGCCCTGTCAGGTCAAACCTCCAGAGGTTGCCCAACAGGTCTCCACCGTAGGCATAACGGGTTACCGGGTCGGTTTCAGGAAAGCTGGTTACTGTCACTGATGCCAGTCCATTGGGGGGCTGGTGGCAGAGCCTGCTCCAGTCTGAATTTCTTTGATCAGGGTACCGGTCTCAAGATCCACAACGAACAAGCTCGATTGCCCGCTGTCGCCATTGTAGCCATTGCCGAACAGGGCCACCCAGGTGCCATCGCCCAGCCGGGAAATCTGCGGATCGGTTACGCCATAGCCCAGGTTCGGGTGTGAAAACTCCCATAGAACGTCATCCGATGGAGAGAAAGAACCCGGGTTGGTGACATCAAGTGCGAAAACGGTTTTTCCACCGATGCCCATGCCTCCCAGCAGCACCGTGCGCCAGGACTGCGTCCCGCCGCCAGACTTGTCGATGTAGGCGTCCTGGACACGGGGGGGTGTGCCATCCATGAAATATTTATGGGTGTAGTTGGGCTGCATCAGCTCAGAGATTCGTGCGTAGGTTTTTGACCCCCCCGAGGGCAGCAATAGCTCGGAGGGGGGGATGTAGCCAAACAACTCTTCCCCCCCGGTTTCGCTATTGAACGCATGGAGTATGCCGTCGTTTGCGGGTACGTAGAGCGCATCGACACGGTTTTGATACGAGGACGTGGACCTGAAATTCCGGTAAGCGACCCCCCCCTCAGGTCCGGGAGCCGGGCGAAACCATAGTTGGTTTTACCCACGAACTGAGGGTTGGCATTGATGATATCGCCCATCAGGCGCAAAACGCTGGCGCCACCGTCGTCCTGAACCAGCCGGTCTCTTAACGTCGGGTGGGCATTGTTATCCCCCCCATGGAGCCATGCAATTCGATTGTGCCCAAGGTTGTCCTGGGTGGAGTTGAGCGTAGGGTCGGCGTTCAGAGCATTCTGCTGTGCCGTCGACAGATTCGACAGCGAGCTGGCCGATGCAAACTCCAGCTCAACCCCCCCGGCACTGCCATTGTGGGTAATCAGCTTGCGCGCCTGCGGTTGAGTGCTGGCGAGGACTTCTTCAGCATTCCAGGCTTCTGAGCTTGATCAAAATTGAAGGCGGTTAACGTTCCAGACCAGTCCTGACTCCTGAATCCAGCGAAGAAACCCAGGGAATCGGTGCGGAGCACTGCTGAACTCACTGCTGCCGAGGATGCAGAGGTTTCAGAACGTGCAATGACATCGCCCAGGAAGCCCTGGATTTCAGTGGTGAATTCGGTTGGATTCTGGGCGCTGGCATAACCGCCCCCCCGGCCGTTAATGGCTGCGTGTAGCAGATCATCGATATTATCCGGCTTTGGTCGGCGCCGGGCTCTGGCCAGTTAATGGTGATATTTTTGCTCGAGTCCAGTGCGGCCAGCGCGTCGGCTTCCTTGATGTCGCCGGTCACACCCAGGCCGATGGTAAACGTAGTCATGTGCTGCCAGAAGGCCGGATCTGTCGAAGAAACCGGCACTTTATTCGCCAGGTCCGTTCTCAAATCGGTCTTCCAGTATTTCATTGCCACGTCTGCGAGAGTGTTGGAATAGCTGTCCGAAAACGGCGACACCGCCTGGTAGGTGAAGTTTTTACCGTTGGGGGGGTCGGGATTGTTGTAGGTGGGGGGGCCACCGGTTCCATCCGCATTGCCTACCTGCGGACTGCTGCCGTTCCAGATACCGTCCGTCATAAGGATAGAAAAGCTTTGACGGCATTCGATATGCGACGTGTTGTCATTGGTGCCGGGCACTTCACCCCCCCAGGGCCCGAGGTTGTCCGTTCGGGAATAATATTGACCAACATCCTTGAGCGCGGTCCGCAACGGGGGGGTGCCGCCATTGATGCTTTTACCGTGCAGCCAGGTCAGGAAGGTTTGTCGGCGTGCCGCTGTGTACGGACGCACCCCCCCGCTCACCAGCGTGTCAGTGTTAACACCATCAATGGTTCTTCCGTTGACGTTGATCGCGCCATAGCCAACTCTAATGTTCTCGGGGGGGAGGTCAAAGAAGGCTTCAGTTATACCGGATTTTGCGGCCAATGCCCGGGTGCTGTAATAGGAAAACCAGTTGGCATAGTTCTGTTTTTCCTCGGCGGAGGCATTGTTTAGCAATACGGCTGTATAACAACTGTTTTGCCTGGGGGGGTTGCTGTCACAACTCGTTGAGGAGTTGAACTGCATATAGAAGCCTTGCTCGATGCTGCCAATCTGGTCAAACCGAATATCATTGCGCAGGTCGTCCGTACCCTCTGATTGATCAAAACCGTTGACCCACGCGTTGGTGTAGGACGAGTTCGGATACCGGCTACTGCCATCTGGCTTGTAGGGCGGCGTGTAGGTCACCGACGGGTCATAATAGATTTTATTGACGTGGCTGGAGTAGTAATAGTTGTTGCCCGCTCGCCCGCTCAAATCGTCTGGCATAAAACGCCAGCCCATGGAGCCCGAGTCGTCAAAAATGAAAACCAGGTTGGGATCCACTGATTCCTTCAGAAACAGTGGCACTTGTGACAGGTTTACCTGAGCGATCGCAGATTGTGCGGTCAGGATAGAAAACGCCGCACTGACACCGAAGGTGGTCAGCTTTGACAGCTTTCTCGACTGTAGCCGTTTGCGGAAGATCTTTTTCATAACTGGCTCTCCGGATGGAATGAGCAATCCTAATCTGATGTTCGTTTATGGTTTTCTTTATCACTGAGGCGGTAGCAGAACGGTTGACTGCAGAACCGTCACTGCCTCGGCACTGCCGCCTTGGGCTCGGGCAGTTGTCATATACCTCTCAAAGCAGGGTTGGCCCGGTTCAATCGGGCAGACATCGGCCAGTCGGGCAATGTGGTAAATCGGCTGTGCGCTGACATCCGGGCCGGCATTACCAACGCCCAGGCGAGTCGGATTGGTGCCATCCCAGAGCCACGGGGGGGTCGCAATCAGCGGCTCATCGAAAGCCGTGAGGCGTGTCGGCAGACTGTTCAGAATATCGTCTTCTGCCTGTCGCAGGGCTGCTTCGGATGCCTGAAACGAAAGAGCTCCATCATGGGCGTTGCTGGCCATCCGTTCCTGCATGATGGATCCCTGCATGCCTCCGATAGCCAGCAGGGATATCAACAGCAGCATGACCAGGGCGACGATCAGGGTGGCGCCTTGCTGTTGTCCAGGAAACTGGCCATTCGCGAGCGGATAACCTGGGGGGGAGACTGCGTCAATCATTGCATTCTACCTCTGATGGTGGTGGTGCCGACGGAAACCAGTCGAACTCGTCTGTCACCGTTGTTGGCCTGGGACACTTCGCTGCCCAGGACGTCAAACAACCGATCGTTTTCTTCATCAAGCACCTCGTCCCGACTGCGGGTGATTACCGCAAATCGGACGCTTGAAACCGAATCCCAGTTAGCCACGAGGTTGGCGGGAACATAATCGTCTGCGGCTTCGTCTCCAACCGTGTCGACGCCATACAGGAGTTGCAGCGTCTCGACCCCCCTGACACGAGTTCCTGTGGGGGGGGTTCTAACGGTGTCATCAGTCGTCTGAACAGGGCGGGTTCTCCGTTGGTGCCCTGACCGATGTAGTAAGCCATAGAGGTGAATTCATACACTCGTGTTTCAGAGTCATATGCCAGGTTGAAATTGTTGCCATTATTGCCTGGTATGACATTGCCGCCTGCCATGGTCACTGAGCTCGAGTTGAAGTTATTGCTCTTTTGAAACAACTCGCCTTCAGAACAGTCTCCCAGTGTTGCCAGTACGATCCGGTTGACGGGCACCTCGGAGTTATCAACGAGGTTGATGCTGTTGCCGTTCTGAGGGTTCGCTGCGTTTACAGGCACGCTCAGGGGGGGGTGAGGGCGTTTATAACGACCACGTCTGAATTGGCCAGTACCGAGCCGGCCAACTGGGCCGGCAGCTGCGCGCCAGCATTACCAGAGGACCAACTGCCCGCACCCGGTGTGTTCAGAGCGGCGGGAAGGGTAACGCTGTCGCTGGGTCCTGTGCCGTTGAAATCCCAGCCCTGGACGGGCCGCCCCCCCAATGGCATCAGCAGGCCACCATTCAATCGATTATCGACAACCTGGTCCAGCGGCCGGCCCATCTCTGCGAGGCAGCCAAAGCTGCCTGCGGACCGGAAATCCGGGGGGGCGAGGATCGCAGACACAAAGCGTGCGCTCTCTTGTGCATGGGCAAGTCCCTGGGTTTGGCGATACGTTTCGTTTCCGCTCAGATAAATCTGTGTGACGCCAAGCGTCAACAGCAGGCCCAGTGCAACTGCAATCAGCAACTCCACGAGTGAAAGTCCGCGCTGGGATTGCCAACGGGGGGGAGCGGAAGCGTGAGCTCTTGCTTGGATAGTGTGCGCCATCAGATCTGAGTCCTCACCACTACGGGGGGGTTCATTGCCTGGTCGTTTTGATCCCAGTCGATCGTCACAGTGACCGTGTTGTTGAGGCCGTCAATGACAACTGTGCGTTCTGCATCCGGGAGCAGGCAAGCCAGGTTGTTTTCCCAGGTTGCCAGATCATTTGCAGCTACACTCCCGTTTGCCGGGACGAAGGATGTGTCGCAGGCGCCGCCATCAGCGCCTTGGGCATCGCCTTGAGCCAGTGCGTAGCCGGCGATGTTATCCGGATTGGCTCGAATTCGGTCAAGCAGATCCTCCGCCAGCAGAACCGCCTGGCTGCGGCTTTGCGATTGCGTGTTCATCTGCAGGGAGACCACCTGTGTCGATGCGACGCCCAGAATCCCGATACCGAGAATCAGGACGGTGACCAGTATCTCAATGAGTCCGATACCTGCCTGGCGGGTCAGAGCCATGGGGGGGCTGTGCGAATTAACTGTGTGATTTAGGGAATTGATCGTCACGGGCATACTCCGTCTTCCACTTCAGTTCGCCCTACCGGCTGATTCGAATAGTCCGAAACCGTATATCCCCCCCGGCAGCGCAGCAACGGGAGCGACCGTAAATGTCTGGGCTGCCTGCGGTACCAGAAAACCTCGGCGGTCAAACACGATGTCGGCCGCTGATTCGGTATACGTCAGATTGCCGGGAGCCTCAAAAACACGAATCTGGTTGTTTGTGCAATCACCGGCAGCACCGCCCTCATGGACGCACCAGCCACTGTCGAGCCCGCCATCGGTGCTGAGGGTCACGTTCTCGCCACGCTTGATAGCTTCCGATCTGGCCAGCTTGATGGATGAAACAAGCAGGTTGGTACCTGATACCAGTCGGTTGTTATCGATTAACCTGCCAAATCCCGGAATGGCGATGGTTGCGACAAGCGCGAGAATGACCATCGTCACCATGAGCTCAATTAGCGTAAAACCCGCAGTTCTGTTCCTCATATGCCATCCTGCCCATTAATACAGCCTCAATTACAGCAGAATGAGTCGTACAGTCCATGAGTCTTGCGATAAAAGGTAGTTGTCAGGGAATGAGCGGTACGAGCGTCTGATAAAATGAGACCTCGTACCCGCTATCCCGATGTGCGATCAGGAACAGACCACGGTGGTGCCCCCCCACGGTAACCTGATGGTTCCGTCCCGGTCTTCGTCATCGAGCTGCGTAGACGTCCGCCGATATTCAGGGCCAGGTAGCTCATTCTGATATCGTTTGGCTGGGTTCCGGAGCACACCACTATGCTCCCCCCCATTGTGCCGCGGCTCATTCCGGTTGAAGCGAACTGGAAGTAGCCCCCCGGCCGGCGGTTCGAGTATGGAGTCTCGCCTGGTTGTCGTTGAGGTGGAAAACCTGATGGCTACGCCCATTATCCGGACGCTTGTCGTTGTCGGCGTCAAGGAACACGTGAACCGGTCGGTTCCAGTCGTCGATGCAGGATTGCGCCGGTGTAAGTGGGCATACCGTGATCACTGTCCTGCGGGTGACGGCCAGTGAGCGGGCACTGGCAAACATGCGATGGATCTGATTGACTGTATCCGTGTGGCGCGTTGAGGTGATCAGTTGGGGGGGCCAGGAGACACTGGCCAAGGTAGCCAGAATGGCCATGATAGATAGCGTAAGGGTCAGCTCTATAAGCGTAAACCCGCCACTGCGTATTGTGTAACGCATAGCGAACGTCCTTGTCTGAGGTTATCTGATGAGCTCTGTACATCCTGTTCAGAGCCTGACAATCCTAACCCAGGCCGCTGGCCTGATTCTAAGTACTGAGTCTACTTCTGGATTACTCCATCCCCCCCAGTTTCTTCAACCGGTACCTCAAGGCCCGAAAGCTGATCCCCCCCAGTCTCTTGGCCGCCGCCGTTTTATTCCACCGTGTCGCTTCCAGTGCTTTTTCAATGGCCTGTCTCTCGATGCTTTCCAGATAGCCCTCAAGATCGATCTCACCCTCAGGCACCGGAGCTGCGGCAGCATCCGTTTCTGACTCCGTCTCTCTGGTCGCGGAGGCGGAGCCCGCTGGCACGACACCGCCGCCAAGATGCAGATCTCCGGCATCAATCAGGTCTTCATCGCACAGGGTAAAAGCGCGTTCCAGGATGTTCTCCAGTTCACGAACGTTACCGGGAAACTCGTAGCCTTTGAGTCGTTCGATGGCGGCCGCGGTGAGTTTGGCCGGGTCGCACTCGTATTCCCGCGCTATGCGTTGGAGAATGTGCTCGGCCAGCAGGGGGGGGATATCCTCGGCGCGCTCGCGCAGCGGCGGAACGGCCAGTTCGATGACGTTGATCCGGTAGAACAGATCCTGGCGGAAGTCGCCTTCCTGCACCAGTTCGGGGGGGAGGTTTTTGTGGGTGGCGCTGAGCACCCGGATGTCCACCGGCACTTCTTTGGTATCGCCGACCGGGCGGACGGCTTTCTCCTGGATAGCACGCAGCAGTTTTACCTGCATGGCCAGTGGGAGGTCGGCCACTTCGTCCAGAAACAGGGTGCCACCATCGGCAGAGCGGAACAGGCCCTGCTTGTTCTCGACGGCTCCGGTGAAGCTGCCCTTCTTGTGGCCAAAGAACTCGCTTTCCATCAATTCCGAGGGGGGGATTGCGCCACAGTTCACTGCGATAAAGGGGGGGCCGTCACTTCTGGGGGGCCTTGCAGGTGAATCATGCGGGCGACCAGCTCCTTGCCGCTGCCGGATTCGCCGCTGATAAACACCGGTGCCTGACTTCTGGCGAGCTTTTTCGTCTGTGTGCGCAGTTTCCGGATTTGCGGCGAGTCGCCCAGAAGCAGGCCGGGCTCATCGGACTCGGCGGTTTCGCCGGTCTGGGGGGGTTCTGACAGCTTCAGAGCGCTGTTGACCAGTTCCCGCAGGCGGGGGGGCAGCTCCACGGGCTTGGATACGAAGTCAAAAGCGCCGGCTTTGAGCGATTCGATAGCCGTGTCCATGCTGCCATAGGCGGTGATCACTGCAACGGGGGGGGTGCAGGGAGTGTGTTGCTGAATCCAGTGAACAAGGTCTATACCATTGCCGTCGGGCAGGTTCATGTCTGTCAGGCAGAGCTGGGGGGGATTGTGCTGCTGCAGTAGTTCCCTGGCGCTGGCCAGATCGGGGGGGGCGGTGTAGGTGGTAATGCCCATCCGGGTGAGGGTGATTTCCAGTAGATCCCGGATATCCGGCTCGTCGTCAACAATCAGCGCTGTCTGTGTAGTCATTCTGTGTCTTCGGTTCCCTGTTGAATTCAAACGCCCGATGGCCAGTTGGTCAGATCATTCGCCCGGGGGGGTGAGCAAACGTTATGCGGAATCGGCACCCCCCCGGCTGTCCGTCATCGACCAGCGAGAGGTGTGCCTGGTTGGCTTCGCATAACTCCCTGGCCAGGTAAAGGCCAAGCCCGGTTCCGCTTTTATCCGTGGTGAAAAAGGGCTCGAATACGGAATGCCGATGCTCGGCACTGATGCCCGGGCCAAAATCCCGAACGTCCACGTAAGCCCGTTTGCCATCGGCCGTGGCGCCCGCAATTAATTGTATCCTGTTTTGCCCGGTCTGCTGTTTGCTGTACCGCAAACCATTGTCGCACAGATTCACCATCACCTGCTCAATCTGGCTCTTGTCGAAACGAGCCTGTGGAATCTGCTCGCTGATATTCAATTCGATCGTGGTGGCCGTTTCCCCCCCATTCACGGTCTGCACGAAATCATCCCGGAACTCGCGAAGCCATTGGCCGACATCTATCAGCTCGGAATTTGCGGTCCGGCGGCGAGAAAGGTCCAGTACATTCTCGATGATGCCATTCACCCGTCGGGAGTGACGGCGAATGATGTCGAGCATGCGAAGATCCCCCCCCTCATCCAGGCTGGGGGGGGATTCTTCCATCAACTGGGCAGCGTGGCTTATGGCGCCGAGAGGATTCCGGATTTCGTGAGCGATGCCAGCCGTTAAGCGTCCGAGTGAGGCCAGCTTCATCTGTTGGGCCTGCTGGGTCACTTTGCTCATGTCTTCAATAAACACCAGAATCTGGTCGCCCCCCCGCTCCTGGTCCAGTTGCGTGAAGTTGGCCTGCAAAAGCGGTGAGGTAGACGACGCCTGAAAGGGTTCAATCCGCATGTTGGGGGGGTTTTTCAGCCAGCTTTCGAGCCCCCCCTGCCTGAGCGGTTTAGGCAGTAGCCTTGCACGGGGGGGCTCCAGATCTTCTCCATCGGCGCTCACACCGAACAGCAGTTCTTCGGCGGCGGCGTTGGCAAGCCGAATCTGGCCGAAACGATCAAGCACCAGGATGCCGGTACGCATGCGCTGGATGATCTGCTGGTTGATCTGTTCCAGTTCCTGAATGCTCCGTGCCCGGCTGCTGGCCAGGGCTTCGCTTCGGATCATCCGTTTTGAAATGCCCTGCAGGACAAAAGCCGCGGCAAAGTAGAGTATGCCCAGAGAACCCGCCCGGACAATGTCGTCGGCGGTTTCATTGATGGCGAGTACCGCCCAGCCGGAGATGCCGAGAGAGCAGATGGCAGCCAGTGCCGCGTAGAAGGTACCTATCCGGCTTGGTGTCAGAATATTGCCCGCCGCCACCGAAATGATAACCAGGTTGGCCAGGCCATTAGTGATACCGGTGCTGGCCAGTAACAGTCCATGCATTACCAGTATGTCGATCAGAATGGAGAGCGTGATATGCCGCTGTCTTGGCTGAAAGCCGGCAAGCAGTAGCAGTGCGGTAAAGCCATTGATTGCCAGGTAGGTAACCACGCCCGCCTGGTAGTACTCCAGCCAGCGGAACTTGCTGTCGGTGGTGAATGGATCGAAGAGCAGCAAGCCCAGCAGCATCAGGCTGATGACCACGCGATAATGATTGTAGATCCGGAACAGCCTTCCCTGTTGCTGCTTGGCCGGCGGCCCGAAAGCAGAGCGCTTGCTGTCTTTGTCGGCAGTGTCTTGAGCCATGGAGCGAGTCATCTGTCTGTGTGCGGGAGAAATCTTTGTTGTTGACGGGTTATAATAGCCTTTTAACGGCAACAAGTTACAGGAGCCAGTCCATGCCGGAAGCCGGTCAAACATCCCAGAGCCAGAACGCCGTCAGAAAACTCCGCGTTGTTATGGCGCAACTGGATTTCCTGGTTGGAGATATTCCGGGCAATACCGATCTGATTCTGGAGGCAACCCAGCGGGCCTGGGCGGAGCATCAGGCCGATATCGTTGTCTTTCCGGAGCTGTGCCTGACCGGTTACCCGCCGGAGGATCTCCTGTTGCGCCCGAGTCTGGACCTTCGCGTGCGCGAAGCACTGGAAAAGCTGAAAAGTGCGGCACTGCCTCCGGCGATGGTCATCGGGGGGGCTCCTATTCGCTCTGGAGGGTTGCTATATAACGCGGCGCTGGTGATTGAAGCCGGTCAGATTCGCGGTCGCTACTTCAAACGCTTCCCGCCGAACTACCAGGTTTTTGACGAAAAGCGCTATTTCGCCGAAGGTTCCGACACGCTGGTGCTCGACATTAAAGGCCAGCCCGTCGGTATTACCGTGTGTGAGGATCTCTGGAAAGATGGCCCGCTCGAGGATGCCGCCGCCGCGGGTGCCCGGCTTATCCTTAATCTCAATGCCTCGCCCTACGATATCGATAAACAGGCCCGTCGCAAGGCTTTGCTCGAGCGCAAGTCCCGGGAGAACCGGGTCAGCATCGTCTACGTGAACCTGGTGGGCGGTCAGGATGAGCTGGTGTTTGATGGCGGCTCCATGGCGTACGACCACTCGGGTGGGCTGTCTGCGGAGGTGCCTCAGTTCGAGGAGGGGGGCTGTACCCGGTGGATTTCCTGTGCGAGCACCATTGTCAGCCGATTTCTCGGCCGTTACCGCCAGAACCGCAGCTGGAAGCCAATGTTTACAACGCCCTGGTGACCGGCGTACGGGATTACGTGAACAAGAATGGTTTCAGGTCGGTAGTACTGGGCCTGTCCGGCGGCATCGATTCGGCAGTTACACTGGCGGTTGCGGTGGATGCCCTGGGCAAGGAGCGTGTGCGCGCGGTGATGATGCCGTTCCGGTATACCTCCAGCATCAGCCTGGAAGATGCCGAAGCCGAGGCCACCGCTCTGGGTGTGCAGTATGACGTGTTCTCCATTGAGCCCATGTACGATGCCTTCATGGCGGCGCTGGCAGAACCGTTTGCGGGCACAAAGCCGGATACCACTGAGGAAAACCTTCAGGCTCGTCTGAGGGGGGGGTGCTGCTCATGTCGCTGTCCAACAAGTTTGGCTCGTTGGTGCTCACGACTGGCAACAAGAGTGAAATGGCGGTTGGCTATTCCACGCTATACGGTGACATGGCCGGTGGCTTTGATGTTCTGAAGGATGTGCCGAAAACGCTGGTTTTCCGGCTGGCGCGCTACCGCAATACCCTGTCACCAGTGATTCCGGAGCGGGTGATTACCCGCCCGCCCTCAGCCGAGCTGGCGCCAGACCAGAAAGATGAGGACAGCTTGCCGGGCTATGACGTGCTGGATCAGATTCTGAACCTATACGTGGAGCGTGATTACAGTGCTGATGCTATCGTCGCGGAAGGGTTTGAGCGCGAGGATGTGGACAGGGTGGTCAGGCTGGTTGATATCAATGAATACAAGCGGCGCCAGGCCCCCCCATCGGTGTTCGTATTACCGAACGGGGGGGCTTTGGCAAAGACAGACGCTATCCCATTACCAATGGCTGGAAGAGCGGGAAGTAATCCCGCTCTTACTCATCCCCCCCCATCAGACCGAAGGTCACCACGTTGGTCAATGACCGGTTCTGGCGGCGAAGAAGATCTGATTCGTACTCACCGTTGTCATTGAAGGCGTCGCTGTTCGGGAAGTTTTTTCTCAGCGTGGCAATGGCATCGTTGGCGCCCTTTTTCAGCTCCAGAAAGCGGAAGGTATCCGCCATGATCATCAGAGCCTCTTCCACTGAAGGCGAAGACGGGTAGTTCTCCACTACGTAGCGAGCACGGTTGTTGGCGGCCACGTAGGCTTCACGTTTGATGTAGTAACGGGCAGCGTGCAGTTCCAGTTCGGCCATTCGATTGCGGATGGCGATCATACGCTGGCGGGCGTCCAGAGCGTAGTCACTGTCCGGAAACCGGTTGAGCAACTGTGAGAAATCGCGGAACGCCTGCAATTGCTCGCCGGGATTGCGTGCGGCCGCATCAACAGGGAAATAGCGTGTGGCCAGTCCCAGGTCCAGATTATAGGAGGCGAGCCCTCTCATGTAGAGCGCGTAGTCCAGATGCTCACTCTGCGGATTCAGGCGAATGAAGCGGTCGGCGGCAGCCCGGGAACCTTCAAGGTCGAGGTTCTGGTAACGGGCAAAGATCAGATCGAGCTGGGCCTGTTCGGCATAACGGCCGAATGGATAATAGGTTTCCAGGGCATCCAGGTTCTGTTCGGCTTCGTTGAAGTTGCCCGAGTTCATGGCCTCACGGGCATTCTCGTAATAGGTTTGTTCCGGCAGGACTTCCACCTCCTTC
>JDSH01000245.1_pt1 | contig 13554 bp, 15 predicted proteins | sample 199451 | NCBI WGS metagenome assembly JDSH01 (sample SAMN02584198, study PRJNA231836) | bioreactor metagenome | isolation source: continuous culture bioreactor electron acceptor NO2- transfer2 day 38 after... | place: Germany: Bremen | reverse complement strand
AAAATCGTGGCGCGTTGGCAGCGATATCCGCTAGCCGCCGGGCAGCGCCTGGCACAGCCTTTGGCCGGACACACAAAACCCACCACGACGGTGGTTTTGTGTGTCCGGTTTAAAGGTCGCCCAGACTTCCCCCCCTGGCAATTTCCGACACTGCCGGCCAGTCTTTACCGGCAATGGCCTCTGCCGGCGTGAGCCAGGACCCACCAACAGCACAGACATTCGGTAACGCCAGATAATCTCTGGCTGTCTGGCGGCTAATGCCACCAGTCGGACAAAAGACGACATCGGGAAATGGCCCGCTGAAGGCCTTAAGCGCAGGGATACCCCCCCCTGCCACTTCCGCCGGGAAAAACTTGAACTCCCGATAGCCCAACGCATACCCCCCCATCATCAGCTCGGACACCGTCGAAACCCCCCCTGGCAACAGCGGTGCCTCGGAGGTAACACCGAACTCCAGAATGGCCTCAGTAATCCCGGGGGGGGTAATCACAAACTGTGCACCAGCAGACTCCACCTGTCGATACTGGGCGATACTGGTAACCGTTCCTGCACCAACCCAGGCTTCGGGAATGGCTTTCCTGACCTTTTCAATGGCACCCACTCCATGCTCGGTGCGCAAGGTAATTTCAAGTACCCGGATACCTCCATCTACCAGCGCACGGCACAGCGGGATGGCATCGTCCGGGTCTTGATCGCAATCACAGGCACCAGAGGTGAGACTGCCAGAACGGCCTGCACCCGCTCGCGATGATAGTCCGACAATTGATTCATGATGATCTCCTAAAGCAGTTAGCGGCGGTGACCAGACAAGCAACGCGGCGTCACGGGCTCCAGAACACTTCCAGACCGGGTTTCAGGAAGGCCCGCACCGGCATGGCAAATACATCATCCAGGGCCGAACACGCCCTTCTGAGTGTATCCAGCTTGTCCTCCCCCCCTTTCAGGTGCAGCGCGGTAAAGCGCGCTTGCGCCAGTACCGCCCGGGTCAGCGTCACCCTGGGCTGAGGCTGGGATTCGGGTGTCATCGCCGCTACCAGGCCAGTATTGAACTTATCCATGGCTTCAGACAGCTCAGGCGCATCCGGAAACAGCGAAGCGGTATGACCGTCATTGCCCATTCCCAGTATCACCACATCCACCGGCAGAACCAGCACCGAAAGCGCCTGCCGAACTGCCTCCAATCCTTGATCCGGGATTTCCCCCCCCGGCTGCTTCAGTGCCAGGTAACGGGCTTTCGCAGCCCTGCCCACTAACAGATTGTTTCTGACCAGGGTTGTGTTACTGGCAGGGTCGCCCTCCGGCACCCAGCGCTCGTCCGCCAGCACAACATCCACTCTGGACCAGTCCAGATCCGCGTCGGACAACGCCTTGAAGAAGGGTAAAGGCGTAGAGCCTCCGGACACCACCAGGCTGGCCCTGGGCGCCTGTTCAAGACGACTGGCGAGCACATCGGCGACGGTCGAGGCCAAGGCCCGGGCCACGCCCCCCCCGGCATTATCGTCGGCGTGGAACCCGACCCCCCCCTCTGGCAAGCGAATGTCAGGCATCCTCATACCAGCTCCTCCCATCCCGTGTGATCATGGCAATGGAGGCAACCGGGCCCCCCCAGGTGCCGGCGGCATATCGCTTGGGCGGTTCGCCACTGTCTCGCCAGTTCGCGATAATCTCGTCGACCCAGCGCCAGGCGTATTCCACCTCATCCCTGCGAACAAAAAGGTATTGATTACCTTTCATCACCTCCCACAGCAGACGCTCATAGGCATCCGGAATGCGTTCCGCTTCAAAGGTTTCGGAGAAGGTCAGCTCCAACGGCCCCCCCTGCCGCAATCGCATCCCCCCCTTATCCAGACCCTGATCCTTGGTGAGGATTTTCAGGGCCATTCCCTCATCCGGCTGCAACCGGATAATCAGTTTGTTGTTGGCCAAATGCTTCTGGTCCGGGTCAAAAATGTAGTGAGGCGCGGGCTTGAAATGGATGATGATCTGGGAAAGCTTCTCCGGTAGTCGCTTGCCCGTGCGGATGTAAAATGGCACACCAGACCAGCGCCAGTTGTCGATCTCAGCCTTCAGGGCCACGAAGGTTTCGGTGGCACTGCCCTTGTTGGCATCTTCCTCCTCCAGATAACCCGGAACCGGCTTGCCATTGCTGGTGCCTGCAGTGTACTGACCACGCACGACGTACCGATCCATCATGTCCGGGGGGGTAATCCGCTTCAGCGCCTTGAGTACCTTTACCTTCTCGTCCCGGATACTGTCCGCTGACAGGTCAGCAGGCGGATCCATCGCAATCAGGCACAGCAACTGCAGCAGGTGATTCTGAATCATGTCGCGAATCTGACCGGCCTGGTCAAAATAGCCCCCCCAGCGCCCTTCTATACCGACGCTCTCCGCGACGGTAATTTCAACGTGAGAGATATGATTCTGGTCCCACTGGGAGGCAAACAGGTTGTTGGCGAATCGCAGGGCAATCAGGTTCTGCACGGTCTCCTTACCCAGATAGTGATCAATCCGGAACAACTGGTTTTCGTGGTAGACCTCTCCAAGCTCATCGTTGATGACCCGGGACGACTCAAGGTCGTGGCCAATAGGCTTTTCCACCACCACCCGGGTTTTCTCATTACAACAACTGGTCGCTTTCATATTGCGGGCAATCACGCCATACATCGAAGGCGGCGTGGCCATATAGACGATGAGTTCGTTGTTGGGTTCATCCCGCCACTCACGCAGAGCCCCCCCATAGCCCTCAGGATCTGTGAAATCCAGCAACAGGTAATCCACCCGCTGCAGAAATGCATTCGCAACACCAGCATCAAACTCACGGTCTTTCACATGATAGCGAAGCTTTTCAAACAGTTGCTCCCGGACGTCCGCTGTTGTTGCCTTCGTGCGCGCAATCGCCAGAATGCGACTGCCCTGCGCGAGCAAGCCCGCGCGCTCCAGCTGATACAACGCAGGGAAGAGTTTACGCTGAGCCAGGTCACCCAAGGCGCCAAAAAGCATCAGGTCACACGGGGGGGCATTCGCGTTCTTTACCATGAGTCGCGCCCTCCATGATTTGCCGCTCCACTTCGTTCACATTAACAGGAAGTAGTAGTTTTAGAAAAAAACAGTCAAACTGCTGACTCCCGCCCCCCCTCAGAAAACCACGTTATGACACGTTGACTACCGCAAACCCACCAATAAAACGGTATACTCCCGAGTTCTTAGATGATTCGGCCCCCCCCAAGAGATCAACGGAGCATCCATTCATGACAACCAGTCACGCGCACCGGGAAGAGAATCTGCTGGAAGATATTCAGGAACGCCTGGATAATCTGAACAAGTCCGAGCGCAAAGTGGCAGAAGCGATTCTCAAGGACCCCCCCAGCGCTGCAACGCGGTACAGCATTGCAGCCCTGGCCCGGGCGGCCAATGTCAGCGAACCTACTGTAAACCGATTCTGTCGGAGTTTCTCAGCGACGGGCTTCCCGGACTTCAAGATCCGATTAGCACAGAGCATTGCGACAGGAACACCCTATGTCGGCCAGAATATAGAGCCCGACGACACCGTGGCTGAATTCGCTGACAAAATCATGCTCAGCACCATTGCCAACCTGGATAAGTCTCGCCAGTCACTCGATCACAAAGCGCTAGCTTCGGCCATCGACTATCTTATCCAGGCAAAACAGATCCACTTTTTTGGCATGGGCGGCTCCGCGTCGGTCGCACTCGATGCCCAGCACAAGTTTTTTTCGATTCAACATTCCCGTAACCTCATACGACGACGCTCTCATGCAGAGAATGGTGGCGGCAGGGGGGGCGCAGGTCGGAGATGTGATCGTGATGATCTCATACACCGGCCGAACCAAGGAAAGCGTTGATATCGCCAGAGTGGCGCGAGAGAACGGCGCAACGGTTATTGGTATAACAAACCCGGAATCCCCCCCTCTTGCGGAGTTCTGTACGGTGGTGGTTGGCGTCACAACCCCCCCGGAAGACACAGAAGTGTACATGCCCATGTCTTCCAGAATTATTCATTTGACGGTCATCGACATCCTCGCAACCGGTGTAACGCTGAAACGTGGATCGGATTTTCTGGGCCATCTCAAGAAAATCAAGGAAAGTCTGAAAGCTACCCGATATCCGAAAGAATGAACTGCTCACAAAAAAGCCCCCCCCGAAAGGGGGGGGCTTTTTTTTCGAGGTCTATAGCAAATCAGTTCCGCTCAACCTCAGCTGTATTGCGAAGGTACTGCTGGTAGGCGGTATATTCACGCTGCCCCCCCTCCAGCTGCGCCAGGAAACGCATCAGCTGTTGGTATTCCGCACCTTCCTGATCAACCTCACCTTCGTTGACACCGGTCAGCACAATGACAGCAGCCTGATCGGCCGTAACGGCGCGGCCAACAGTTGGCGAGTCACCATCCGGGCGGCCAGAGAAAACACTTCCTGCACCACGCGCGGGCTCAGGCCAGACACACTCCGGCCCTGATCTTCAAACTGCTGCCATTCACCGGCACCAAGTTCGTCAGCACTGGTACCTGATTCAAGCTGAGCCACGAGCTCATCAACACGGGCTGCCAGCGCTTCCCGGGTTTCGGTTCTCTCCAGAATCCGACGAATCTCCGACTCCACATCGGCCAACTCCAATTGGCGCGGTTCGTGATACTCGCGCACCCGGGCAACGACCGACACGTTATCACCCACGTCGATCAGCTCGGTATTGTAGCCGCCCTCAAGTACATCTTCAGAGAACAGTTGACGTACCAGACCCGCATGATCAAAGGGTGCTGCACCGCCATCCCTGCTGACACCTTCGACCACCCGAATTTCCAGACCCAGCTCTTCGGCCGGGCTGGCAAGATCGTCGGCGGCGTAAGCCGCATCAGCCAGTTGCGAGCGAACTTCCGCAAAACGCTCACTGGCCTTGGTTCTGGCCAATTCGAGTCGCAGATCTTCACGCAACTCGTCAAAGGCAGGCACATCGGAGCGGCGCACCTCTTCCAGCTTGATCAGATGAAGACCAAAGCTGGTCTCAACCGGACCAGAAACTTCGCCTTCTTCCAGCCCAAACAGAGCGTCTTCAAAGGCTTCATCGTAGACACCACGGCCGGCAAAACCGAGATCACCACCTTCCTGCGCAGAGACGGTATCGACTGAGTATTCCTCGGCCAGGACGGCAAACGACTCACCGTCTTCAAGACGCTGCTGGATGGTTGCGAGAGTCGCCTGCCCTTCATCACCGGCCTCTACAAGAATGTGAGCGGCACGGCGCTCTTCCCGTGCGTATTCTTCAGCACGCTCCTCGTAATAGGACCGCAATTCATCTTCGGCGACCTCAATGGACTCCGCCAACGCTCCCTGGGACAAGGTAATGTAGGCAGCATCCACCTGCTCTGGCTGACGAAACTGGTCACGGTTCTCGTCGTAGAACGCCTGTACGTCCGCCTCGGTCACATCCACCTGGTCCTGAACACTACTGCCATCGAGAGTCAGCACGCGGAAGTCACGGGTCTGGTTCTGAATGGCCAGCAAATGGGCTGCATTCTCTGGTGCCACGACACCGGTCTGGGCGATCGCCGCGCGAATCTGGTTTACCACATAGTTCTTGCGCATGCTTTCGCGGAACTCGGCAACGCCCATGCCCACATTGCGCACTGTGGCTACAAACCGATCACGATTGAACTGGCCATCCACCTGGAACTGGGGGGGCATCTGGGTAATCAGGGAATCGATGTCGGCGTCGGTCAGCTCCAGCCCCCCCTGGCTCTGAGCGTCCTGAGTGAGCACGGCCTCCCGGATCAACGCATCCAGCACGTCGCGGCGAATCTGATCCTCGTCCAACAGGGATTGATCCGGATTCTCCATCTGCATCAGGCGCTGCTGACTTTCCATCTGTACGGTACGCAGAAACTCCCGCTCGGTGATGTCCTGGCCGTTGACCGTTGCCACTTCTGGCTCGCCAGTGAAGCCGCCAATGATGGCATCCATTCCCCCCCAGATCGAGAGGGAAATAATCAATAGGCCAACGATAACCTTGGCGATCGTACTCTGGGCGTTATCCCGAATATCTTGAAGCATGTTGTTCTCGAATCCCTGTTCAAGGTTCTGCTGTTGGTAGTGGTGAGGCGAAAGCTGAGTGAGCCACCGTTAACACGCAAAAAGGCGCACCCTTACCGGAATGCGCCTTGAATTCTGATGGCAGTTCCCGAAACCGGGAACTGCCAGAGAAAGAACCGTTACTTAACGGCGTCTTTCAGGGCCTTGCCTGCCTTGAATCCAGGCACTTTAGAGGCCGGAATCTTGATTTCTGCACCAGTCTGCGGGTTGCGACCAGTACGGGCAGCACGCTCTTTCACAGAGAAGGTGCCAAAGCCGATCAGGGTAACCTGGTCGCCTTTCTTCAGTGCACCGGTGATTGAGTTGGTCATGGCATCCAGCGCACGGCCAGCTGCGGCTTTGGAGATGTCTGCGGACTCTGCAATTGCATCGATCAGTTCGGACTTGTTCACACTAAACCCCCCCTTCGATTTCAGGTTGAAGATGTTATAGGTCGGTTTGTTTTTTTTCGCGGACGTTCTCGACTATCGCATAAGCGATGGGAGAATTCCATTCTTCAGTTTTTTTTATTCCTTGCGGCATTAAACCGGTGTTCGGAATAGGCACTTACTGCGCGGGAGCCCTTGGTATTGGCTGCTTCACGGCGAAACAGTTATACCAACGGGCTCTCAGGCGTGTCAACAACTCATCCGGTGTTTAATGTGTATTTATGCGCTCTGCAGCGTCGCCGGAATCATCAGAAGCGGCCGATTTGCCGGTTTCCTTGTCAGCATTTTCAGCCCGGGGGGGATCCGCTGGTAGGCCAGCGCAATATCCAGAACCTCATCAATCCACTTGACCGGACGAATCTCCAGCGATTCCTTGATGTTCTCAGGTATCTCTTTGAGATCCCTGACATTTTCATCCGGGATAATGACAGTCTTGATGCCGCCGCGATGGGCTGCCAGCAGCTTTTCCTTCAAGCCGCCGATCGCCAGAACGCGACCTCGCAAGGTGATTTCACCGGTCATCGCTACATCCGCCCGAACGGGAATTCGGGTCAGTGCAGAAACCAGTGCTGTACACATGCCAATACCGGCACTCGGGCCATCTTTCGGGGGGGTTGCCCCCCCCTCTGGTACGTGCACGTGAAGATCGTGTTTTTCGTGGAAATCATCCGCCACACCCAGGCCGGCCGCCCTGCTCCGGACCACTGTAAGTGCCGTCTGAATGGATTCCTGCATAACGTCACCCAGCGAGCCGGTTTTAACAACACGCCCCCCCTTACCTGGCGTCAAAGCGCACTCGATGGTCAACAGCTCGCCGCCGACCTGGGTCCATGCCAGACCGGTCACCTGTCCGATCTGGTTGGTTTCTTCTGCCAGTCCGTATTTGAACTTTTTGACGCCTGAGTAATCCTCAAGAAGATCCGGCGCCAGGGTCACCGAGGCCTTGGTGCTGCTCTCTACGTGCTCACGCACCACCTTACGGCAGATCTTGGCTATTTCGCGCTCAAGACCCCCCCGTACACCGGCTTCCCGAGTGTAGTAGCGGATCAGATCCCTGATGGTCTCTTCCGGCAGTTTCAGTTCGTCCTTGCGCAGACCATTGGCCTTGAGCTGCTTGGGCAGAAGGTAACGCAACGCAATATTGACCTTCTCATCTTCGGTGTATCCGGGAATCCGGATGATCTCCATGCGGTCCAGCAGTGCCGGTGGAATATCCATGGAGTTGGAGGTACACACGAACATCACGTCAGAGAGGTCGTAATCGACCTCCAGATAGTGGTCATTGAACGTATGGTTCTGTTCCGGGTCCAGCACCTCGAGCAGAGCCGAGGCCGGATCGCCACGATGGTCCATGCCCATCTTGTCGATTTCGTCGAACAGGAACAGCGGGTTCTTCACACCCACCTTGGAAAGCTTCTGCAATAACTTGCCCGGCAACGCGCCGATGTAAGTCTTGCGGTGGCCTCGTATCTCGGCTTCGTCACGCACACCACCCAGCGCCATGCGGGTGTATTTGCGATTGGTAGCCTTGGCGATGGACTGCCCAAGGGAGGTCTTGCCAACCCCCCCGGGAGGCCCTACCAGGCAAAGCACAGGCCCTTTTACCTTCTTGACCCGACTCTGAACCGCCAGATACTCCAGAATACGCTTCTTCACCTCGTCCAGGCCGTAGTGATCCCGGTCCAGGATTTCACGGGCCTTTTCAAGGTCGTGACGAACCCGACTGCGCTTCTTCCAGGGGGACCGCCAGCATCCAGTCAATGTATCCGCGCACCACGGTAGCTTCCGCGGACATCGGCGACATCATCTTGAGCTTGTTCAGCTCTGTTTCGGTTTTCTTCCGGGCCTCTTCCGGCAGACCGGCTTCCTCAAGCTTCTGCTCGAGTTCCTCGAAATCGTTGTTACCCTCGCCGAGCTGGCCCATTTCCTTCTGGATCGCTTTCATCTGCTCGTTCAGGTAATACTCGCGCTGACTGCGCTCCATCTGCTTTTTCACACGGCCACGGATGCGCTTCTCCACTTCGATCAGATCAATCTCACCGTCCAGCTTGCCCAGCAGAAGATCAACCCGCTTACGAACGTCCAGAGCTTCCAGCAACTCCTGTTTCTCGGGAATCCGCATCTCCAGATGCGCGGCCATGGTATCGACCAGACGCTCAAGTTCGTGGATACCGGTCAAAGCATTGGAAACCTCAGATGGCACCTTTTTGGACAGCTTCACGTACTTCTCGAATTCGTCCATCAGGGTCTTGGTGAGGACGTCTTCCTCGCGCTCCGGCAAGGATTCCTCATCCATCAGAATGGCCTGGCCGGACAGGTAATCGCCTTCCTCGATGTCAGAAATGCTGGCTCGGGAATTACCCTCTACCAGAACCTTGACGGTGCCATCCGGCAGCCGAAGCATCTGCAGCACCGTCGCCAGGGTGCCCATGGCAAATACATCCTTCGGGCCCGGCTCGTCGGTGGAGGCATCTTTCTGGGCTACCAGCAGGATTTCCTTGCTGCCCTCCATTGCCGCTTCCAGCGCCTGAATGGATTTTTCGCGGCCCACAAACAGCGGAACCACCATGTGCGGGAACACCACCACATCACGCAAAGGAAGCAGCGGGTATTCGTGCACAGTTTCATCAGGTATACGGGTCATGGGGGGGAATCCTCTGACAGTATTTCTTTCAGCATATCACCCAACATTGGGGGGGCGCTGACAAAAATTGCAATCTTTTTACGATGGGAAATATCAGGGAGCAAACGATAAGGGCCTGAGATGAAAAAGGGGGGGCGTTGAACGCCCCCCCTTTTATATCACCCGGTATTCTGCGCCCTGTGCCCGTTCAGTCTTCGGGCACCGCCTTGGCGTGATCGCTGCTGGCGTAGATCTTGAAGGGCTCTGAATCCCCCCCCTTGATCACACTCTCGTCGATCACCACCTTGGAGACATCATGCTCAGAGGGAATCTGATACATGGTATCCAGCAGGGTCGCTTCCATTATCGACCGCAGACCACGGGCACCGGTCTTGCGCTCCATGGCTTTTCTGGCCACTGCGCGCAGGGCATCTTCCCGGAAGTCCAGCTCCACCCCCCCTTCCATATCAAACAGCTTCTGATACTGCTTGGTCAGGGCGTTTTTGGGCTCGGTCAGAATCTGCACCAGTGCTTCTTCATCCAGTTCGGTCAACGTGGCCACCACAGGCAGACGGCCGACGAATTCCGGAATCAGGCCAAACTTCACCAGATCCTCGGTCTCGACTTCGCGAATGATATCGCCAGTGCTCTTGCTGTCGTCCTGGCTCTTGACTGTAGCCGAGAAGCCAATGGAACTGCGCTCAGAGCGTTCCTGGATAACCTTGTCGAGGCCGGCGAAGGCACCGCCACAGATAAACAGGATGTTACCGGTATCCACCTGCAGGAATTCCTGCTGGGGGGGGTGTTTACGCCCACCCTGAGGAGGAACCGAAGCGACAGTACCCTCGATCAGCTTCAGCAAAGCCTGCTGAACACCCTCACCCGATACATCCCTGGTGATGGACGGGTTATCGGACTTGCGGGAAATCTTGTCGATCTCGTCGATGTAGACAATACCGCGCTGGGCCTTTTCGACATCGTAGTCGCACTTCTGCAGCAGTTTCTGGATGATGTTTTCAACATCTTCACCCACATAGCCTGCTTCGGTCAGCGTGGTCGCATCCGCGATGGTAAACGGTACATTCAGCATGCGCGCAAGGGTTTCCGCCAACAGGGTCTTACCGCTACCGGTGGGACCGATCAGCAGAATGTTGCTTTTGCCCAGCTCGACATCACTCTTGCCCTCGCCGTAGCGAAGACGCTTGTAGTGGTTATACACCGCTACAGACAGAACGACCTTGGCGCGATCCTGGCCAATAACATATTCATTCAGAGTCTCACGGATCTCTGCCGGCGTGGGCAGGCGGTCGCTGGCCTCCTCCGGGGGGGCGTTCTCCTGAATCTCTTCCCGGATAATGTCATTGCACAGATCAACGCACTCGTCGCAGATGAACACCGAGGGCCCTGCAATGAGCTTACGGACTTCATGCTGGCTCTTTCCACAAAACGAGCAGTAGAGCAACTTGCCGTTATCGTCGCCTCTGCCGTTTCTTTCATCTGCCATTGAAATACCTCTGTTCTTCGTTGGCCGGTGTCATCAGTGTGTACACCGGCCGGTAGTGATGCGATGACTTTCAGTATTATTTATTCGATACGCGCTTATCAAGTATTGTATCGATCAACCCGTACTCTTTGGCCTGGGCAGGATCCATGAAATTATCACGGTCGGTATCCCGGGCGATGGTCTCGATGTCCTGACCGGTGTGCTCCGCCAGCAGCTCGTTGAGCGTGTTGCGGATTTTCAGGATCTCACGGGTATGGATCTCGATGTCCGTCGCCTGCCCCCCCTGATAGCCGCCCAGCGGCTGATGAATCATTACACGGGAGTGCGGCAGGCAGGCACGCTTGCCCTTCGCGCCACCCGACAACAGGAAAGCACCCATGCTGGCTGCCTGGCCGATGCAAAGCGTTGCTACGTCCGGCTTCACGAACTGCATGGTGTCGTAAATGGACATGCCAGCGGAAACAGAGCCACCCGGACTGTTGATATAAAGGTGGATGTCCTTGTCCGGATTTTCGGATTCCAGGAACAGCAACTGGGCAACCACGAGGTTTGCCATGTGATCTTCAACCGGGCCAACCAGAAAGATCACCCGCTCCTTGAGCAGACGGGAATAAATGTCGAACGAACGTTCGCCGCGCGCCGTCTGTTCAATAACAATCGGCACCAGGCCTGAGCTGGTTATCATTGTAGGGCCATCAAACGGTTTCTGCGTCATGTGCGCCTGAACTCCTTATGGACAATGGTTTGGACTCCTGCTTCAACGGGAGCCCGTTGTATTCCGGTACCCCCCCATATACTCTGCCAGCAGATCGCCCAGATGAAAACAGCCGGACACGCCGGCTGCTTCCAGAACACGGCACCGGGCCAATGCCCGGCGGCCATCAGCGCTGGGGGGGCTGACCGGCCTGAACCGCTTCCTCGTACTTCATCTTCTTCTCTTTTACCTTGGCCGCGCCAAGCACAAAATCAACCACGGCGTCTTCCAGTACAGAAGACTCAACCTGAGCCTTCTGATCCGGGTTGCTGTTGAAGTGTGCAACAACTTCGTCCGGCTGTTCATACGTAGAAGCGATCTCCTGGATCTTTTCTTCCACTTTCGCTTCGTCAGCCTTCAGGTCGTTTTTCTTGACCACTTCCTGGAACAGCAGCCCCCCCGTCTTCACGCGACGCTTCGCCTGCTCTTCGAAGATTTCCTTCGGCAATTGCTGAAAATCCACCTGCCCGCCAAAGCGCTGAACGGCGTCCTGACGCAGACGATCGATTTCCTGGTCAACCAGGGCAGCAGGCACTTCCAGCTCGGTGGTCTCCAACAGACCATCTACAACGTCGTTCTTGACCTTGTTGGATACTGCCTGCTTGAGCTCACGCTCCATGTTCTTCTTCACTTCCTCGCGGAAAGCGGCTTCGTCTTCAGCTTCGATGCCGAAACGCTTGAAGAATTCCTGATCCAGTTCCGGCAGCTGCGGCTCTTCTACCTTGTGGATAGTGATAGCGAACTTGGCATCTTTACCCGCCAGGTCTTCGTTATGGTAATCCTCAGGGAAAGTGACATCGATTTCCAGCTCTTCGCCGGCTTTACCACCCACAATGCCCTTTTCAAAGCCAGGGATCATCTGACCTGAGCCCAGGGTCAGTCGATGGCCTTCAGCGGAGCCGCCTTCGAATTCTTCCCCCCCATCGATGGAGCCCTTGAAGTCGATAGTCACGATGTCCTTGTTCTTGGACTTGCGCTTGACTTCTTTCATGGTGGCCTGCTGGCGACGCAGATTATCGATCATGTTGTCGATATCCTTGTCGGCAACTTCAGACACCGGCTTCTCAACGTTGATCTTGCTCAGATCGCCCAGCTCAATTTCCGGCAGAACCTCAAAAGTCGCAACGAACTCGAGGTCCTTGCCTTCTTCCATGGTCTTCGGCTCCAACTTGGGCCAGCCCGCCGGATTGATATCCTGCTCCTGCAGCGCCTTGATGTAGTTGTCGCGCATAGCCTCGCCAACCACTTCCTGGCGGATGCTGTCACCAAAACGACGCTTGACCACGCTCATGGGAACCTTGCCAGGGCGGAAACGTTCAGGCGCACGGTGCGAGCAGTTTCCTGCAGGCGTTTCTGAACCGCCTGGTCGATTTCCTGGGCGGGCACACCAATCGTCATGCGACGCTCGATGTTGGAGGTCGTTTCAACAGACACTTGCATGGAAGTTCCTCAAATTACAGATTCTGTAGGTGAATGAAAATTAAACCAAAATCCCGGCAGGAGCAGCTCACCCCCCCAAAGGGACGCAAAATTAAAAGCCGGTAGTTTATCACGGTTTGCCCCCCCGCCGAGAGAATCACCCGGCCACCCTGAATATGGGTTTGAGACGCGCCTGACAACGCGGTACGAAAACACAATGGGGGGGACAAATCAGAAAAAAGAAAGGGTGGTGCGAGAGGAGAGACTCGAACTCTCACGGTATTACCCGCTGGAACCTAAATCCAGTGCGTCTACCAATTCCGCCACTCTCGCATATCCGGCGCAGCTCTGAACCATAGCAGGGAATCAGGTTGCTCGGAAACAAACAAGGGGGGGAAAAGTGGGGGGGTGGACGAAGGGGGGTTCGAACCCTCGACCGCAGGAGTCACAATCCTGAGCTCTACCAACTGAGCTACGTCCACCACATCAGGGAGGTGCCTGCCGGCACACTACTGCTTACTTCAACTTTGCTGGTTCGGCGAGTCCGGTACCAATCTGCGATTAACGAGATGGCGCGCCCGGCAGGACTCGAACCTGCGACCATCCGCTTAGAAGGCGGATGCTCTATCCAGCTGAGCTACGGGCGCTTGACCGTTCGCCCACCTGAATATCCAGAAAGTGGTCGGGGGGGTAGAGAGATTCGAACTCCCGACATCCTGCTCCCAAA
>JDSH01000244.1_pt1 | contig 13555 bp, 24 predicted proteins | sample 199451 | NCBI WGS metagenome assembly JDSH01 (sample SAMN02584198, study PRJNA231836) | bioreactor metagenome | isolation source: continuous culture bioreactor electron acceptor NO2- transfer2 day 38 after... | place: Germany: Bremen | reverse complement strand
ACCGATTCGCTCTGGTGCGGCCGCAGGAACACCCGGTCGCCCTCTGCCAGATCGAGCCCATCGGCGAAATTCAGCATTTCCTGATTACTGGATCGGCCGTAGACCGGATTATCGGTTAATCCTGCCGGTGACACCGGCGTTGCCGGCCAGTTGCCGCCGTAGATGAAAGCCGTGCGGGCCCGGTTCGGGTTCCACAGCGCCTGCAGACGGCCCAGCCGGGTGCACCGGGAATCCGGGTGGTTTCCAGCAGCTTCAGGACCGGCGTGGCAATGAACGCCGCGGGCCGGTGCTCAGCCAGTGTTGGCAGGTCGAAATCCGTGGGCATTACCAGGCCGGAACCGGCGGAGAGCTCATTCACGGGCAGCTCGCCGGACAGCCCGCGATAGACTGATAGGTGGTGGACCCCCCCCGGTGTTAAGTGTCAGGTCTGTCAGTGAGCGTCCCAGGTGTTGCTCGGCGGTGGACACGTAATCCCGATACCGCGCCATGCCCGGTCCCGCAGCCAGGCCGCTGGCCCCCCCGGTGCTTCATGATATGAGGTTCGTAGCCCATGAACCCGCTGAAACTGAGCCAGGGCGAGTGGTCAATCGTGGTCAGAGCCCGGGCCAGTTCGCCGGTATCGGTGAATCCGCCACGATGCAGGCCAATATCGATCTCGAGATTGATACGCAGCCGGCGTTGCTGTGACCGGGCAAAACCTTCATAGGCCTCAAGCCGCTGCCGGGAATCCACCAGCCATTGCAGTTGCTGTTCTGGCCGGAAACCGCTGGTGCTGGATGTCAGCTGCCGGTAGAAACGGTCAACGGCGGCCACCGGAAGCGGCTTGCCCATCAGCACATCCGCCTGAGGCAGGGCCTCGGCCACGGTGTTGAGAAAGTTGGTGGAAAACCATCAGCCGGTTACTGCCGGTGGCCGCCATGATCCGTTGCAGAAGTGGCAGTGACGGCAGTGATTTGACCACAATGCGGTAATGGTATTCGCCGTTCAGATGGCTGTTCAGGGCCGACAGGTTGTAATCCAGCCCGCCCTGATCCAGCACCAGCGTGGGGGGGGTTGCCAGGCCGGCTTCGGAAAGGGCCGCGTCCAGGGCCCGGAAATAGGGGGGGTTATGTCCGTCCCGGCGGGCTTCTGGTCGCAACCAGGCCAGGGCGCCGGCGGCACCCAGGGCGGTGGCGCCGAGCAGAAGCCGGCGGCGTTGTCGAACAAAGGCATCGCTGTGGGCCATGGTTACGCTCTCCCTCCGGCCGTCTCGAACAGGCCGGCCAGGTAAGGATTGAGAAACCGCCCGCCCGGGTCCAGGCTGCGCCGCACGTCCAGAAAATCCTGCCACCTGGGATACAGGGCCCGGAAATCGCCGGACTTGAGGGTGTTGAGCTTGCCCCCCCAGTGGGGGGGCCGGCCGCCGTGCCGCAGCAAAATCGGCTCCAGCGCCGCGAACATGGGTTGATAGTCTTCCTCGAAGAACCGGTGTACCGCAATGGAGACGGAATCGCGCTGGTAAAACGGGCTGAGCCAGGCATCGTCGGCCTTCACAAAGCGAACCTCGAAGGGAAAGAACACCTCGGGAAACTGTGCTTCCACCACAGACACGATCTCCCGGAAGGCCGCCTGCCAGTTTTCCCGCGGCAAGTGGTATTCCATTTCATTGAAACGGACATTGCGGTCGCTGGTGTAGTTCTGCCAGGACGCGGCCACTTTCACTTCTTTATCCAGGGTGCGGATATAGCCGCCCAGGATCAGCCGGCGCAATCGGGGGGGTGACCAGGCCAGGTAGTCTCGCGCCCGCTGCAGATCCCGGGCACCGTCATTCTGGTCCAGCTGGGCGGTGGCCGATACCGGTTCGTCGGTCAGATCATGCTGCTGGTAAACCCCCCCATGCCGGAGAATGGAATGTAATAGAACTCGTAGTTGCGATGCTGGTCGGCGCGGGCATCGGCAGCATCCAGAATGTCGTCCAGTGGCAGCCACTCGGTGGTCTTGCGCAACCGGTAAGGTCGGGTGTTCTGCAGGGTCACGTCGGTCACAATGCCCAGGCAGCCGAGGCCAACCCGGGCGGCGTGGAAAATCTCCGGGTGCTGGCGCCGGCTGCATTCCAGCAGCTCGCCCCCCCCGGCGGTCATCAGGGTGAGAGCCTCGACATAGCCGGACAGGCTCATCAACCCGGCGCCGGTGCCGTGGGTTGCAGTGGCCAACAGTCCGCCCAGGGCCTGTTGATCAATGTCCGGCATGTTGAACAATGCCTGGTTGATGGCCTCCAGCGGCCGGCCCACCTGCCCCCCCAGCAGGGTTCCGGCAGCGATGCGGGCCTGGCACTGCTGATCATCGTGGCTCAGAACACCGGTCATGCGCGCCAGCGAGACCAGAATACCGTCAGTGGGTACCAGGGCCGAGAACGAGTGCCCGGACCCAACGGGGGGGCGTATGGTAAACCCAGCGTTGTCAGGCTCTGGAGCAAATGCCGGAGCTCTTCGATGGTGGCTGGAGCAACACGGTTGCTTGGCAGACACTTCTGAGAGCCGGACCAGTTTCGCCAGGGCAGAGGGCTTTGTGAAGACTCACCTGGGGGGGTCGTTAACGGGCTTTCATCAGCGACGGCCGGGGGGGAAAGGTGACTGGCGATGGCGGTGCTGACCAGTAACTGCAGAAAATGGCGCCGTTCCATTGTCACTGGCCCTCCGCTTCGGCAGGTGTGGCCATAAAGCGAATCAGCTGGCGGAACTGCTCTGCGTTGCAGTCCATACAGAGCCCGTAGGGTGGCATGCCACCGATGCCAGAGAACACGTTATCCACGAGGGTTTCCATACCTTTGGCCAGCCTTGGCTGCCAGGCCTCGCCGTGGCCGGTCAAGGGAGCATCCGAGGTGCCGCGGGCGTGGCAGGCCTGGCAGGATCGCTGGTAAACCGCGGCCAGTTCCGGGCTCGCCGGGCTGCTGTTGGCAGCATGGGCCTGAATGGCAGCGGATGGGCTGTGACCGCCATTACAGGCAGCCAGGCCGATGGTCATAGTGGCCACAACGGCCCGAGTCAGATGCTGGTGCAATCTCATCCTTGTTATCCATAACGCGATTATGTGTCACGTTTAGTGTCATCGATCCCGACTGAAACTGCAAATCCTTCTCGACTCATGAGTCGTAACTGTCTATTTTTTTGTATAGGAAGCTTGAGGCGACAAGGAAATTGGCATGCAGCCAGAACGGCCGGATTATTCGGGGGGGCTGACCCGACTGAAGGAAAGACACAGTCCGCGAAGACGGGCGCTTTGGACAACACTGGTGTATCTGGTGGCCGGGCTTATCTGGATTACCTTCTCGGATCGTATCGTCGAACTCTGGTTTCCGGATCCCCCCCGCATGTTGTCGTTGGTACAGACCTGGAAAGGGTTCCTGTTTGTCGTGGTGACCGGGCTTGTGCTGTTCACGGTGATTCTGCGCCAGCTCAACAAGGATCGCCTGCTGCTATCCCTGCAATCCGACCAGCGCCGGGCGCTCCGTCGCCGTGAAAGACAGCTGACGGTGCTGATGGATAACCTGCCGGGTATGGCCTACCGCTGCCTGCCCGACGAAAACTGGACCATGTTGTTCGTATCGGCCGGGTGTGCCGATCTCACGGGGGGGTATCAACCTGAGGAGCTGATTCGTAATCGAACCACCAGCTACGCGGCCCTGATGGATGAGGAAGATGCCGGACAGGTCGCGCAGGAAGTGGAAGCGGCGGTCCGCAAAGATGAGTCCTTTTCCGTCGAGTACGCCATTACCCGCAAGGACGGCCGGAAGATATGGGTCTGGGAGCGGGGGGGCTGCGGTGTGCTGGATGATGACGGCACCATGGTGCTTGAGGGCATTATTCTGGATATTTCCGACCGCAAGCAACTGGAAAACGAGCTCGAAGCACTGGCGACGCGGGACTCACTGACCGGCGTGCTCAACCGCCGGGAGTGCTCACGGGTGCTGATCGAAGAGCTGGAGCGGGCGCGTCGGTACAACCGTCCCCCCCTCGCGTTATTGTGGATCGACTTTGACCACTTCAAGGAAATCAACGATACCTGGGGGGGTCACGCTGCAGGGGGGGATTCCGTGCTCTGTTCCATCAGCAGTCTGCTCGAGGACAGCGTCCGCAGTGTTGATACCCTGGGCCGTTTCGGGGGGGGCGAGGAGTTTGTCCTTATTCTGCCAGAAATGGACGTTGCGGAAGCGGAGGAAACGGCAGAGCGGTTGCGCCAGCGTGTCTGTAATCAGCCGGTGGCCCTGGAATCCGGCCACAACATTCGATTGACCATCAGTATTGGCGTGGCGGTCTTTCCCGACCATGGCGATACCCTGGATGCACTTTGCGCTGCCGCCGACAAGGCGATGTATCGGGCCAAAAAACAGGGTCGGAACTGTATCGCCATGGCACAGGCGGTTCAGCCAGTCCATAATGGTTTCAGATAGTCACGTTTTCCGGCCCCCCCGTTCGAAAAACCTCTGGCGCACCAACCAATAACAAGACTGATAAGGCGTTTATCATGCATTCACTCGCCCGCCGTGCCCTGCATACCTGTAATGTGCCTCGGGACCTGAACCCGGTGACATTTTGCGACACCGCCGGTGAACATCCGGATCGGGTCGGGCTCGACAGCAATGCCGCCGAAGCCGTCTGGCGCAGTGTTGAGGCCCTTTACAGAACGGGTGTGCATCCCGGTATTCAGTTGTCACTGCGTTATCGGGGGGGGAGCAGGTATTGCACCGGTCGATCGGGCACGCCCGGGGGGGTAATGGTCCTCACGATCCGGCCTCGTTGCCGCGCATTCCCATGACCACCGACACCCCCCCGATCTGTTTCTTTTCCGCCTCCAAAGCAGTCACCGCGTTACTGATGCATATGTTGTCCGAGCAGGGGGGGCTGGTCAACCTGATGGACCCGGTGTCCTACTATTGCCCGGAATTCGCGCGTAACGGCAAGCGCACGATTACCGTGCACCAGATTCTCTCCCACCGGGGGGGCGGTATCCCCCCCGCGATACCCCCCCGGGAAACCCCCCCGATCGACGTGCTTTGGGACCGCGACGAAATCTGGCGGCTCCTGTGCGCCGCCAAGCCAGTCGAAGTGGACGGGGGGGCCAAGGTGGCCTACCATGCCATTACCGGTGGCTTTGTGTTGCAGCGTGTTCTGGAAAAGGTGACCGGCGACACTATCGAAAGCTACCTGGATCGCTACCTGCGCCGACCCATGGGGGGGATGAAATGGTTTACCTATGGCATTGCTCCAGAACACCTGCACGAGCTCGCCAGCAATTATGCGACCGGGCCGACACCCCCCCGGTTTCCGGTGTCCTGGGTGGTGAACCGCGCCTTGGGCGGTGATATCCGGACGGTGGAGAAAGTCACCAACGACCCCCCCCGCTTCCAGGAGGCTGTGATCCCCCCCGCCGGAAATCTGTGCGGCACGGCCGAAGAAATGGGGGGCGCTTCTTCCAGATGATGCTCAATGGTGGCAGTTGGATGGCAAGCGCATCTGCAGCGAACTCACGGTTCGCCGCGCCATCCAGCAATTTGGCTCACTGCAGATGGACAGGACCATGCTGGTGCCCATGCGATTCAGTGCCGGCATGATGCTGGGCAGCAATCCTGTTGGCCTTTGGGGGGGCCAGCAAAGCCGTTATGCGTTTGGCCATGTCGGGCTGATCAATAAACTGTGCTGGGCGGACCCGGCCCGGGACATTTCCGTCAGCTTGTTGAACACCGGTTTTCCGATTGTGGGCCATCACTTACCAGCCCTGGCCCGTTTCGTCTACACTGTCTGCAAACAGTTCCCGGTGTTGCCGGAAAACCAGCGGAGACTGGTGGCAGCCTGAGCGTTTCATTAAGACGCCAGGCCTTGGCGCTCAAGGCCTGACGCCAGAATCTGTCAAAAAAAGTGAAAGCTTGTTCATTGTAATTGCACTTTGTCTGACAGTTCGGCACACTTGGCATCAATCAATAAGGATGTTTTCCACACTCATTGGACGAGGTTAACTATGGAAAAGCCGCAATTTCCCCCCCCGCCTGAGCAGCGTAGCGTCAAGCTTGATCAGCACGACAGTGTTCGTTCCCACGTGCAGCAGCAGATCTGCGATGAGGTGCAGCGCCTGGAACGTCGTATTGAAACCCTGCGCCTGACCAAAGCCCCCCCCACGCAGCCATCATGATTTCCACATACGAACGGATGATCTGCCGAAAAAAAGGGCTTTCTGCAGAACTGGGACCTGTAACCGGCCCGGTTCTGCAGAGACGATTGCTACTGTCGGTCAGGAGTTGATTCTGCATTCCAGGACACCAGGAATTCCGTTTCCGGCTGATTGGCACAGTTTGCCGGATTGCTGACGGTTGGAATGTCATCGGCGTTCTCGTAATCGGCTGGATCTTCCTCCGGATCCGGAATTCTTGCCGGTTCGTCGTTGGAGACGAACAGATGGACCGTGCTCATGCCGTAATCCAGTTCAATGCGGAGACAGTCCGGGCTGTCGTCCTCCATATTGAAGCCGTGTCGACTGAAATCGATGACCGCCTGCTCCGGGCTTTTAATATACAAGGTATCTTTCTGGGTAGTTCCGATGAATTCCTGGCGCAGTTCGATGCCGCCGTAATCCCGTGACACGTAGTCTGCTGTCGCGTATTCCGGCTGGTTGTAGCCAATGGCGCTGAATGAGGCTGCATTGAACCTCGAGCTGCGAGAACGCTCAGCAGTTGTGGCTGTTTATCCCTGTCTTCGGCGTCGACGCTGCGGGCAACGTGCTGGATAGTGCGATAAACATGCCCGGTTTCGCTGCCAGCCTGGTAACGCCAGTCCAGGGTCTGATAACGCCATTCCCGGGCATTCAGAGGTCGGGTTTCAAGGGTTGCAGCCTGATCGGTAAATCGGATGGAGGCCTGGTTGGCCCTGGAGTTATAGGTTCCTGATTCATCGGCTTCAATGCGTCTGCGGATATAGCTCCGCCCTTCATCAAAATTATCAACGCGCCCTACGCTGATCACCTGATTCATCAGATCGAGAGGGTTACGAACCTTGCGGTAGCTTTTTCCGTCGCTGGTGGGTTCGGCACCGATAAACCGGTCGATATGGCGACGGATGTCGGCAGCCGTTGCCTGGTACTCCGCGGTCTGGTCCGCGCCGTTCGGCTCGATACCGGGATAGAAGTCAGCAAAGCGGGTTTTGCTCAGAGTATTCGGGGGGGCACGGTCTGTATCTGCCAGGTCGAAGGTGCTGAAGGTGAGATCGACATTACTGGCCGGATTTAACGTCGACGAGGAATCGCCGCCACTGTCGACCCGACACCCGCTGAGTGTCAGTAACGTGAGTGAAACAGCAGCAAAAAGGCAGGAATGTCTCATTTCAGGTGACCCCCCGGGGGGGTGCGAAAAAGCGTGTGAACGGCTAAAGTGACGAGTGCTGACAATAAACGATAAAGCACGCAGCTACCCGCGCGGAGATCACATTTTGCAGCAACGGTTTGCCCATATCCCGGTGCGGACGGTGGTTCTGCTCCTGTTTCTGGCCGTTCTGGTTTTGCCATCTGTGGTGAAGGCCCAGAATGCCTGCCGGGATGGGCAGATCATGCTGGATCACAACGCCGGTAGCATTCCGGATCTGGGCGAGTGCCTCTGGTACCTGGAAGATCCTGAGCAGTCACTGACGATTGATGAGGTTCGCGCCGCAGGCGAGGACAGGTTGACCCGTCATCAGGGTGGCGTACTCAACTTCGGTTATACCGGCTCCGCTACTGGACTCGCTTTGACCTGAGCACCCGCCGTTTAAGCTCCCGCTCGGACTGGATACTGGAGCTGGCGCTGCCACTGGTGGACGACGTTCGGCTGTATCTGGTTCGGGATGGGCAACTGGTGGAACAACGCCAGACCGGGTATCTGGACAGTTGGGACGAACGGGATCTGGCCGTGCCAAACCCGACCTTCCGGCTCAGATTGTCGCCAGACACCGTCACCACGGTTTTCCTGCGCATTACCAACACCAACACCTTCCGCCTGCCGATTACCCTCTGGCACCCGGACAATTACATAGAAAAGGTCTCCATCGACGAAGCCGTGCGCGGACTGCTGCTGGGTGCCATCCTGGCTATCCTGGCTTACAATCTGTTTGTGGCGGTATCGGTGCGGGAGCGCAGCAACATCTACTACGTGCTCTACCTGGTATGTGCGGCGGTATTCATCGGTACCGAACAGGTGCACGGGATTCAGTTGCTGGATAGCCGGCCAGCCTTGCTCAACAAGGAATACCTCCCTTTCCAGATTATCCTGACCTGGTTCTTTGGCCTGTTGATGGCCCGTTCGCTGCTGGAAACCCGGCAACGCTCGCCCGATCTGGATCATGTACTCCGGTTATGTCTGACCTCTGTCGTCACCACCTTTGGTTTGTCGTTTTTCATGCCCTATTCGGTGGCCATGGAATGGATTGTGGTCGGCTCGATTCTGCTCAGTATCATTCTGATTGTGGTCAGCTATCTGTCCTGGCGCTATTACAACCCGGCAGCACGCTCTTATTTCTTTGCCTGGACCCTGGCCCTGATCGGGTTTGGTATCTATGCGCTGACGGTGATGGGTTACCTGCCGCTGAATACCTTTACCAGCTATTCGCCACAGTTCGGCCTGACGGCCAGATCATCCTGTTTTCCTTTGCCCTGGCTGACCGAATCAAGCAGGTTCAGGGCGAGGCCCTGGCCTGGAACCAGCGCGCTCTGGCGAACCTGAGGCGTTACCAGTCACTGTTTGATAACGCCATTGAGGGCGTGTTCCAGATGTCACCGGAACGGCGGTTTGTAACCGCCAACCCGGCCATGGCCGAATTGCTGGGCTACAGCAGCAGCCGTGAGCTGCTGGCGCATAATCCGGATGTGCTGGAAACCTGCATTGCCGATGAGCGGTTGCGGCGTCTGGTGGTCGAGCAACTGGAGGCCCGGGGGGGTACGGTGAAGGGTATTGAAGCGCGTTACCTGACCCGTCAGGGCGAGGAACGCTGGGCCACCATTTCCCTGCACACGGTGTATGATGCCGAGGGCCTGCCCATGCATCTCGAAGGCACCTGTATTGACGCCACTGAGAGCCATCAGCGCCTGCAGATCGAGCGGGAGCGGGAGCAGGAGCGGCTGGAAAAAGAGCTGGCCCGGAATTCCGCTCAGGCCAAGAGCCAGTTCCTGGCCAATATGAGTCATGAAATCCGGACCCCCCCGCTGGCGGCAATCATCGGCTATGGCGAAACCCTGCTGGACCCGGATCTGAACGAAACCGAGAAACGCAGCAGCGCTGAAACGGTGGTTCGCAGCGGGCGTCACCTGCTGGAGCTGGTGAACGATATCCTCGACCACTCAAAGATCGACGCCAACAAGCTGGATGTTGATGTGGTGCCGGTCAATCTGCCGGAGTTACTGGATGAAATCCGCGCCTTCTTCGCCCCCCCCGGGCCCGGGAAAAGGGCCTGGATTTCAGTATCATCTGCGATTATCCCCCCCTGCCCGAGAAGATCCGGACCGATCCAACCCGTTACCGACAAATTATCATTAATTTGTGCGGAAATGCCCTGAAGTTCACGGAAAATGGGTCTATCTCCCTGATTATTCGCTGTGACCGGGGGGGCGCCGAGAAGCTTTACGCCCGGGTGGTGGATACCGGGATTGGCATGAAGCCTGAACAGCTGGACCGTCTGTTTGACCCCCCCTTTGCCCAGGGCAGCACCGCAATTTCCCGCCAGTATGGCGGCACGGGGGGCTCGGCCTCAGTATATCCCGGAGGCTGGCGGAACTGCTGGGCGGCGATATCCGGGTGTCCAGCACCTATGGTGAAGGCAGTGAATTTGAAGTGTGCATCAGCACCGGTGAACTCGCGCAGGTTCATTTCCTGCGGGATGCCTCGGAATTCAGCCAGCGGCGCCGGGCCATTGCCATGGTCATGGCGCCCCCCCGGTTGTCGGGCCGCATCCTCTGTGCCGAGGATAACGATGTAAACCGCCGGCTGGTGTCGTTGCTGGTGGGGGGGCGCACCGGTGCCGAGCTGGTGCATGTCAGTAATGGCGCGGAAGCCTGGAGCGCGCCACCCGCGAGCACTTCGATCTGATTCTGATGGACATCCAGATGCCGGTGATGAATGGCCGGGATGCCACCCTGGCGTTGCGGGAAGCAGGTGTTAACACCCCCCCGGTGGTTGCGCTTACGGCCAATGTCATGGCCGAGGATATCGCTGAATATCGTCTGGCGGGATGCAATGATCACCTGGCCAAACCCATCGACAAGCAGCGCTTTTACGAGGTATTGGCCCGTTACCTGGCGTTGTCGGCGGAAACGGCGGTGGGTTCGGGTCACCGGTACAGCGGCAAGGTGCTGGTGGCCGAAGACAACGATGATAACCGTGGGCTGGTGGAGCGGATGCTCCGCCGCACCGGCGCAGAGCCCTTGCTGGTGACCAATGGGGGGGAAGAGGCGGTTCGCCGGGCCCTGTCGGAAACCGTGAAACTGGTGCTTATGGATCGCCACATGCCCGGCATGGACGGCGTTGCGGCCACCCGGCTTTTGCGCCAGGCGGGCTTCCGGCGGCCGATCATTGCCTTTACCGCTGGTGATCAGGCAGAGAATGAAGCCTTGCTGGAGGCCGGTTGCGACGGGGGGGTGCTGAACAAGCCCATTGACCATGCCCACCTGCAGGCCCTGCTGGATCGCTATCTGCCGGTGGAACAATGGGTCGGCGAGGCGGTTGACGATGACATTAGTCCGCTGGTGAACCGTTTCCTGGATGGCCTGGCCGGGCGAAAGCGTCGCATGGAAGCCGCACTGGCCCAGGGACAGTTGCAGCAATTGCAGTCCGAGAGCCATCAGATCAAGGGCACCGCCGGTGCCATGGGCTATCCGTTGATGACAGAACAGGCAGGGATACTTGAGCGATGTGTACGCTCAAGCCCCCCCGGAGAGAGGGGGGGGATGATTCGACAGGAACTGACCACCCTGAACGCCATGATTGACCGGGCCCTTGAGGGCCACCAGAGGTCGTCGAAAACCACAAAGGAACAGGCCAATGAGCGATAACCAAAAACAGGAACATTATTCCCTGAGCATGATGTATGGCACATACGCCGACATACTGTTCGTACTGTTTCCGTTTCTTGTCATTGCCATGCAGCGGCTCTGGGATGGCAACCTGTACCAGTCCCTGATGCGGCCCGACCTGAGTATCGCTGCGGCGATTCTGGCCGGCCTGGCTATCGGCAAATTTGTGCTGGGGGGTTGGTGACCAATCGCGATCTGGGGGGGCGCTACAAAGAGCGGATTGTGTTTTTTATTGCCCTGACGCTGTTCGTGGTCCTTGGGCCGGCCATCATCCTGATCCTGAGTATGACCGGGAACGCGGAGATTCCGGGCTTTGTGGCCTTTGTGCAGCCGGTACTGCTGATTGTCTCCATTTCCCTCTATACAACGGCAGTTAGCATTGCCAATATTCTCACCCGGGTGACCGCGCCACCGTCCGTCGGTGACCATGGCGGGCCCACCGGTGATGAACCGGTTGATGTCCGCCCCCCCGGGCCCGCACCTCTGGACTTGCCGCGCCGAACCGGCAACGATACCTACTGAGCCAGGGCACAGAACAGGAGAGTGTAATGAGTGATCTCAGAGTACTGGTGGTCGAAGATGAGCCGGTGATGCGGGAGCGTCTGGTCGACATGCTTTACAAAGCCGGTGCTACCAGCGTGTCTGAATGTGCGGACGCTGCGTCTGCCAGGGCGGCGTTCGAGGCCAGTGAGTTCCAGATCATTCTGCTGGATCTGGGACTGCCGGATGGTAACGGTCACGAACTGATGATCCGTTTCAAACAGGTTCGGGAGAACCAGCATATTGTGCTGGTCACGGCAGACGATTCCATTGAGAGTATTCAACGTGCCATCAGTGCCGGCGCCAATGGCTATGTAGTGAAGCCCTATTCCCAGGAAAAGATTTACGATGTGGTGAACAACTACGCCATGGTCCATGGCGGTGATCTGTCGATGATGGATGGGCTGAACCGGCATCATTGACCGGTCCAGCCTGCGGTCGTGACGGCAAGCCTGATCAGGCTACCTGGCGGGCAATCCAGGAGTTGTAGCGGGTCGCAAGAGCCCGGACATATCGGGCTTCGGCGCCGTCCAGATTGCTGAGTACGCCTTTGAAAATCCAGCCCCCCCGCTCGTACAGACCCAGCACCCGCTGCTCGTCATCCAGGTTGACTCGTTGATTGAGTTTCTTGCAGATTGCATCCAGCAGCGGCAGCTTCTCCGGGCGCTTGATCGGAGCCTGACGATTGGCCATGGGCTGGTTCGCTGCACGTGATGTCGGATGTCTTCTCATGATGTTCTCCTTGTCGTTTTGCGGCTGCAAAAACAGAAAACCCCCCCGGAGCCTCACAGGCAACCGGGGGGGTCTGGCGGAGAAGCTGCCCCCCCGGTTGCCGCAACGGCTCCCGGGACTGACCGAAAGCCGTTAGCTGTCTTTCACCATGGCACGCACGGCCTGCCCAATCTGGCAACCGGCGGCTGAGTATACGGTGTGCTTTGAAATCATCCTGGTCATATCGGCTCTGTGGATTCGGTTCAGTCATCAGTGTATAGGCAATTGGACGGTTTGCAATAGCCCAGCTCATTCGGCAAACCCGTACAGACGCACCGGCGGGAAATCCTCATACTTCTCCCTGTCACGTGTTTTTACGTTGTGCAATCCGCGGTACCTGCCTGGCAGGTATCGAATGGATCTCTCCTTTCTACGCAGCCCGATGGGCTGCGTTTTTTTTGCCATCTCGGTAAGTTCGTAGCCACTACTTCGTACAGCCATTTATGGCGGCTTTGGCGATAATTCAACCACTCAATACATCCAGTTATCCAATTGATATCCAGAGGTTGAAACCGAAGAAAATGCCCGAAGAACCCGGACCTGCCCGTAACAAGTTCCGTTCTGATTTTATTGTCGAGATTGCCCTGATTGTAGCGGTTGCCGTTTATCTGGTGATGGCGCAGGGGGGGCAAGTGGTGGGTGAGAACCTGTCCTTTACGGTTACTGGTGCCGCGCTGATGGCACTGGCCACCTACTGGACACTTCATACCATCCGAGATGGCCTGGAAGTTATTGCACTGCGGCTTCGCCCCCCCGGCAAATAACCCGTTCCCAGGTTTTGTGCAGGATGAGTGCATCGTTGGCTGCCCGATGCACGGGCAGCCCGAGTTCGGCAATCACCTGCTGGCGGATGCCTGACCAGTGGCGTACCTGGCCCGGGTCGAGCAGCATGGAAATGGATTCCAGTTGAAACGCCGGCACCTCACCGGCGGCCCGGAATAGCCTGTGTAGCCAGAAGCTGTCGAAAGTCCAAGCGTCACAGAATACCTGCTCCGGCAACAACTTGTTTAATTGCTGAGCCACCTCGCTAACCGGCATGCTTCCTGCAACAGCCGTTGCCGTGAAATTCCGTGAATGGTTTCCGCGCTTTCAGACCAGTCCTGCCAGAGCACATGGGGGGCTGAATCAGCCAGCTGTGCAGTGCCCCCCCGTCGGGCATGCAGATGCCTACCTCAATCGGGTA
>JDSH01000243.1_pt1 | contig 13602 bp, 17 predicted proteins | sample 199451 | NCBI WGS metagenome assembly JDSH01 (sample SAMN02584198, study PRJNA231836) | bioreactor metagenome | isolation source: continuous culture bioreactor electron acceptor NO2- transfer2 day 38 after... | place: Germany: Bremen | reverse complement strand
AAATATACATAGTTATTAAAATGCCAAATCAAAGAGGGGGGGGTATGTAAATTGACTTGATTGTAACATAAGTATTTCATATAAGAGTCTCCCAACTTTTCTAGCAATTGCTCTCAATCATTTCCCCCCCGTATTTGATACGAAAAACATTCCATGAATAAGCACCAAGAACTAACTCAAGTTTCCCATTCCCAAGGGGGGGATTTTTCGACTTTCTGAAGGAAATACTGTTTCAGGTTTACCGATTGTATTACATGCATGTAGATCATCATTCCTCATAATAATCTGTTCCATTTCATTAGCAACTCCAAAGTCATGAGCATCAACCAGCAGTTGCATGGTATTGTTCGTCCTATTGACTGCAAAGATATTGAGAATGCTGTTTTCTTCATCAAATACTGTCAAGCTATCAATACAGGGAACACCCACTTTTTCTATGCAATTATAAACAGGTGAAAGTAGATTATTCCTCAGGACTACACCGCGACCATATAGAGATAAGTGTAAAAATGGATAGAAAATTGTATTTCTCGTCAATCCTCCATCAGGGGGGGAAGTAAACACAAGTCCTCCTGTGTTAACTAATAACGATTGACAAGCAATTTTTATCCTATCTGCATGTCGAAGAATTGCCATCATGATTGAAGCAGCAACAAGAGCATCTTCCATCGTATGTGGAACATAATCAATAGGCTCTCCAATTTGCCATGGTTTGCGTTCTGGTTGTGTATATTTGTTTGAGCTAAGAGTATTCCATTCGTCAAAGCAAAGATACATTGTTTTTGGACTTCGTTTCACAGCTTTCACATAGTCACAAGTAGCAATAATTTCATTGATCTGTTGCTCTACATTAAGTGTTCTGGCTAGATAACTCGGAGTATCCAAGAAAACTGGCTTTTCTGTGGAACGAAAGTAGCTTTTTTTCTGATATTTCTTCTGGGGGGGGACATGTCCTATCCACATAATGGTGTAAAGATATGTAATCAGCAATTTCATAACAATGCATGAGAATATTCTTATCCCATTCAGGAAAAGTATCCATTCGTGAAGTCGAACTACCTGAAATGATAAGCTCTATAGCCGGATCCATCATCTTCATAACTTTCCCTGTTTCTAGAGCTAATCGTCCATATTCATGTGCACTTTTACCAGCAATTTGCCATGGACCATCCATTTCATTTCCAAGACACCATGTCTTAATATTATATGGTTTAATTCTTCCATTTCGTTTTCTAAGTTGTGCATATTCAGTATTTGTATCCATATTGCAATATTCAAGGAGTTCAACAGCGGATTGCATGTCCCCCCCAGTTCCAAGGTTAATTGTTTGAATCGGACTACTTCCCAATAAATCTAGCCATTGCATGAATTCTTCAAGTCCAAACTGATTGGTTTCAATAGCTTTCCAAGCAAGATCGAGACGTCTGGGACGTTTATCTTTTGGACCAATGGAATCTTTCCAATCAAATCCAGATACAAAATTTCCACCAGGATACCGGATAACTGATAGATGTAATTCTTTGAGTAAATTTAAAGTATCCTGCCGGAAACCGAACTTATCAGAGGAAGGATGGTTAGGTTGAAAAATACCTCCATATACTGTTGATCCCATATGTTCAACAAATGATCCAAACAATCTCTCGTCGGTCATTCCTATAATATATTCTTTATCTATTGTTAACTTTGCTATATTACAATTCATAGTACCTTCTTAATTGATTACTTTTTGCAAACTCTCTCGATATTTCTCAGCCTTTTAGTCCTGACATAACTACACCTCTGACAAAAAAACTTCTGAAGAAACACATAAACTATCATTAGCGGTATTAAAGAAACCATAGCCGCTGCTAAAGTAGGACCATATTCAATCACTCGTTGTCCGACAAACATTGCTAATCCTACGGACAAAGTTCTCATTTGTACAGAATTAGTTAGAATCAGTGGATATGCGAGATCATTCCAGTTATTCACCAATGTCATGATTCCAATGGTTAGAACTGCAGGTAAACATAACGGAAACATGATTCTCCAAAAGATAACGTACTCATTGGCTCCGTCAATACGGGCAGCTTCCTCAATGCTCTTAGGTATTGAACTAAAAAACGACCGTAACATATATATACCAAATGGCCAGGTTAGTCTTGGCAGTAAAAGCCCAATATAACTGTCTAGAATACCCATTCCATACTCGATTATATATAGGGGGGGTATCATAAAAACTTGAAAAGGAACCATCATCGATATAAGTATAAATGCAAAAACAATATTTTTACCTTTGAAAGGTATTCTTGCAAATGCATAGCCTCCCATTGCACATAAGAGACAATTAGTAAATGTGGTCATGGTAGAAAAGATGAAAGTATTCCTTGTCATGGTAAGTAAGGGGGGGAGTTTCTGCCAAACACGGAAATATTGCGAAAAAGTTAAACGCTCAGGCAATGTTTCGGGAGGAAACTTTACTATATCCATCTCGAATTTCAAGGATGAAAGGAAAAGCCAGATAAATGGATATAGAACAATCGCTAGAACAATACACATTGAAATAACAATAAGCACTATACTGAGTTTATAGGTTTTTATATTATTCATTTCCGGATACCCTATTTTCATTCTTCAAGAAAAATCTATACAGAACCACAGATATAGCTGCAATGATCAAAAAAGAATCATTGCAATTGAGGATGCATACCCTAAACGAAAAGGACTGATGGAGAATGCACGGGAGTATAAATATTGGACAATGGTTTCTGTCCTGAAAAGAGGACCTCCACGCGTCATCACATATGTCTGGTCAAATACCATGAGACCCGCAATCGTTGATGTAATAACATTAAATCCTAGCACCGGCAGAATCTGTGGAAGAGTTATTCTTTTAAATTGGATCCATACCCCCCCTGCCCCCCCATCAATAACAGCAGCTTCATAATATACAGTGGGAATGGCCTGCAAAGCTGCAATGAAAATTATCATCGCAGAACCAAACGTTTTCCATATTGAAACAAAAACAACAAGTGGCATTGCCATATCTGGGTTCTTTAAGAATTCCATTTTTGGCAAACCAATCATCTGTGTCCATTTGGCTATCATGCCTATTGTAGGATCTAGCAATATTGACCAGACGATTCCCATCGCAGTCATTGAACATACTACTGGAGCATAAAAAGAAAATCGTAATAACCTTCGGAAAATGGAATTTTTACTGACATATAAAGCCATGGCCAAAGAAAATGTCGTTCCAATCAACACATAATGAAAAGTATATTGAAAAGTGTTTTTCAAGGAGTTCCAGAATCGATTATCTATTGCTATTTCTTTTAGATTTGAAAAACCACTGAAATTTATTGAAGATAGGAAGATATTTACATTAAAAAAACGACATTATAAAAGCAGTCACTAAAGGAATAAACACAAATATCATAAGAGAAATGATAGAGGGCAACAAGAATACCCAAGCCGCTACTTGTGGACTATACCAAATTGTATTTATTTTTCTTAGCGAGTATTTCACAATTAACTCCAACATTGAGGTAGGTTGCTGTGTTGAAAGAATCCGATACAGCAACCTTAAGTAAAAATAACTTTATCTGTTCTTTAAGACTTTATTAATACCTTCTTCCATCTTTGCAGCCGCTTCACTTGGGGGGGAAATCTTCAAGTAAGTAAGTTGCTCTAGGATTGGATTCACGTAGTCTGAAAGAATCTGGGAAGATTCAGGAAGTCCTTCAAAAGGAACTCTCGTATATTGAGTAATCGTTCCGAGTTCCGTTTGTATTGCATTTTTCTGGACTTCAGGATCATCTAGGACTTCTTGTGACCAAGCAGGAAATCCATTACGTATTGTCCATTCTTTCAAAATATCTTTCGAAAGCCAGTACTTGATAACTTCATAAGCAGCAATTTTTTGTTCTGTAGTGGCACTTGAAGTAATCATGAATGCTACACCTGTCCCAATGAATTCCTTATTTCCTGAGTCAGAAGCAGGGATTGAACCGATTCCAAAATCAATTCCTTTTTCCCTACATCCAGCAATCAACCAAGGACCATTTATATACATTGCAACTTTCCCAGCATAGAAAAGATTGTCTAAGTCAGCACCACTCATTCCTGTTGGAGAAATCTTGTTCCTTGAAAAATCCTGAAACATTTGTAAAACTTGGATTGCTTCTGGCGAATTTATTGCTGACTTTGCATTATCAGATGTCAACCAATCGCCTCCATTGCTCCAGAGAAAATTCGTGATTACTGCACTGTCTGCAGCAAAGGCATAACCATACTGTTCCTTTGCTGGGTTAGAGAGTTTTTCAGCGTACTCGATAAATTCAGAAAAGTTCTGAGGTGGTTTTTCTGGATCAAGCCCAGCTTCCCTAAATAAATCTTTATTCCAATACAAATAATGAGAGTTGTACTGCATAGGGATACCATATGTATTATTCTTATACTGGAATGCTCTCAGTACATTCGGGGGGGAGTAATTATTCTTATCTAGCCTGACCATTCCCAAAAATCATTTAACGGTAATAAAGCACCACTTTGACTGTACTCTGGAATATTTTCCAAACCAAGAAGAATCAGCGTCGGACCCGTCTTCGTTGATACAGATACAGCAAGTTTTTCCAACATATTGGCCCAAGGCATAATGTCCATATCAACCTTAATATTCTGTGGATTCTCATCATTGAATCGATCGATTATTTCTCGAAGAATATCACCATCTGATGCAGTGAAACCATTCCAGAATGTTATCTCAGTTCCTTCTGATGCAGTAGCGGCTTCTTCTTTGCCTCCTGCTGCAAAAACCATACCGACCATACATGTGATCAGTACCAAGAACAACAAAATCCGTTTCATAACACACTCCTTTTTTTTGAACAAAATTCTTGTTCATTACGTGCTAATTGGAATATTCATTCCAATAATCTTGGTCTTATGATTCTAGTATAGTACGGATATTCCAGTTGTCAAGCTTGACATCAATAAATTGTTCAGAGTCATAGAATGTATTCAATTATTAAAATGCACCATGTATAATGTACACATCATTGGTTATACAGATACGTTCAAATTCTTCGCTTTGCTATGATAGTTTTATGGTAATACAAAGTTATATACCAAATTATTTGTCTTTTGGAATCATAACCACCCTTCCAAAGGGTGGTTTGCTCCACGGCTATAAGCCGCGTGCTACCGACCAGCATCTCAAGGCGTTGGCTTCACTAGTGTTAAGCCATATAGCCTTTGCCACTTTGTCCGCCCCCCCTCAAGGGACAACCGTATTACTTGCTATACTTAAAAGGGTCCTTATGCTCTTTTACGCTTACCATATCCTGCATGATGTCATGTTTGTCATGCTCGCGTATGTATTTGGCAATGGTCGCTTCATTTTGCTCCACTGTCCTTACATAGTACATTTCAGCCCAAAAAAAATACCGATTATACTTTGATCAACCGTAAAAACACAAATTGTGTGCATTACATGGTCGACAAAAATATCAATCGGTATGTTCGGTAGCTTTTCTTTCTTTACTAAAAAAATCAGTTCTTATGAAACTGAAAAACGAAACAAGTTCCAAGATTGTCTTGGAGCAATATAGGTATCCGTCGATTCATTCTCTATTATTGGTTTGATGGTTTCGGGATTTTCCTTGTCATTGAAGGCCTTCAGATCCTTATGATGTAAATGTATATGTTCAATAAGTTTCAGCTGGTCGCCAAACCCTGCTGCATGCAAATCTATTTCCATCTCTTCCACCAAGCTCCTGTTAACCATGAACAGATCTAGTTCCTGATCTTCTTCATGATACACAAGCACTACATCTGCATAAGGGACATCTCCATAGAGATGGTTTTCGTAGGATGGTACGTTCAGACGGATATCAAGCACCTCTCCCCCCCTTCCAAACTTCGAGGTATAATAGAAAGGCCAGTAAATGGTTTGTGCCCAACTAGGTCCTCCGTCCTCAGTCATGATCGGTGCAATGACATTGACCAACTGTGCAAGACATGCAACCTTCACTCTGTCACAATGCTTGAGTAAACTATTAAGCAAGCACCCAACAACCAATGCATCCTCAAAGGTATACACATCCTCAAGGAGATGTTTTCCTAATTTCCAGTCAGGTTCCGTCTTGTCTTGTTCATTGGAGTGAAACCAGACATTCCATTCATCAAATGAGAGATACATTGTCTTCGATGAACGTTTTTTTGCTTGCACATAATCACAGACGTGTACAACAGTCTCAATGAACTCTTCCATTCTTTTACTTGAGGCAAGAAAGGTTTCAGTATCATTTTCATCATTTCTGAAGTACATGTGCAGCGACAGATAGTCAGCAATATCCCATGTGTGTTCAAGTACTGTTTCTTCCCATGCTGGGAATGTAGGCATGGTACTGCTGCTTGAACCACATGCAACCAACTCAAGACTTGGATCATAGAGTTTAAGGGCCTTTCCTACCTCAGAGGCAAGTCGACCATACTCTTCGGCAGTCTTATGTCCTACCTGCCAATGGCCATCCATTTCATTACCAAGGCACCACATCCTAATATCATAGGGAGCCTCCGAACCATGGCTTTTTCTCAGTTCACTTAACGCAGTACCTCCTGGATGATTGCAATACTCGACGAGGTCTTTTGCTTCATCGATACCACGCGTCCCGAGGTTGAGTGCCATCATCGGTTCAGTTCCGACCTTCTGGCACCAATCCATGAATTCCTTGATACCGAATTGATTTGGATCCATTGCCTTCCAAGCTAGGTCGAGACGCATTGGTCTCTCTTCAACTGGCCCTACAGAGTCCTCCCAACGATGATTGGACACGTAGTTTCCACCAGGAAAACGAACCATGGGAACATCAAGATCTTTGACGAGTTTCATAACATCGGTACGCAGTCCATCCTTATCAGCGAGTGGGTGATCTTTTTCATAGATTCCGCCATATACACAACGTCCCAATTGCTCAACAAAGGAACTGAATAATCGTTTATCAGCGGTACCAATAATAAATTTCTTGGAAGCATGCACTATACATTTCACTTAGGTTTCTCCTGTTATATCAACCTTTTACCCCCCCACCGCTGGTAAGTCCAGCGATAAAATAACGTTGGAAGAATATGAATATGATGATGATTGGCAGGGTAGCTGCCAAGGCCCCCCCAATTAACAAAAGGTCATAAGCGCTGTTGTAGGGGGGGGTGAGCAACGTATTCAATCCAATCGGTAAGGTAAATTTATCTCCAGTTCGGAGTACAATCAAAGGCCAGAGGAAGTTGTTCCAACTCTGCATTGACATGAAAATCGCCATTGCTGAGAATGCTGGAGGCATGATAGGTACAACGATCTTGAAAAAAATAGCATACTCATTTAATCCATCCACACGTCCAGCATCGACTAAGTCACGAGGAATTCCATCGATAAATTGTTTAAAGAAAAAGATAGCAAATGGGGGGGAAACCACCAAAGGAAGGATTACCCCCCCCAAAATGTATCTATCAATTTACAGTAATCATCAACTTGTACAAGGGAAGAATAAGAATTTGTATTGGTACCAGCATGAGGAATATTACCAATGTAGTTACTATTTTTCTTCCTTTAAATTTATATAACGAAAGTCCATACGCAACAAAAGAACTTAAAAAGAGAGCAAGGCTCGTTTGTAATACAAGCAATAGCAGACTATTCTCGAACCAAGTGAAATAAATACCTTCTCTAATAGTGTAAAGACCTTTGATGGTATTGAAGTTCATGCCGGTTGGAATCAATGTCTTCAAGGTAATCCCATACCGAAGAAGATCTCTTCCTGGACGAAAAGCTGACAGCAATAGTGAATAGAGCGGAATTATGTATACGATACACAAGATAACCAAAACAACGTGTTTCACTATAGAGCTTCGTGAAAGGTGCTTATTTTTATTCATCATCTCTTATCCTCTGTTTTAAAGAAACCAAATATCTTCAAGTAGGAGATACTTATGGTGAATACAATGACGAGGAGTACGATACCTATAGAACTAGCCATCCCCCCCATCTCACCTTCCTGGAATCCTTTCTTATACAAATAACCAACAATGGTCAGCCCCCCCACATTGTTTGGGGGGGAGGCTGTGCCCGACCAAAGAATATAACTCTCTTCAAACATAGCCAGTCCACCAAAAATTGAAATGGTTGTTACAAAGATTGTGGTGCTCTTGAGTAAAGGAATGGTGATTCTCCAAAGCTTCTGTGCGGGGGGGGATGCTCCATCAATATCAGCGGCTTCATAGAGTTCATCTGGAATTGCCTGCAATCCTGAGAGGAAGTAAATGATATTTACTCCTACCCAACGCCATAGCGCAAGGATTAAAAGAAGAATCATCGCTTGATGAGGTCCTCCAAGCAACCATTGTCGAGGCTCAGATCCTAATGCAATGGCAATAGTATTTACAATACTTTTATTACTGGATGCAAATAAGAGTCTCATGATGGTGCCAGCTACAACAACAGATATCAATGTAGGAACATACAATATTGATCGATATAGAGTATTGACCGTTTTATTTCCAGAATTTAACCATACAGAAAGTAATAAAGGAATTGGAATAAGCAATGCTAACGTATACATAGTATAACGAAAACTATTCGTAAGAGCTACTTTGAACTCTGGGTTATTAAGTTTTTGATAATTTTCAAGACCAATAAACGTAACCTGACCTGGATAAACCTGTTGGAATCCCATAATGATAGTACTAATGATGGGATACAGATAAAAAAATGAGAAACGATGCAATAAAAGGGAAAATGAAGACATATGGCGTAATCTTTGCTGCACCAATTTTTTGTTTTAGCTTCATTTACACCTCCTTGATAAATATTTATACAAGGATACGCCATATTTGGCGTATCCTTGTGAAAAACGAGTATTTAGCTATCGTGCTAGGTCTGCACCTTCTCTCAAAGCTTCAGCAGGACTCTTGGTTTGCTGTTGCAAAGCCTGAATCATAACAGAGGAGTTGATTCGGTCAAGAACTGCAGGAAGTTTTTCCTTAACATTGACACTATTAATCTCATCCTTGATTTCCAGCAGCATACCGAAAATGGATTCATTCTGGTAATACTCAGTGAACTTGTTAGAAGCGTTCATCCGAGGATTGTCCCAGACATCCCAACGTGGAGGATCAAATCCGAGGTCTTCCCAAATAAGCAGGTTGCCTTCTTCTGATCCCTTTGCAAACATCAAGAAATCCTTGGCAAGTTCAACATCTCTTGCTTGATTAGTGACTGAAGTTCCGGTTCCACCCATGCCAGCAGAACGCTTGCCATCGGCAGTCCATCTTGGCATCGGTAGAATCAAAATCTTACCTGACAGGTCTGGCATATAATCGGTGAATCTATTCATGTACCACATCGGCATCCACATTGATGCAGCACCACCATCATTCATGAAACCATAATACTCTTCTGCGTGATGATTTCCACCAGGAGCAGCAACTGCGACGCCACTGTTCAACAGGTCCTTCAGGTACTGAAGAGTTTTAATGTTGGCCTCGTTGTCAAGAATGACATTTCCATCAGCATCAACAAGATCGGAACCACGTTCTGCAATCAGGGGGGGCCAGAAAGACCATTGACCATTCACTTCAACAGTGGCCATTGGTTTGCCGGTTTTCTGCTTTACAATCTTACCAGCTTCCATATAGTCGTCCCAGGTCTTGATATCATAAGGATCAATTCCTGCAGCATCCAAAATCTCTGTGTTGTAGAAAATAACAGATGCACCAACATGGAACGGCAATCCATAATTCTGCCCATCCTTGCTATAGATGTCGAGACGTGCAGTGACAAATTTGTCACGTACAGGATCAATAACATCATTCAATGGAACAAGCTGTACATTACCTTTGAGGAAATTGGGATATTTTCCAATCTCAATGTCAACCATGTCTGGAGCCCCCCCTGTACCAGCCTGAAGGGAAACCAACAACTTAGTGTGCATATCCTCAAACGGTAACACTTCAGGTTTAAAGATAATCTTCCTGTCTGGGTTCTCTTCATTCCACATTTTTGCCATCTTCTCATAGAAACTCATGTGAAGGTCCTGGAAGGTCCAGAATGATAATTCTGTTCCATCAGCAGGTGCGGCTTGTTCTTTCCCACCTGCAGCAAAAACCATACCGAACACACAAGTGATCAGTACCAAAAACACTAAAAGTCTTTTCATAATACACTCCTTATTCTTTATAGCAACAATTCCATTTTTGAATTGTTAACTTTTTATAATATTTATACAAACATCGTAGGTATTCTAAATGTTTAATCCTGTCATGCTACCAAAAACTATACGTATCACAAACATTAATAGATATTGTAATTACAGATGTTCTTATGATTGATTTATCCGTTGGACTTTTTTTTCATGTTCTGTTTACTTTCTAGATAATCTAGATTGACATAAATCATTATGAAACTCTGAATATTGTGCTAACAATTACCTATACAATAAATGTATGTCTTACAAAACTTTGTACAAAGAACTTGAGACTCACTAGAATAAAATCCGTAATACAATCCTGTTTAAACGTTGCAACAGCAAATTCAGTGTAATGCAGCCTCCAATAAAAACAAAATTTACAATATCAGAAGTCTTGATATGTACCCAATTATATGTTAGCATATGTCTAATGTCAACATTTATATCCTAAATAGACTCTATATTCGTATTTCAAATACTGACGATATCAAGAATGTTGCTAAATGATTGTTGTAAATGCAATATCATGATAAATTACAGGAAATTAAATATTGAGGAAACAAAATGCAAGGTAGAATAATGATCATTAATCCCAACACTGATATGGATGTGTTGAAGGGATTGGCATCTCCTGTACGTGTAAGCATACTTAATGAATTACGCAAGGGTGAAAAGAATGTGAATGAACTTTCGAATATTCTAAACCTTCCTCAATCTACAGTTGCCACAAATATCATGACCCTCGAAAAAGCCAATCTCATAGAAATAGATATCAGAAAAGCAACAAAAGGAAACCAGAAGGTTTGTAGGAATATATATGATGAGTATGTGATCAATCTTGGCAACATGGAAGAGAGCAATGATGAAGTTATCACAGTGGAAATGCCTGTTGGATTGTTCATCGAATATAATATCTCTGCACCATGTGGTATGTGTACCGCTGATAAGATAGTTGGGTATCTTGATACGCCTGAATCATTTCTTGAACCCGAAAGGATTAAGGCAGGGCTGCTCTGGTTTGAAAAAGGGTATGTGAAGTACCAATTTCCAAACAACTCCTACAATAAGAAGAAACCAGTTAAGAAAATTGAAATTGTCGTGGAGCTCTCTTCAGAGATACCAGGAACCAATCCGAAGTGGCTTAGTGATATCACCCTATCAATCAATGAACGTGAAGTGGGCACATGGACAAGCCCCCCGGAGACTTTGGTGATAAACGTGGAACGTTTACCCCCCCTGAATGGTGGAAACTCAAAGGTTCACAGTATGGGCTTCTGAAAACATGGACGGTGACAGAAGAGGGCTCATTTGTTGATGGTATGCAAATCTCTAATCTAAAAATCAAAGATCTTCAGCTATCTTCACATCATTCCATCAAGGCGTGTTTCGCGGTTAAAGAAGATACGGAGAATGTTGGAGGAATCAATATCTTTGGTCATGGGTTTGGAAATTACAGCCATGACATTCTTCTAAATTTATATTTTTAATTAATTTTTGCTGACAACTACGTAGTACAGATACCCTAATACTAAAAGCGGACACCATTAATGGTGTCCGTCTCTATTGTGAACCGTTGTTCGGTAATCTGCTTATTGCAAGGCAAGCAAACTGAAGACCAAGGTAAAGAGAGCAACTGTCTCAACAATACCGATAACGATAAAGTAGTTAGCAGTACCCTTTCCAGTCTCAGCAAGTGCATCACAAGCGCAGGCTGCTGTCTTTCCCTGCATCCATGCAGAGAGTCCGATAGCTGCTCCACCAAACACACCAACGCCCAATGCCAAGGTTGATGAGGCCCCCCCTGCAGCAATGGCTGCGGCAATGAAGTTCATCAAGAGGAACCCGTAAATGGTCTGGGTAAGCGGAGCACCGGCAAATGCAACCATGATGAACGGAGCAGGTTTACCGTTCGCGTAGCACTTCTTCCAACCACCAACTGCTGCCTGGGCAGCAGCGCCAGCGCCAAGTCCCGACCCAAGAGCCGAAAGAGCCAATGCACATGCCAATCCAATAAATTCCAAGTTTCCCATGTGTTTCTCCTTAGTTGTTACCAAACAACGATCAGTTTTCTTCTACCGTTTGTGTAAACGGTTCATATGCGATCCCAGTCCACTCCATGCCGAGCTGACCGGAGAACTCCAAAAGATTCAGGCGCACACCGTGCACCACAACACTCAGCAATCCCATCACAATATTGAGGGAGTGCCCGATAATCAGTACCAAGATTCCAGCAACGAGTGCAAACCCACTAAGCATACCACCTGCCATACTGTTGAAACTCTGTGCAATAGCAACAGAAGCCATTCCGACAGCAAACAAACGAATGTAACTCATGATGTTTGAGAATGCGCTGATTGTATTGAGGAAGGTGGTGAAAAAACCACCCAATCCACTGGCAAGGCCTTTCCCAAACTTGATTCCAGGGCCTTGTGATCCAAAGACAACCACCAACAGAAACCCTGCCCCCCCTACTACCGAAGCAACATACATCATGTTTGCAGGTTCACCGATGACCAGTTGCAATACCACGAAATAGAGGCCAGAATATCCATCAACCATCCGATATCAGCAACAAAACTCAGATCCTTCTTGGGAATCTTGTGGATTACGTTGAGAATACATGCCAAACTGAGCTGAACCGTACCAATGATGAAGCAGAACTTCATAACCGTATTCTGAGCTGCACTAGCAGTTAAGCCAAAGAGTTCAGGGTAGTTGGAAATGGAGGGAATCACCAATGTCTGAAGGAATGGAACGGCAAGGAGAATCTCCTTGGAGCCGAACCAGGTTCCGGTCAAGGATCCCCCCCACGCAATCGTTGCGATACTCAGTACATAGAGCAACATGACCATGGTATTCGCTTTCTTCGCTTTTGCATGTAGAAGAACAGCAGTCGCCATGAAGATAATACCATAACCTGCGTCTCCGATGATCATCGCAAAGAACAGGGTAAAGAACAATAAGAACCAGGTACTGACATCGTTTTCTCGATAGCCAGGAACTGTCCCAAGAATATCAAACACTGGTTTGATGATCCCAACACCCTTTGGATACTTGATCAAGGTTGGTGGATAGTCTTCCTCGCTGACATCATCCAACTGGTATGCCCAGCCTTTCTGCTTCGCAAGAGCAGTAAAGTCATCAACCTTGGTCACTGGAAGATATCCAGATAGCCAGGCAAGGTCATCCCCCCCACCCTCCATCTGCTCTCCTACCTCTTCGAAGTGAAGTGCCATCTCAAGCTTCTTCAATTGGAATGAGAAAGCATCCAGGTACATTCCTGCCTCTTTGAGTGAAGTGATCACATCATTTAAACGCTTTTCATCTGAGGTTTTTCGTTTCTGGAGATACCCCCCCAGCCCATATTCACCCAAAGAAA
>JDSH01000242.1_pt1 | contig 13680 bp, 19 predicted proteins | sample 199451 | NCBI WGS metagenome assembly JDSH01 (sample SAMN02584198, study PRJNA231836) | bioreactor metagenome | isolation source: continuous culture bioreactor electron acceptor NO2- transfer2 day 38 after... | place: Germany: Bremen | reverse complement strand
TGCAGTACCCACAGTTGCGATGGCCATCTGTCCAGCGACTGGTGCGAGTTTAAGATATTGGATAGAGGAATCAAGTTTCTTCAGGTCTTTCTTGGAAATGGTATAGAAAAACAACTTAATCCCCCCCTCATAGGATAATTGTCTTACTTCCTCTGGATCGAAATCACCCCCCCATTCCTTCAACTCTTCAATACGAGCTGAATCAGCCTTAATTTCCTCTTCAAGTTTTTCTTTTGTCTCAAAAAGTCCCTGATATCGTTCAAGGAGCTCATAAAAAAAACTTCTTCAGAAGCATCTGTCTGTGAAGGCATATGCTTTTTGTCTTGCAGATCAAGAATAACATTCCGCAAGGTATATATTTGGTCATGACTCTTTTGAAGCTGTTCAATCTTCTGGGTCTGGACCTGTTCACTAGTAATATGGAGCAGGCCTCCCTTCCTGAGATCTCTGAGCATGGTGCGACCATTATGCGCTTGTACGACGATGTAGGCCTTTTTCATTGGTACAATCATCTCATGCCCCCCCCTGCATCAGCTTTTTCTTGGCGATCTTACCTCTAACAACAGCAGCAGTCTGCTGGTCACCGAGGTAAATAGCAATCCTACGGATATTATCCTTTGCTTCTGGTATTTTTACCTTCTCAAAGAGATTAACCCGTTGACTTGTGGTTCTCAGTTCACGTTCAAGGAGTCTCACCTGTTGTTCCAGCGTGGCGATCAAGGCATCGTAACGAGCTAGGTCCCGTAGGCTTTCCAGTCCTTTGTCCACCCACAGAGGATAGTCAGCGAGGTTGTAGGAAATGGGTACAAAGGTCAGTTCCTTGAATACCGGGATGGTGACTCCAGCGATATTGCCTTTGGCTTTAATCACCTTGTCAATCTTGATGAGCTTTTCAACCTTCAGTCAGAAGCGAATGCGGTATTCTCATTATATACCGCAATCCACGTCTGCATGTCCTGAACGAGAGCCTCCTGCTTTTTCTTAAGTGAAGCGACCTCAGCTGAAATTTGCCTTATGACCATCTGCAACTGTTGTTTCTTCAGTTGCAGTGTCGGCAAATACCGCTGGTATTGCTTCAACCTGTCCTTCTGCAGTTTCTGTTCGTTCTTGGTCAGTTTGACGGCCATCTCGACTCCTTAGTTATTCAACTTCTTGGGCCAGCGGCTCAGGATCAAATCACTCTTTAGTCCTGTTTCGTTTGGTTCGAAACAATCAGAGAGAATCTCCCATCCTAGGTCAAGAGCACCCTCAAGGGGGGGAATATTTACACTCAAATCCATCAATTTGCTTTCAAACAATCGACCATACTTGAGCAGTTTTTCATCCCAATCGGTCATATTGAAGCCCATTGATTTCTTTTCCAGAGACTCCTTGTACGATGCATACAATTTGATCATACCATCCATCAATGCACGATGGTCGTCCCTGGTATCCTTGTTAACCTGCTGCTTGAGTCTGCTCAAAGAACCGAAAGGCTCGATTCTTCCACCCTTGAGATAGTACTGGCCTTCTGTAATATACCCAGTATTATCAGGAACAGGGTGCGTAACATCATCACCTGGCATGGTGGTAACAGCAAGAATGGTTACAGAGCCGGCACCTTCAAAGTCAACTGCCTTCTCATAACGTGAAGCAAGGGAACTATAGAGATCTCCAGGATATCCTCGGTTTGAAGGAACCTGGTCCATGGTAATTGCCATCTCTTTCATGGAGTCAGCAAAGTTGGTCATATCGGTAAGCAGAACAAGAACCTTCTTGCCATCCTGAGCAAAACGCTCTGCAACAGCAAGCGCCATATCAGGAACCAACATACATTCAACAGTCGGGTCGCTTGCAGTATGGATGAACATGATAGTACGACTCATTGCACCACTGTTCTCCAAGGTGTCCTTGAAGAAGAGATAGTCATCATATTTTAGACCCATACCTCCGAGCACGATCAGGTCAACTTCTGCCTGCATGGCAATTCTCGCAAGCAGTGGGTTGTAAGGCTCTCCACTTACACTGAAAATAGGAAGCTTCTGACTCTCAACCAAGGTATTGAATACATCGATCATCGGGATACCCGTTCTGATCATATTACGAGGAATAATACGCTTAGCTGGATTAACTGCAGGACCACCAATATCAATCATGTTGTCTGAAAGTGAAGGTCCGTTGTCACGAGGATTGCCAGTACCATCGAATACACGACCAAGAAGGTTTTCAGTATACGAGACACGCATCGGGACGCCAAGAAATCGTACCTGATCCCCCCCGGTGGATATGCCCTGAGCACCACTGAACACCTGCAAAGAGACCAGATCATCATCAAGCTTGATGACACTTGCATAGCTTTGTTCACTTTCAGTGGTTACAATAGCAAGCTCACTATTGCGTACCCCCCCTTTGGCTCGCACGGTAATGACGTTTCCTACAATGGATTCAATTTTTGAATATACTTTCTGCATCTGCAACCCCCCCTTAGATCAACTGCTCAGCGTCCGGGTCAACATTACGTTGTTTCCCCCCCTGGTACAGGGCAAGAATCTCCCCCCCTTCTATCTGTGTGAAGCGTTCACTCTTTGTTTCGACATTATTCCAGTCAAGGAACTTCTGTCTAAGCGTGTTAAAGAAGGAACGCACATGTTTCTTATCTTCAAGATCAAACTCGGTCGCTAGTACCTTGAACAGTACCTCAAAGGTATGTTTCTGCCTTTCAGGTGGAACCGAAGCATCGACAGGGTCGAAGGAGTTCTGCTGTAAATAGAATGCATCAATCAACTCACTCTTCTGGTAGGTGATGTAATCAGAAACCGAAGTTCCTTCTTCACCAACAACCTTCATCATCTGGTTTACTTCACTTCCTCTTCTCAGGATATTGCGAGCATACTCAACTTTAGCCTGCTTGATGATACCCTCATACTTCGACCAGGAAGTGAGTGGGTCAATAGCAGGATATTTACGTGCATCACTACGTTCCCTGCTCAAGCCGTGGAAAGCTCCAACAACCTTGAGTGTTGCCTGTGTTACCGGTTCCTCAAAGTTACCACCAGCAGGGCTGACAGTTCCTCCAATTGTTACCGAACCGATACGGCCATCACGCAAGCGAACCTTTCCAGCTCTTTCATAAAACTCTGCAATTCGACTTTCCAGATATGCTGGGAATGCTTCTTCACCAGGAATCTCTTCAAGTCGACCACTCATTTCACGCATTGCCTGTGCCCAACGACTGGTGGAGTCAGCCAAGAGCAGAACACTGAGTCCCATCTGACGATAGTACTCAGCCAAGGTTACTGCGTGTATACAGAAGCCTCACGGCTTGCAACCGGCATGGAAGAGGTATTACAGATGATAATGGTACGTTCCATCAATGAACGACCGGTCTTCGGGTCAACAAGCTCAGGGAACTCCTTGAGAACCTCAACAACCTCACCTGCTCTCTCTCCACATGCAGCAATAATAACGATATCAACATCAGCATTACGGCTGGTCATGTGCTGAAGAACAGTCTTTCCTGCACCGAAAGGACCAGGGGGGGTACAGTAGGTACCACCCTTTGCAACCGGGAGGAAGGTATCGATGATCCTAATCTTGGTGACCAAGGTTTCATCGGGGGGGCGCAATCGCTCTTCATAGAGTTTGATGGCTTTTTTTAACCGGCCATGTGAAAATCATGGAGAGGTCTTTCTTGTTTCCTTTAGCATCTTCAACACTGCAGATGGTATCACGCACCCCCCCATAGGTGCCCTTTTCCTTGATGGTAACCACCTTCCAATCAGTATCGTTGAGATTGAAGGGAATCATGATCTGGTGGGTGAATAGACCCTCAGGAACAGTACCGAACGTATCGCCTGGGCGAAGCTGGTCCCCCCCTACCTTGGCCAATGGAGTGAATTCCCAATCCTTGTTGGGGGGGATTGCATCAAGATATACACCACGTTGGAGGAAGAATCCACACTGCTTTGCTAGTTCAGGAAGCGGGTTTTGCAAACCATCATAAATCTGTTGCAAGAGCCCAGGTCCCAAGGCAACGCTTAGCATTTCGCCTGAGAACTCAACAGTATCACCAACGCGGATTCCTCCGGTCATTTCGAAGACCTGTAAGGAGGCTGTGTTTCCATTGATACGGATTACCTCACCCTTGAGGCGATCATCGCAACATGGATATATCCGACTTCATTCTTTGCAATAGCACTGTCGAACTCGACCGTTACCATATTCCCGTTGACGCCTACGACACGCCCACTTGTATTTGCCATATCCAACTCCACTAATTGTTCTCAATCTCAGTCTGAATATTGGAAAAGAGACGCTTGAACTCAGCGTTTCCTTCCTCTCGGGTAAAAAGACTTTTTCTTTGTAACATTTTCAGTTTCAATGCATACGAAAGTAGCCCTTCAATATCAAACGTATGAAGAGCACTTAGGTCATCCAGATAGTTCCAATGTAGTCTAATCAGCATCATTTCCGCTTGTAATACGTCATCATTAGAGAGAGCCTGACGTACGGTTTCGCTGATTTTTGCTTCTTTATCTTCATCATTACGGTAGGAAGGGTCTGAAAGAGAGAGCTTTTTGCTTCTTGCCTCGGTCAGTTCTTTCTTCACCATGCTTGCAAAATGTTGATATTTTGAAAGAAAATGATGTGAGGAAGCAACACCTAAGACCGCCTGTTCCAAAAGCAGGTAATGTGCAGTGCTTACCTGATCTTTGCATAAAGACAGGAAGGTATCAGTTGTGAAGGGAAGCATTCCGTCATACCGTAAGGAAGGTAACGTTGCTACTAGATAATAGTAGGAAGCCACGACAACTCCTTATTGTTCCGCTTTGAAAACGATATTCTGGATGGAAGGAGATAAGAACGGCTTAAGCAGCTCCGCGGTCTCCTCTGCACTGAAATCATAGAACGCCGATCCATCCTTCTCGCTTACCCTGAAACCAGACCTTGCTGAGGGAACTGCCTTGATCTCAAGACCTTTCTTGATTTCCTCACCAAGTTCATTTTTCAGCGATGTTGCAAGCTGATCGAAATCGCTCTTGCTCAGCTGTAGCTCCTTTTCCCCCCCGATATCTGAAAGAGAGGAAACTACCTTGATAATGACATTAACAAGTTCCTTGCTGGAATAGGCTTTCTCAATATCAGTTGCAAGAATCCTGTCCAATTCAGCCTGAATAGCTTTCTTCAGAGAGAGCAGTACATCCCTGCTTGCCTGCTGAAGACTACTGATTGCGCTCTGGTCCCGCGTCTGAATCTCTTTATGAGCCTTCTCGATTTCCCGAGAAGCCTCTCTACGGGCTTTCTCCACTAACGCTGCAGCCTCAGCCTTTGCATCAGTAATAATCTGATCAGCCTCTTTCTGGGCAGCCTCGATCCCATCCTTGCGGATGGAAGCAACCAAATCTTGAATCTGTTGAGCCATCTGAATTCCTACCTTGTCCTAGAGTTCCAATAGGTCGCGAAATGTTTAGTTTCTGCATAGATACGCAAAAAATGCCAAACTTTAGGGAATTATCGTGCAATGAACATAAAATTTCAACCTATTTATCAATTTTTGTCCATTCGGCTATGTTTGTTTTCTCGTAGCCAAAAGAAATCATCGGAATTCTATACCCTTACCCGATATTTTGCTAGGATGTCGCCATGGACATGCACACACGACACTCCCATCTCTACACCAACGAAATAAAACGGGGGGGAATCCTCTGTATCGAGAATCTTCACGATGGAACCATGCATCTCATTGCCAGTGAAAATCTGGCAAATGACATTCAATCCATCCGATTTCGCTTGGATTTTGGAACATTTGAACATGCAGGGCTTCAGGAAGCATACGAGAGAATCGGTTTGGAGGTTTTTTCCATCAAGGTTTTGGTAACTGCAAAAGAAGACGACAACCTCGCCGAGTTGCTATCTGAGCAAGAAAAGCTGATGATATCCAAAGGTAAATCACTGTATTGAAGCATATCCCAAAGAATTCCTCCTTTTGAATCACAAGGAGGATAACGATGTACGGGAGAATTCAAAAACATAGTAGTGACAGGCTCTACAGCAATGCACAGGATGCCTATCGTTTGCTTGCACGGTATTATATGCAGGTAACCAATGAGGGAGGGTGTATACTCGATTATCTACTGCTTCCCCCCCACTCAATTGACCTGCTGCTCTCTTTTCCTAAATCAAAAAATGAGCTCCTATCTGTGGATTCTACCCATCTTCTTTCACTCTTTGGTACGTTGGGATCAGTGGGAAAGCACTACCCTTTCTCTGGAACCTACGAGCTCTACCATGCAAGTCACTGTTTCTGTGAACTAGGAAAGGCAGGGAGCAATGCCCTGCCTTTCAGTCTGGAAACCATATTGCGGGTAAAGAATAACGCTAGCCTTTGTTCGCCTTCGCCTTGTCTTTTTTGATCAAATTACGAACCCCCCCTTGGATCGTAACACGTATGGCATCTTCTGTATCATGGAGTTTTGGGTTTTCCATACCAAGAAGCTCTCGCTCCTGATTGCCAACCACGAAGAAATCACTGCCACACCGTACACCCAAGTGTGCAGCAACCACAAAGAGTGCAGCACTCTCCATCTCGCTGGCCAAGACGCCAAGTCGCTTCCAAGCCTCCCATTTGTTTATCAGGTCATAGCTGACCGGCATTACAGAAGGATCGTGCTGTCCATAGAAGGAATCCTTGCACTGTACAACACCTAGGTGACTTGTTTTTCCGAGTTGATCAGCCGCCTCTTTCAATGCAGCGACGACTTCAAAGTTAGCTACAGCAGGAAATTCAATAGGTGCATATTCCCTGCTTGTGCCTTCCATCCTAACTGCAGCGGTGGCTATTACCACATCACCGCCCATTACATCCAAGGCAATGCCGCCGCAGGTGCCCATCCTGATGAATGTGTCACTTCCACTTTTAAAGAGCTCTTCCATCGCAATGGATGCAGAAGGTCCTCCAATACCTGTGGATGTGACTGAGACTTTCTCTCCGTCCAGAAATCCTGTATAGGTGACATATTCCCTACTATCGGCTACCAGCACAGCATCATCAAGATATTTTGCAATAAGCGGTACTCGCTTCGGGTCCCCCCCAGGAAGAATAACATACCTGCCAACGTCGCCCTCTTTAATATGCAAATGGTACTGAATACCTGTTCCGTTCATATAGTCTGACATAGAGCCTCCCTCACATATTCATGGTATCACCCAGTCAATCAGCGTGCAAGCTGTCTCAGTAACCCATCTGCTTCAACATATCTGCTAGCACTCGAAATCGTTCTCCTAATCGTTCACCCTCCTGGATAGGGCGTCATTCAGCAAACGGATATCGGTGTCTATCATCGGGTTGTCTGTGCAAACCTCTACGCTCATTGCGTCACCCTGTAGCCCAATACGGTCAATATTAGTTTGTTCTGGATCGTAAAACTTGGGGGGGAATCGATAAGCATCCTGGAAATAAAGATTGGTTCGACACACCAAGATTGCTAAATCCAGAGCACGGGTGAGAGGAAGCTCTTCACTCTGCCTTGACCATTTCTCCCCCCCAGTATAGCGCCAGACTTTTGCAGAGGCCTCCACAGTGCCACGGTCATTCCACTGAGCCAATCCAATGGATAGCCCTTTTGCGTCACTTTCATTTGCTTGTTTTCCATCAACTTGTTCGTAGTTAGGTACTATGATTACAGGTTTATGCTTCAAATTTGTAGGTATGTTCATACTTGTATCTCCTTTGCTTGTGTATAGGTTTGTTTCATCATGGAAAGCAGGGTATCCAGTTCTGCACGATAATCCGAAATATCCGCTTGATAATCCAACTCTTCCAAAACTGAGAACTCCAAAATGGAGGGGGGGCCTTTCTTGTTGTAGCTAGCCTGTAATTCTGGATAGTTTGCCAGTGCTCCAACAGAGAGACGGAAAAAGAGTGAGTTCTTGGTCAGTTGGATATTGCTGCTCATCCCTAGGTACTCCTGTGCTGTACTGCTATCGACCAATCGAAATACTCCCATTGGTGGTTTTTGCTGCTCATAGAGGGCTCTAAGAAGTTTCTTGTTCATACTGAATCCTTTAGTAATTTACTAAATTAGTATACATAGTAAAAAGCCCTCTGTAAAGAGGGCCTAACCAAAAAGACTAAAGTTGAACGTATGTTTTTCCCATACCTCCATCTTCTGGTGTTGCAAATCGGAATCCTTGTATCGAACGATTCTGTTCCAGATACGAGGAAATCCCCCCCTTGGAGAGAATCCCATCCCCCCCATAGCCATGGATGACAGAAAATGAAGAAACACCATGGACAAGACAGCTTTCAATCTGTTCTTCAAGGGAGGTTAGTGTTTCCTCTAGTGTGTAGCCACGTAAATCGAGGACAAGTTTAGGCCGTGGAGTACTGCTGTGGTACGAAACCAATACTGTCTTTTGTTGCTCTTTTGGTACTTGTAGTTGCTTTCCATCGAGGGTCATACGCATCGATCCAATGGCGACAAGATATTTGTTTCTTCCTTGTTTTTTTCAGAATTTTTCCCAATCGCTTTGCAGTACCACAAAGCACTTCCATTCCTTCGCTGAACTCCCTTGGATCCTGTAATTCCAACGCTGAAAGTTCTTCTTCACTTTGCTCCAGTAGTGCCTGTTCCTCCTGAACCCTGCCTTCCAGGCTCTGCACATACTCTTTTACCTGTTTGCGCTTTGCTTTATCCAGTTCACCTTCTCGCATTGTCTTTACAAGATTTTCCAGCTCTTTTCGCTTGGCACTCATGAATCGGGCAAGTTCAGTGGTTTGTTCCTCTTTAAGCTGTGCCTCTCGCTGCCTTACACGTAGTTCTTTAAGCTGTAATTGTTTTACTTCCTGTTGCAGTGTGTAATACCGTTTTTTGGTTTTATCTTCCTGTTTTTCCAGTTCCTTGCGTTTTTCCTCAAGGTCCTTGATGATAGAAGCAATCTGGACAGCTTCACTGCCAAGGTATTGCTCTGCTCTGGAAATCACTTCTTCAGGTAGTTTCATATAGCGAGCGGTATCGATTGCATGGCTCTCTCCAGGCAACCCTTGAATGACGCGGAAGGTTGGCGTGTGAGAGTGTTCATTGAACTCCATTGAGGCATTAATGACTTCCTTCTTCGCATAAGCAAACTGCTTGAGTACACCGTGGTGACTTGTCACCAATGTCAGTTTCGCCTTTTCCAAGCAGTATTCAAGTACTGAGCGGGCAATTGCAGAGCCTTCCACTGGATCGGTGCCACTACCAAGTTCATCGAGGATTACCAAACTTCGCTCACTCATGTTTCTGAGAATGTAACCAATCTGTTTCATATGGCCGCTGAAGGTGGAAAGCTCTTCCTCTATTGACTGTTCGTCACCTATATCGGTAAACAGATTGTCAAACAAGGGGGGGAGGCTACTCCCCCCCTCTTTTGCTGGAATAAATCCACAATACTGATTAAGCAATGCAAACAATCCAACGGTCTTGATCGTAACGGTCTTTCCCCCCCCTGCGTTCGGGCCACTGATTACTACAGCCATTACCCCCCTTCTTCCAATGTAATGGAGATCGGGACCGCTTTTCTGCCAAGCAAAGGTGCCTAGCCTGTTCAAGGTTACATTGGTTTGTCTGTAAGTCAGTTGCAGTACTGTGTGTTTCCAGAGCCCATAGGGCGATGGAGAACATGGCATCGAGTCCTCCAATGCGTGAAGACAAAGCCTTCAGTTGTGCTCTGAGCACTCTTGCACTACTGTTGAGTTCCCCCCCAAGAATCTTGGCAATCTCAACGAGAATCTGGTTTTGTGCCATCATTACCGAGTTGTTCATCTCAACAAGGGTATAGGGCTCCATGAATACTGTATTTCCAGAACTGGAACTACTGGATACAAATCCTTGTACCTGACTTCTTCGGTCACTTCTTACGGGAATGACCAGCCTTCCATCACGCATTGCCTCCTGGTCAGTCTGCACAGCCGTTGGATTGCTCCTGATGAACTGGGCACAGAAGCGTGATCGCTCATTTTTGCTGACTCCACTTGACGGAACAATGCACTAATTCTTGGGTGAGTAGAACGTACCTGTCCACTATCATCAAGCGTTCTTTCAACCTCGTCAGAGAAGGTAACCAGTTCATGTGGCAGCCCTTCTCCCAGGAGCGGGCTTAATACCGAAAAGTATCCATCAGGATCCTGCATAGTCTCCACATGGCTGTAAAGATGCTCAGCACTACGGATATACCGTGCTACATCGAGCAGTTCATAACCCTCGGCTCCGCGGGTTGGATCATCAAGACAGGAAAGTGTTTCCTGTATCTCAGGAAAGGAGTGAAGGATGAGTCTATCGGCTCCTGAGAGCAACTTCATTGCAGCAGCAATTTGGTTCTGCCGTATTGCAAGTTCATCCTGTGTATCTAAAAAAAAGGAAGCGTTTCAAGAACTTTTACGCCTTCTGGCGCATGACTCATGCTTTTTATCTGTTGTAAAACTTGGAAGAACCCCCCCAGTTCTTCAATACTCTTGTGATTCATCTCTCTCCATTCGTTTCACCCAGGATTTTGAACGATCGTTCTTTCCCATCCATTCAGGTTTCTTTTCATCAAGAGAGGCAAGCATCCTTAGGTAACTCTCATATCGATCATGGTGAATGAGATCCTGTTCCACTGCCTCCATAACCTTGCAACCAGGTTCACCCTGATGCAGGCATCCTTCATACGTGCAATCGTGTGCAAATTCCTCAAATTCTGGGAATGCATCACTCAACTCATGTGGGTCGGTGTGGGGGGGAACAAGAAACTCCCTCACTCCAGGTGTATCTGCAATCGTGAAATCGGGGGGGCCATGCAATAGAAGGGCATGGTTGGTGGTATGACGACCACGATTATATTTATGGGAAATCTCACCAGTCTTCTGTTCAGCTCCCAATAATCGATTGATCAAAGTGGATTTCCCACACCACTCTGCCCAACAAAGGCCACCGTCTTTCCCCCCCTAAGAATCTCATGCAATTGTTCGAGATTCTCCCCCCCATTTGCAGCACTGACTGCCATGGTCTGATACCCCCCCAGTTTCCCATAGAGGGTGAAGCGTTCATGTTCCTCTTCCGTGAGAAGGATATCGCTCTTGTTCAGGACAATCATCACAGGAGCTTTTCTGGAGCATGCTATCACCCGGTCAATGAACCGGGGGGGTCTGAAAGGAGGACTTTCCACACTGCTGACACAAACCACCAGATCCATGTTTGCTACTACGGTTTGGTTACACCCTTTCTTAGCATTCCAGCGCTGGAAGCAGTTACGCCTCTCGAGTCTTTCGGTGATCAATCCCTCTCCCTCGTTGGTAAGGACAAAGGATACCTGGTCCCCCCCTACGGCAAGTGGATTGTACTCATCGGTAACTTGGAACAACTGTTTTCCCTTAATACGGCAAAGATAGGAGTTCCCTTGAGACTCCACCGTGTAAATATTGTTGATCCCTCTGGTTATCAGCCCTGTTTGCATCTCTTTATTGCTCCCAGGAAGTACTGTATCTGCAAACGGGGGGGCTCTTGACAACCAGAAGGTATTTGATACTGTAATGCTATGTTCAGTTTTAAAACGTGCTCTCACCACTCTGCCATACCTATGTATGCAATCACGGGGGGGACTATTGTTTTCGCCATAGTGAGAATAGAGAACAACTCTATCAGGATTGTGTTGACCGGCTAACCGGCAGCGATGATATTGTTGACTATTCACTTACAGGAAGCGAGTTTGACAATCTTACCTTGGGCAAGAAAACTATTTCTGCCTCTAATATGGCATGGTGCACTTTTAGAAATGTAGATTTTTCACAAGTCACCTTGCTGAATAGTTTCTTCGACTTCTGTCTCTTTGAAAAATGTAAATTCAATGGCATCATTTCCCGCTACAGCGTGTTTTCTGGTAGCAAGATGATTGACTGTGATTTCTCAGGCAGTATGATCATGCATACCAATTTCAGCGGAATCGACACATTGCGTTGTTCATTTGGCGACTGTGACCTCTACTTTTCGACCTTCAATTCAAGTTTCCTCAGGGATACTGATTTTGAGGACTGCAACTTGAAGAAAGCCGACTTTGTCTATACTGACAGGAGACGTGTCTCCTTCCGCTACTCCAATTGGGAGGAGGCACGCTTTTGAACATCTACCAACATTTCTCAGTAGTAGGATTCTGCAATACCTATCTTGTCGCCAGTAAAAAAAGGAAGTGAGGCTCTCTTAATCGATCCAGGACATGTAGATACCGAGTTGATCAATTTGATAGAGGCAAATCGGTACAAATTGAAACATGTACTACTCACCCACCGCCATCCTTCCCATACAGAAGGGCTTGGCACACTGAAAAAAGATTTACGATGTAGAAGTCCACGCTTCAGCGTTCAGCAGCTATGAGTTTCTCTATCATCCAATTGAGGATGCAGAGGTCCTCAATCTCTGTGGATTGGAGATCGAGGTCATACATATCCCAGGTCACAGCTTGGACAGCATGGTGTACAGAATAGATCATGCATTGTTTACCGGAGATACACTGCTTTGTGGCAGAATTGGGTCAACACCCGGCTATAGGGAGCAAGCCTTGCTTATATCTTCCATCAATCAGAAGCTGATGACACTCGATGAGAACATCCTGCTCTTTCCTGGGCATGGGACTGCAAGCAAGTTGAGAATAGAGAGAATGTTCAATCACGATCTCTTACAATTGGGTAAGATTGAGACCGAGCGCCAGAATTGGAGGGAAGACGAGTAGCGCGCAGGTAGGCACGAAATCGCTCTGGCATTTCGGCTATTAATCGGATTCTCTTACCGGTAGTTGGACTGTCCAGTTCAAGAAGCAAAGCGTGCAACATCAAAGTCTGTCCATCTTCCTTCCCATAGATAGGGTCACCAATAATGGGATGACCTTCCTTGCTTAAATGCACCCTGATCTGATGGGTCCTCCCCCCCGTATGCAGGGTAATTCTCAAGAGAGCAAAACCGGGATACTGTCTCAGAACCTGATACTCAGTTTTCGCATAACGCCCTTCTGTATTTTCACACGTGGTGAATTTCTTTCTGTCCTTGGGGGGGTCACGTTTCAGATGTTTCTCTATAACACCATGCTTATTCTTGAATACCCCCCCTTTTACCAGGGCAATGTAGATTTTCCTTGTCGTTCGGTCCTTGAACTGCGAAGAGAGATGTCTATGACTTATGCGATTTCTCGCAACCACCAATACCCCCCCACTGGTATCCTTATCCAGGCGATGCACAATGCCAGGACGTACGGCAGGGCTGGAGAGATCTACCTCTTGTTCATCTTCTGTGTCATCCTGCAGTTCCTCGCAGAACTGTTTACCATAGCGATGGACCAATGCATTGACCAAAGTGTGTTCCATATTCCCATTTGCTGGGTGTACCACCATCTTGTTCCTTGTTGATGGCAAGAAGATCATCATCCTCATACAATACCTTGAGCGGGATATCTTCCCCCCCTTCAATCCCTGTAAAAAAAACATTTCACTGAAGAGTATGGTTATATGATCACCTTCCCTGACAAGCTTGCTTTTCTTGCTTGTCTTTCCATTGAGTTGAATCACAGTCTCTGCTTCACCCAAGGTAGAGCGAGAGATAAGATCGGTATTGCTTGCAACATAGACATCCAGCCTGATAGGTTTTTCCAAGGAATCGACAACCAAGTCAACCCTGCCTTCCTTAACGCCCATCTGCA
>JDSH01000241.1_pt1 | contig 13774 bp, 14 predicted proteins | sample 199451 | NCBI WGS metagenome assembly JDSH01 (sample SAMN02584198, study PRJNA231836) | bioreactor metagenome | isolation source: continuous culture bioreactor electron acceptor NO2- transfer2 day 38 after... | place: Germany: Bremen | reverse complement strand
CCTCTCTCCTGCCGTTGGTGGCATGATGCTTGGATTGTTTGACCTTACCTGGACACTCTTGCTCGATGTTGTCACTGCCATCTTTGCAGTGGTGACCTTTTCCTTCATCAAGGTAGGGGGGGCAAGGAAGCGCGCAGAGGAAGGGACCAGTATGATTCAGGATATCAAGAAGGGGGGGCTCTCCTACACATTCAACAATGTTCTCTTGCGTAATCTCCTGATCTGTTATGGTTTCTCCTTCTTCCTCATTACCCCCCCTGCAGCAATCTTGACCCCCCCTCTGTTGGTGGAACGAAGCTTCGGTAGTGAGGTATGGTTCCTTACCGCAAATGAAATGGTATGGACTGCGGGTACCCTGTTGGGTGGCCTGATCATAACCTTGAAAGGATCATTTACAAACAAGGTTCGTGCCATCGCACTCTCCTTGGTTGCCTTCGGGGGGGTAAGTTTTGCCCTTCTGGGAGTTGCTCCCACATTCCTTCTCTACCTCTTAATCCTTGGACTTGGTGGTATCTTTGTCCCCCCCGTCTTGAATTCTGCTGAGATTGTCATGATCCAGGAGATAACCGATGAAGACAAGATGGGAAGGGTGTTCTCCATTGTACAGCTGCTCAGTGGCAGTGCAATACCGCTGGGAATCTTGCTCTTCGGCCCCCCCCTGGCTGACAGGGTACCTGTGGAGTGGCTGTTGATCATTTCGGGAATTCTGCTTGTTGTGGTTGGTCTGATCTATGGTTCGACACAGAAAACATATCAAACGGGTAGTGTAACCAGGGAGAGCTGATCGTGCTATTGATCACATTGTGGACTGGTTTCCGTCAGGATCAAGCCTTTACTACCTTGGTTATGAATGTTTCAAGCAACACTGGGCTGAAATAGGTATTTGACCTTTCCTGCATGAATGCAATGGTCTTCTCCAACCCCCCCAGTGAGGGAAGATTGTCTGCATATGTGTTTGCAATGGCAAGGATTTGGGCACTCTCTGGAATCTCTTCCTGTTTCAGACTCTGTGGATATCCACTACCATCCCACTTTTCGTGATGATGCAATACTGCCTCTGCAAAGGGGGGGGCATACTCCCCCCCAACAGAGCGAAGGATGTTGTATCCAATCTCAGCATGTCTCTGCCATTCCATAACCTGGGTCCGGCTGAACTCATTTCTCGGTTTGGAGAGAAGAGAGGGAGTAATCGCAATCTTGCCTAGGTCATGATACAACCCTGCAAGTCTGAGGTTTTTCACCTCTTCCTCACGATATCCAAGCACCTCAGCAAACGCACTCGTCAAGGAAGCAACCAGATTACTATGTTCTTCTGCTCCTTCCTCCTGCTCAAAAAGTCTGGAGAGCAGGGTGTCAATTACCTGTTTCTTGAAAGTCATGCTCTCCTTGAGCTTGTTGCGGTACATTGAGTCCTCTGCAACCTTGAAAGTATCCTCGTAGCTCTCCTTGTTCTTTTCCTTTACCGCATAGCCAAAGGAGACAGAGAGCTGGATTCCCCCCCTGATTTTCTCTTTCTCCAAAGCGTTGTTGATACGTTTTACGATGGCCTGTGCATGAAGAGCATCTGTTTGTGGAAGCAGAAGTACGAACTCATCACCACCAATCCTGCTGACAATATCATCATCCCTGCAGGTCTTGCGCATGATTTCAGAGACCTTGCGTAGCAGCTCATCACCAGCCTCATGCCCAAAAGCATCGTTGGTAAGCTTGAGCCCGTTTACATCGGCAAGTACCAAGGTAAGCGGGTAGTAGGGCTCTTCATCCAACTCCTCTTTTGCTTGCTCATAGTAGCGCCGGTTGGGGGGGAGCGTGGTCAGGGGGGGATCGGTCACACTCAGCGTCCGGATCTCATCCTGTTTGATCCGTTGGGTGGTACTATCCCTGAAGACAAGGACAACACCGGTAACGTTCTGGGAGGCACTGAGAATCGGGGGGGCGGCACTGTCATTGATGAATCGCTCGTCTCCATCGCGTGCGATCAGAATGGTATCTTCGTCCAGTTCAACCTGTCTCTTGGTCTCCAGTACCTGTTTCACTGGATTTGGACAAGGGTGGCGGTCACTGCCGCAGAGAATCTTGAATACCTCTTCAAATGGCCGGCCTTTTGCTTCATCTGCCTGCCAGCCAGTGAGCTTTTCAGCTACCTTGTTCATGAATTGAACTTTCCCCCCCTCTGCATCGGTGGAAATAACACCATCACCAACCGAGAGTAGTGTGGTTTCGAACAGGGTTTTCTCAAAGTATAATTGTTTTTCCATCTGCTTTTGGGCAGTGATGTCATCGATGATCATGCGAAGTAGCCATATGAAGGGCTGAATGAAGAGATCCTGAAGAGTCGGTTCAAGTCACTGTTGAAGGCCTCAAATGTTTGTGGCTTCCCCCCCGTAAGTGCCACCTCCCCCCCATTGCTTGTGAACCAGTAAGGCTCTACATGCGGCAAGAGCTCTGTGATTCGCTTCCCAACCGAAAGCTCAGGGATGAGGCCGGTCTGTGTCTCAAAGTTCTTGTTTACCCTGAGAATACGGTAGTCATTGGGAGTTCCTTTTTCATCAAGGAGAATCTGGCAGTATGCAAAGCCTTGGTTCATTGCCTCAAAGAGTCTTCTGCTCTCTTCTTCGCTTTGCTCCAATGCTTCTGCCTGGAGGACACGCTCAGTAATGTCTGCGTGGGTTCCGCTCATGAGCAGGGCCTTCCCATTCTCATCGCGGCTTATCACTTGTCCACGATCGAAGACCCATATCCAATGGCCATCCTTGTGTTGCATTCTAAGATCGCAACTATAGAATTCACTCTTGCCGAGTCGGTGTTCAGCAAGCAGCTTCATGGCCCTTTCAAGGTCCTCAGGGTGAACAAAGCGGGAAAAGGTATCAATGGTGGTGGCTCAAGCTCTGCTCTTGTATAGCCGAGCATTTCTGCCCACATGTCGTTGATCTTAATGGTGTCATCGCTGAGGTCCCATTCCCACGAGCCTAGATTGGAACCCTTGATGATGCTGGCAAACCGGTCGCGTGCTTCTCTCAGTTCCCTCTGGTCTTTCTCTTTCTGCCTTTGGTAGGTATCCAGTCTGTTGATCGCCCCCCCAATCCCAGAGAGGAATGCAATGATAATGACCAATACCGGCCCAAGGAAGGTGACTTTCTGGTCAATGGCAGACCAGCGTTCTACGTCTTTCTGGCGTATCTCCAGCAGTGCATACTCTTCACTTTCTATGTCATTGAGAATTTGTTCCAACGTCTTGGAGATAGTCTCACTTCGTTCAAATAACTTAAGGATTTCTTGCTGCTCAGCTAAGAAGGTTGAATCTTCAAGAATGGGTTGGCGATACTGCAAGAGGGGGGGTTGGACACTTTCATCGATCAACATGTCAAAGGTAATTTTCAGGAGGTCCAGTTTTCTTTTCTGTTCTGTGTTGTCTTTCAGAAGAATTCTTAATTTCATGAGGCGTTGGTCGAAGGAGTAGGTGCTGACCCCCCCGATGCTTTCCATGTAGGAGCGGTCTCCAGTAAGCAAGTACCCACGTTCATTGATGCGGATGTTTTGGAATGTACGTTTCAGCGCATTGGTTTCTGTGATGACTTTATAGGTATGGGTAACAATGCGATTGGTTTCAACCGCTTGGGAAGTCAGTCTGTTCTTCAGGTACCCAATGAAGATAAGGGTAACACAGATAAGCAGGAGACCTATGATGAAACTGCCTCGAATACTTACTCGTTTGGTCTTGCACATATTGGTACTGCAATTCTACTAATGAGTGAGCAAAAATAACAAGGAATTAATGATAAATAAAGAGCAGGTTGGAAAGAATTATCATGAATGTATTGTTTCCAAGGGAAATAAAGATACAGTTTGTTATTAATAAAAATAATTATCAATAAGTACTTGATATTATTAATAAGAATGATTACTATTACCGTATACAACAAACCTATCACGTACCAAGGAGATTTCAGAAATGGACGAAGTACAGAATAATGCAACACTTCCTTTGATCGGAGACAAGGCTCCCGCCTTTCACGCAGTAACCACCCAGGGTGATATCAACTTTCCCGAAGATTACAAGGGGGGGAAATGGGTTATCCTTTTCAGCCATCCCGCTGATTTTACCCCCCCTGTCTGTACCACTGAGTTCATGACCTTTGCCTCCATGGCAGATGAGTTCAAGGCGATGAATACTGAGCTTATCGGGCTCTCCATCGATTCCCTCTATGCTCACATTGCTTGGTTGAGAAAGATTCAGGAATTGGAATGGAACGGAATGAAGGGTATTGAGGTCAAGTTCCCGGTAATTGAGGATATCAAGATGGACGTTGCCAAGAAGTATGGCATGGTTCAGTCACAATCCTCCACCCAGCAGTTCGTGCTGTATTCATCATCGATGGTGAAGGTGTGGTGAGGACCATCATGTACTATCCTGCCTCCACTGGCCGTAATTTTGATGAGATCAAGCGTGTGGTGATGGCCTTGCAGAAGACTGACAAGGATCATATTGCTACTCCGGCAAACTGGCGACCAGGTCAGGATGTCATCATCCCCCCACCCCCCCAGGTTCATGCGGTACCGCCAAGGAGCGGATGGAAAGCAAGGATGAGAATCAATACTGCCTTGACTGGTTCCTCTGCTTCCGTAAAGAGAAGAAATAACGTTCCACAGTAAAGAAAGCATCACAGCAACAGGGAGGGCATGTATTGCTCTCCCTGTTATATATTCTCACCTAGACAATGGCTTATTTGTAACTGATGGCTCCCTTGGTGCATACCCGCTCACACTCATGACAGACCAGACATTCACTCTTGATGATGCGATGCTTCTCTTCCTTTACGATTGCTCCCGAGGGACAGACCCGCTTGCACCTGCCACAGTTGGTGCAGAGCTCAGCGTCGATTACCATTCGTCTCTTAGCTGCCCTGCTGGGAAACGAAAGGATGGTTCCGTAGGGACAAAGCCAATGATGCCAGAGTTCTTCTTCAAAGAAGAGCGAGAGGAATACAGCGATGGCAACGAGTGCTGGGAGCACAGGTAGTTGTTTGCCTGTGCGTAGGGTGAAGACCATGAGTCCCAAGAAGGCAATCAATAACAGAATCCTCAGCACACCGTTCTTGAGGAAGGCAGGTGTCTTGATACTGCCGACACGAAACTTCTTTTTCAGGAAGGTAATCGGTTTCAGGAGGGTGTTTATGGGACAGATCCATCCACAGTAGAACCGGGAGAAGAAGAGGGAGAGAACAAGCGAAAGAAGGAAGATTCCCATCCACACCTGTACCTTGCCCCCCCTGATGAGCAGAAAGAGGAAGAGTCCGAGAAAAAGAATCTGTATTGTCCGCTGGATGGTTTTCTTCATGGCTTATTGTTCCTTGTATACCCTTGGGTGGGGGGGTGCTTTTACAATGAAGAACTCAACCGGTTCATCGTTGGTGTTTGCAATGTTCATCTTGGTGTTTGCCGGAACGTTCACGATTGCACCCTGGTAGTAGTGTGCTTCTTGGTCGTTGAAGGTGGTTGAGAGTGTTCCTCGTGCTATGGTGAGATAGACATTGGAATCACTGTAGTGCTCAGGAAGTGCTTCCCCCCCATTGTTCAGAACCACATGGTTGATCATGACCTGATCATCGCCAACCAGTTTTTCAATGACTTTCTCGTCGGTTTTAGTGTAGGTATATACTGTTTCAATCATTCTTGACTCCTTTTATTGATTGGTATTCCTAGCATACCGGCATCTTCTCCATTATACTGTTACATAGGTCACACTTTTGGGGGGGGTTTTCATGGATTTCTTTCCTTCAATTGAAAATCTTAGGCTGTTTAAGGGCTTTGATATGGAAATGCTCTCCTCCCTTTTTAGTGGAGGTGGGGGGGCAAGACTGGGTTCCTATTCCAAGGGCCAGATGCTCTATCTGCAAGGACAGGTGTGTACCACGCTCGATGTGGTGGTAACAGGCAAGGTCTCCATCCAGAGTGTGGATGAGGAGGGGGGGAAGGTTTTCAAGGTTCAGGTACTCGAACCAGGAGATGTATGGGGGGGAGCGACCCTGCTGTTCAGTCGGTACAACCATTACCCAATGACGGTAGTCAGTGAAGATAATTCGGCTGTGTTGCACCTTCCCAAGGCACTGGTACTTGACCTCTGTGAGGCAAGGGTGGAATTCCTCGCTTCCCTTCTTGAACTGGTGAGTGACCGTGCCCATGAGTTGAGCATGACGGTTACTAAGCTCTCTGCCTTGGGTTTGAGAGAAAGTTTGCTTGCCTATCTGCAGAACCTGTCGGTAATCCAAGGAAGCAATACAGTTGTCCTACCAACTTCAAAGAAAGAACTTGCAGAGCGGTTGGGATTCGCCCGTACCTCGCTCAGCCGGGAGCTGGCATCCTTGGTGGAGGAAGGCCTGCTAAGTTATTCAGGGCGAAGGGTGGTGCTTCACATTTCTTCACAGAATTAAAGAGTTTATGAAGATTGCATCTCCCTAGTTGCCTTGAAACTCTGGTGTTGCTATTACAATAGGTAGAAACAACAGATTATGCAGATGGGAGGAGGAAATCCTATGAAGCGAATACGTGTAGTTGTATTGATGACCATTATTCTCACTGTTGGGATGATAGCTGTTGCTGCGACCCCCCGACAGCAGAGGAGCAGTATGCAACCATCCAGGGCAAGGACCTAAGCAGCCAGAGTCTTGAAGCGATCACCAAGTCGTACGATAAGCTCAATGAGGCAATTGCCAATGAGGCAGAACAGGCTCGTAAGCGCTTGTATGAGGCTCGCTCCAAAGGAGACAGGGAATCCTACTATGATGCTCGGGAGCATCTGAGTCTGCTTTCCACCTACCACATGGACGAGAATACGAGCGACTATCTTCTTGAAGAGATTCTGTCTCTTGATGAGCCAAAGAAAAGTGAATATGCGGCATGGTTGTATGAGAATAGTCCGTACTATCGTCCAACCCTTACCCTAGACTTTTCTTCTGAGGGAGAGAACTATCGCTACAGCTATCGGCAGCAGATTCGTAAGATCCCTGGCAGTGAGGTTGTCTTGCCCTCCAGCGGACAGCTGAGGATGAACTCAGCTCGCCTTGGGGGGGTGTTGGCCGGTTGGGGGGGCGTGACTCCTGATGAGGTCACCTACCAAGGAGGAGAGACTATCAAGATGAGCTATACCAACCAGACCCTCTATGCCATCTATCAGGAAGGGGGGGTTCGCTTTGTCGACCCACTCAGCGGGACTGATGTATTTATTGAAAGTGAAGATGTTGAGGTTCCCACCCCCCCGGTTGCCGATGATGTATCAGCCATATTTGCAGGTTGGTATGACAAGAGCACCGGTACCTTGATCACTGACCCATCTTCCTATGAGAAGGTAGGAAAGGGTGGTTACTTCGAGGCGCTTTGGAAGCGACTTGCCATTGAGGATATCACCGTTCTCTATTATGACAAGGATACGCTACCCACCAATACCCAGATGAGCATGGGCTTCTCCTATGCCAATACCGGGACAGTCGACCTTGCAGGGCTTCGCGCAACACTGAGCAGTGAGAGCGAGTATGTGCGCGTACTCGCTGATGAGGTCTATCTTGGTACATTGGATGCCGGGTTGATGAGTACCAACAACAGCCGTTGGGCAACCAGCAATAAGCAACAGGTACGTGGGGGGGAGAACAACACCTTCCGGTTCGTCATCGCCCCCCCTGGTGCGCCATCAGGGACCGTTATCCCCCCCTTTACCTTACAGGTGAAAAATGACAAGGGAGATACCTGGACTCAACGCTTCGAGAGTGTTGTCCGTTAATACTGCTCAGCTATATACACACCTTGTAGTTCTTTTGAGGTGCTCATCCCCCCCATCGATGGGCACTCCTTTTTCTCTTCCAATTAAGTTGGCAAGTGGGGGGGAGGAGTCGAGCGTACGTACCTCAGTGATCCCTCTTCCTTTAAGAAGTGAGAGCATGCTGGAAGCAGCATCACTGCTCAGGACCATGGTCTCTACAGCCTTTCCCTCGCTGATAAAGGCGTAACCACCCTCCACTGAGAGCACTTCATAACCTTCGGTGAGGAAGGACCATGCCTCGTTATCACGTAGGAGGGCACCCTCTTCACTGGTAGCTTTTCGGTAGATTGCATCCAGGTCATGGAAGGTATATTGGACAGCAAGATTCTCTCTCTCCCTGTTTTCTGCTTCGAGGGAGAAGGAGAGTACACTGGAGGTGGTGAAATAGCCATTTGCTTCATAGAAAGGCCTGACAGCAGGAAAGAGTGTGATGGGGGGGTGGTCATAGGCTTCCCTGGTTGCTTCCAGGAGTTTTCCCATGATTCCCTGTCTTCGGTACTCCCTGTAGGTCGCAGCCCCCCCAACGATGTAGCTTGTTGGATGTTCCTCCCCCCCCTGTTTGTGATAATACAGGGGGGGGAGTGCATGCAGTGCACTGACCAGCTTGTCGTCCTTTCGAGCGACAAAGATGTCCTGATAGGAGATTCGCGTTGCAAAAAAGTGCTCCAGGAAGGTTGGCTCTTCATCAAATACGATGAGCCAGAGTTGCTTGAGTTCCTGGTAGTCACTGGGTTTTGCACGTTCTATGATCATGGTTGCTTTGTCACCCGGTACTTCTCAACCATAAGGTCGGGTTTGTAGGAGAGCTTTGCTTTCCTGAGCCCAGCAATGCCGGCATCCTCTTGTCTGTTCACATAATGAACATCCGAGAGATATTCACTGACGAATAGCTGGTTGATGACTGAGTAGATTCCCTTGTAGGAAGTATCGGCCTTCTCAAAGTGTACGATAGCCATTTCCTCATCGATGATTTCCCCCCCGATGGTAAATGCGGTGAGGTTGTGGTCTACACAGACAAGGATGCCTTTGAAGTTGAGCTCATCCCAACCATCGAGTGCCCGTTTGAGCGCTCCCAGTTCATCCCTGATCTCTTTGGTTGTGCAATCCTTGCCATCAAGCCAGGTGGTGGATGCCATCTTGTAACACTCATCACGTAGTTCCTTGGTGTTCAGGGGGGGGCGTACTGAATAGGTGTAGTGCTTCTCAAATTGGTTGATATGATTGCGCTTACTCTGCAACTTCTTGCCAGAGAGCTTGATGAGTTTTTCACTCTCGTAAAGATAGTCATCAAGGTTCCTGACATGCTCAGTCTGGTAACCCATCGCTTTCAGCTGTTCAGCTTCTTTGGTGGGTACACATTCCAGGAGAAAGCGTTGTCCAGTTTCCCTGCAGTGTTCTTCAAGTTCCTTCATTGCGGAAGGAAGGTCGTCGGTGATGGGAAGCAGGAAACAATCGTCCTCTTCAAGATGCATATACAAGGCAGTATCAGTCTTGCAGATAGTGATGCCAATTGCATCTGCCCAGAGTACAACATATGAGTAGTAATATTCATAGGCAAGGTGCTTGCTGTGATCAGGAAACAGGTGTTTGTCCGCGGGGGGGGACGGTGTATAGAATTCTAACATAATACCTCTAATGTATTCGCATATATTCATACGTCCTTTTCTGAGGATAGTCAAGGCGGGAAGGGCTCTGAGAGGGTTGTTGGGGGGGCTCTGGGCGATGTCACCAGAGAGAGGAAAATAGGAGTACTGAAGGAAAAAATTGAAGTCTAAAATGGTCGTAAATATATATATTATATATACTAATGTAGAATACTTGACATCCGATAACCCATACCTGTATCTTTAGCACATGAATACATCTATCAATCGCATTACTGAACTTGTCGCCAAGATGAAGGCAGACAATCCAGAACTTATCTCCTTGTTCCTTGACCAGAAGCTTGATGATGCGGCTTTGGTAGCTTCTCTTCGTGAAGAGATGGCTGCAACGATGCAACAGAGATTCCCAAAAGCATGGTCATATTACACTGGTGAAGGAAAGACCGAACAGGACTACTATACTTTGATGAGCACCTCGATGGCATACCTTAGGATGATGGACTATCTCGACCACGAGGGAGATGTCTATGAAGACTTGAACCTCCATGGAGAGATGGTGACCTCACGTCCCATTGCGCTCTTGAGACGCGTCTTGCTGGGACAAGAGACGTCGGTTCATCTTGATTTTCTTGAGGATATGGCTCATCTCATTGGCCAGCTGAGTGGAGTGGAGGACCGAATAATCCCCCCCTCTAGAAGTCAGGTAGAACAGTGGATGGATTCCCATCCAAGTGGTCTGGATCCTGAGGTGATCGCTTGGAGGACGAAGAACAAGGAGCGAATTGTTGAGCTCCTGATCAAGCGTATCGAGGATAGACGGAGAAAAAGCTCCTTTTATCAATTCAAGGATGACATGAGTCATGAGCAGAAGCGCAAGCAGGTGCTTGCTTGGTGGAAGGAGGATCGATTCCACTTGCACTTTGCCTCCAGAAGCACTGAGGAACTCAATCGTTATCTTGGCAACAGCATGGATGCTGAGACGCTCAGGGTTATGAAGGAGTCGGAGAAAAAGGGTATTCCCATCTTTGCCACTCCCTACTTCCTCTCTCTCATCGATACCCGACCAAGGGAGATGCAGGAGCATCCTGGAAGTGACCTTGCCTTACGTGCTTATCTCTTCTACAGTCAGGATCTTTTAGAGGAGTTTGGTTCAATCGTTGCCTGGGAGAAAGAGGACATTGCAAAACCAGGGGGGGAGCCTAATGCAGCAGGGTGGTTGCTTCCTTCCCACAATATCCACCGAAGGTACCCAACGGTCGCCATTTTTATTCCTGACACCATGGGAAGAGCCTGTGGAGGGCTATGTTCTTACTGCCAGAGAATGTATGACTTCCAGGCAGGACGGTTCAACTTTGAGCTTGAGAAACTTCGTCCGAAGCGGACCTGGGAAGAGCAACTTGCCATCAATATGGAGTATTTCAGGAATGATCCCTATCTGTGGGACATCCTGATCACCGGTGGAGACGCTTTTATGAGCTCGGTGAAGTCCTTGCGTTCAATTCTGGATGCAGTGCTTGAGATGGCGAGGCAGAAGAAGGAAGACAACAAGAAACGCTCGCAAGATGATCAGTACGCGCCCATGCGTAGGGTACGCCTTGGGACGAAGCTTCCGGTCTATCTTCCCCCCCAGCGAGTTACCAAGGATCTTATCCAGGTTCTCGCCGATTTCAAAGCTGAGGCACAGAAGCTGGGGGGGATTGACCAGTGTGTGATTCAAACGCACATCTCCTCTGCCATGGAGATTACTCCCGATACCAGAAAGGCGATCAAGCGATTGCTTGATGCAGGTTGGGCGGTAACAAACCAGGAGGTATTCACGGTAGCGGCCAGTAGGCGAGGCCATACGGCAAAACTCCGCAAGGTACTCAACGACATCGGGGGGGTACTTCCTTACTATACCTTCACTGTCAAAGGCTTCAAGGAGAACCGGGATCTATTTGCTACCAATGCAAGAAGCATGCAGGAGCAGCTCGAGGAGAGTTCCATTGGGTATGTACCTCAGCGTTATCTAGCCACCCTTCGCCCATTCATGAGTGAGGCGGAGAAGATGGTTGAGCAGATCAACATGGTACGTGAGGGGGGGGCTGAGATTCCATTCCTAGCAACGGACCGGAATACGATCAACCTACCGGGTGTGGGCAAGAGCAATACCTTTAGGACAATAGGCATCACCGATGACGGGAGGCGCGTCCTGGAGTTTGAGTTCGACCACACCAGGCCGCACAGCAAGGTGATTGAAGAGATGGGCTCTGTAGTCATCATAGAGTCCAAGTCGATAGCCCATTATCTGAGGCAATTGGAGAAAATGGGAGAGGATCCTGCTGAATATACATCCATCTGGGGGGGCTATTCTGCTGGAAGCCTAGCTCCTCGTAACCCAATATTTGAGGGTGTGGTCCGGTAGTCTCAACCTGCTTATTCAGTCCCCCCTTGGTCTTTGTCAGGGGGGGGATTTTTTTTTCGCAGATATGTTTGTTCACAGGCTTGAAAGCAGACTGTCAGTGCCAATCCAACCAGACAACCCAGAAGTACAGCAAAAATACGCTGCAGCGCGTACGACCACATGGGCTTTCCCCCCCCTTCTTGCAAGAGTACAATTACCAGTGCCGCAAGAGCGCTACGGGTAGCTGCAGGAAATTTCAGCAAAGAGCAGATAGAAATGGTGGCTACCACTCCGATTAGGAGACCCAGCAGTTGGTGAAGAGGGAGCATGAAGCAGAAGAGACCGACAAGTGCACCGGTGATGTTTGCCTTGATTCTCGCGATGGGAAGTGCAATAGAGTTGTCCCTATCAGGGGGGGCGAGCACCAAGAGAAGACTGATAATGGACCAATGCAGATAGTACTGGGGGGGAAATGCTTTGTAGAAGCCATAGCAAATGACGGTTCCGAGCAAGCATTTTGTGATATAGAGCACCATGACTGGGGGGGATATTGGACGGTCTTTCATGCAGGCAGTATGGTAAGGATTCTCAAGCCAGTCAATGAATACGATGTCAGGGGGGGTTTTATAGGATTCAGGGTGAGTCTCTGCAAACACATCCTAGGACTGAAGGCGATCTATTCCAAGGTGATTGAGGAAAGGGAGAAATGTAGGCTAAGCTATGCTTATGAGGAGGCACTATGCAACATAAGATAGTCATTTTGGATGGATATACGGAGAACCCAGGGGGGGACCTGAGCTGGGATGGATTTGCAGACTGGGAGATGTGACGGTGTATGACCGTACACCATCTGATTTGATCGCGCAGCGTATCGCTGATGCCGATATTGTCATTACCAATAAGACGCCATTAACAGGCGAAACCATCAAGAATGCTGAGAAGATGCAATATATTGGGGGGGTACTGGCTACCGGGTACAATGTAGTCGATGTCATGGCAGCAAAGGAGAAGGGTGTGGTAGTCACCAACATTCCAACCTATGGGACAGATGCAGTTGCGCAGTTTGTGTTTGCCCTGTTGCTTGAAATCTGCCACCACGTACAACACCACAGCGACGCGGTCAAGGAAGGGCGATGGAGCAAGGCTCCTGATTTCTGTTTCTGGGACTATCCGCTCATTGAACTTGTTGGTAAGACAATGGGAATCATCGGATATGGAAGAATCGGGCAGGCGACAGGAAGGATTGCAAAAGCCTTTGGTATGAAGGTCATTGCCTATGATTCCTATCAAAATCCTGAGCTGAAAGATGATTATGTCTCCCTGGATACCTTGTTGTCTGAAAGTGATGTGATTGCATTGCATTGTCCTCTTTTTCCTGAAACCGAGGGTATCATCAACAAGGAAAGCATCGCCAAGATGAAAGATGGGGGGGTTATCCTGATCAATAACAGTCGAGGTCCCTTGATTGTAGAACAGGATCTTGCCGAATCCCTCAATAGTGGCAAGATAGCTGCCGCAGGATTGGATGTTGTCTCCTCTGAGCCGATCAAGGAGGACAATCCTCTCTTGCAGGCGAAGAATTGCCTGATCACACCACATATCAGTTGGGCACCAAAAGAAAGCCGTCAGAGATTGATGGATATTGCTGTTGCAAACTTGCAAGGGTTTCTTTCCGGTGCAGTGAAGAATGTCGTGAACAGCTAGTGCTTCCTGCTCCTTCCAGGGGGGGAGGCATGCACCTGCAATGCTTGTATTGCTGTCTGTATAATGCATTTTGAAAATTATATAACTAAGTTAGAAAAATATAATAGTTATGTAAGAAACTATAATTTTAGTTGACAGAATTAAAGACTCCCCCCCTTACTCTATCCCTAGGAGACACCAGAGCTCCTAGGGATTTTGGTATGCCTCCTTATCGGTGCTTGGCATGCCATATTTGTTATACCTTGTCAATTTAAACGTAATGAGGAGATA
>JDSH01000240.1_pt1 | contig 13897 bp, 23 predicted proteins | sample 199451 | NCBI WGS metagenome assembly JDSH01 (sample SAMN02584198, study PRJNA231836) | bioreactor metagenome | isolation source: continuous culture bioreactor electron acceptor NO2- transfer2 day 38 after... | place: Germany: Bremen | reverse complement strand
CATCGAGGCGTATTACGAAAGCATGAATGAATTGAGCTTGGAGAAGATGGAGGGCGTCGCTTGCAAAAGGGGGGGTTAAGAATCCATCTTCAATGGAAGTCACCAACCTCTATGTAACCCGTCAGACCAGGCAAGCCTATGAGGTATCAACTCGCAGATCGATCCCAATACGTGGATAGCAGAGGGAAAACCCCCCCCTATCATGATGGAACCTTCATTTATGGAATTTCCGATATCTCCATTGAGCAAATAGGACCAAACAGGTATCTGGCAACCGGGATCATGTGGACTCCCTACGCTTATACTGATGAGGAACCAGAGCAGAACGGGGGGGTGGCTACTCCGGTCTACACCTATGAACTGAAACAGGAATTCTCTGTTGAACTGGGAGAACGTGGATGGTATGAGATTACCGATATCACGAGAGCCTCAGTTCAACCGCTACAAAAGTTTATGGTTGAGACCTATATCAAGAACAGCAATACTGCTCAATCTCAGTAAGTATTGCATCCTTATCAGCAGGATCCATCCATTTTACTTCTGAAAAGCTTTTAAAAAATGTCATCTGCCGCTTCGCATAGAAGCGGCTGTTTCTTTCTATTTGGTCTGCAATAATGGAACGAGACCATTCACCGCTTTCCATCGCCTGGAAGAACTCCTTGTAACCAATGCCCTGCAGTCCCGGCCAGGAACTTTCAGCTCCCATCCTTAACAGAGATCGGATCTCATCTTCCAAACCTTCGTCGAACATCATCTTGATTCTCAAGCTGAGTCTACTGCGGAGAAGAGCGCTATCGCGCACCAAACCTATGACCAAGGGCTGCATACCATTTCTGGGAACAGTCGGAAGAGAAAAACTACTCAAGGGTTTTCCACTTGCCTCATAGACTTCCAGAGCTCTGCTTACCCGGTACATGTCACTTGGATGAATTCGCTCAGCTGAGACTGGGTCCACCACACCAAGACGTTTGTAGGCCCACTCATTTCCCTGTGCTTCTATCTGCGCAGATACTTTCTCACGAATGGACTCATCACTTGGAGGAGCCTCACTGAGGCCGTAGAGAAAATGTTTGAAATAATAGGCAGTTCCACCACTGATGACGGGAATTTTTCCCTCATGGTGGATTTTTTTCACATGCCTCATCTGCATAAGAGATGAAATCCCCCCCTACACTGAACTGTTCCCATGGGTCCTGTACATCAATGAGATGGTGAGTAATTGCATCCTGTACTTCTTTAGATGCTTTAGCAGAACCTATGTCCAGATGCCGGTAGACTTGGATGGAGTCTGCATTGATAACAGAAAACCTCTGCGGATCGAGATCCAGCAGAAGTTCTGTTTTTCCGACCCCCCCTGTGGGACCGAAGAGAAAAATAATGTGACTGAAAGCTTTGCTACTCGACAGACTCTTCGAAATGGATTTCACCTTTGAGCGCTCTTGTAAGGACTTCGCTGACAATCTTGCCATTGTTTTTCTCAATTTCTTCGCCGCCACATCCTGGATTGCTCAAGATATTGGCTTCTTTGATTGCTACACAGGTTATCTGGTAGATATTATCTTCATAGTCGATAAGACTGTTGAGTGGTATGCTCACCTCGTAACTCCTTGATTGTAAAAGGTCACTTTGCTACAACTACCTAATCATAGAGATTTTCGTCAATAATGTACAGCCCTTAGAATGCTTGACGATACCCCCCCAAGCGAATCCACTGCCCAAGTTGCTTTTCACCCAGATTAGTGGAGAGTGTCCCCCCCTGGGTTGTGACCCACGAAGGTACGAGCCTTCCAAAAAAAACACCCCCCCTCCTTTTCTGATGAACTCATATGAGAGGGCAGCCACTCCACCCAGACCAAGAATATAGCCATCTGTGGATTCCCAACTGATCTGGCTCTTGATCCCGGCCGAGAGCACCAATGGCTTGAATCGGAGGGTTCTCACAGAAACTGTAGCTCCAGTACTGGGGGGGCTTTGAGGTAATCTTCAGGGGGGGCCGCATTGATCGTGGGGGGGAGGCTGAAAGAGAGGTGTTGTTCGGCTCTCCGACCTAGAATGCCCACTTCAAGCGTCGTTGATTCCAATCCCTGGCTGACTCCCAGGAACACTCCTGCACACAGGAGGGAGGGAATAAAGATAATGAGGAAAATTAGTGAAAGTACACGCTTATTGTGTTTCACGCTTCCTTGCCTCTTCTATGATTATTTTTGCTACTTCATCTGATTGCAATTCGGTGGTATCGATTACCAAATCGGCAAACGATGTATCACTATTGTCAATCCCGTATAGCCTAAGATAGCGTGCACTGTCATTTGCATCACGCATCTTGGTCTGCTCAAGACGCTTCTCGTAAGAACCACCTTCGCGCTCGGTAATACGCCTTGCCCGCTCCTGTGTGGTAGCGGTCAGATAGACTTTCAAGTCAGCTTGCTTGAGCATCCAGATGGCCAGACGACTGCCCAGCACGCAATTTTCTCGTGCAAGTGCCATCTCAACCTGTCGGCGGTCTACCTCCAGATCATACTCATCGGTCTGTTCAGCCAGCTTGCAGAACTTCCAGAAATCTATCCCTTTCTCCTCACTGAGGTTACGGAACGTGAAGTTTATCATCTCAAAGCCCAATGCCTGGGCTACCTTGCTAGAGACTGTGGTGTTCCCACAGCCGCTCTTTCCACTGATCGCTATACGCACCGTTTCCCCCCCCGTTACTCGATATTACGAACCTGCTCGCGGATATTTTCCAATCCATCTTTCATCTTGACCACTTGGATATTCAGTTCCACCATCTGGCTCTTGCTTCCAATGGTGTTGATCTCCCGATTCATCTCCTGACAGAGAAAATCGAGCGTTTGCCTACCGGTTCTGAATTCTCAAGGAGCAAGAAGTACTCCTTCAAGTGGATGGAAAGACGCTTGATCTCCTCACTCACCGAATACTTGACCAGCATTACCGCAACCTCACTGAGGATACGGTTCTCATCATAGTTCTGGTCTCCCAGCATCTCTTCAAACCGACTTCTAAGATTTGTCTTGACCAACTGTTCCAGATCATCGGCATGACCACTTACAACATCCAAGCCTTCTTGGATGACCGCTCCCAACCTCTTCAGGTCAGCCTTGGTAGAATCGCCTTCCCGTCCCTTGCTTTCGGCAAGTTGGCTAAGAGCCTCTTCCAGGGTAGAGAAAAGCAGGAGTCGATACTGCTCACTATCACTCTCGGTAACACTGGAGAGTACCCCCCCTTCACTTCCCAGATAGTCCGAGAGTTGGGGGGGTTTGAGGGCCTTAGCTGAGAGGGCAGCTATCTGTGCAAAAGCATCACTGTACTGCTTCACAGCAGTAGGGTCGACCGTAAGATGGACATTACTGACCAAATTCTTAATTCGAATGTTCACCTCAACATGACCACGCCTTGCAACGGCTTTCACCCGTTTATCTATCTCAATCTCAAAAGGAGAGAGGTAGTAAGGCATATTATGGTTGATATCAAGATATCGGTTGTTGTATGACTTTACTTCAACCGCGAGTTGGAACTTCTCGCACACAGATTCAGAGAATCCGTATCCTGTCATGCTGTTCATTGGTAACTCCTTCGAATTTCGGCAATTTGCGGCCCAAGGGACCGGTTATTGCCAGCACCCATGGTAATACACAACCATCGCTCTTGCAACCAAGCGGCAGCAATCTCTGTGGCAGCTTCATCACTCGGGGGGGCGTAGGCTACCCCCCCGTCTCCCATGGACTTCCTGAGCAGGGAGAACAATACCAAGGCTGGGTCTTCAAATTCTGAACCATCATTTCTTGCTGATGCATAGGTATTCTGTACGATAAGCTGGTCACTCTTGGCAAGCGCAGCAGAAAATTGATTCAGCAATGCAGTGGTCCTGCTGGCTGTATGGGCTGAGAAGAGTACCAGAAGGCGGAACCCAGGATAACGAAGACGAAGCTCTTCCAGAGAGGTTTCAATCTCGCTGGGATGGTGTGCATAGTCATCCAAATAGATTACCCCCCCACCATCTCTGAACAGCTCCTCGGTCCTTCCCTTGCATCCTTGATAACTGGCTAGATGGGGGGGCAAGAAAAGAGAAGTAAGGGTGGGCAGCACCTCATCAGTTATAAGACCCTTGTTTTCGACATAGAGTTTGGGTTCCGGCCGGTCCAATACCATGGCAAGGGAGAGCACCAATGCTCCCACATGGTCATCCACGAGCGCTCTTGCATGGCTGGTGACTGAAAAGGGAAGGTCCTCAAGCAAGGCAAGCATAAACCTGCCAGCAGAGTCCTTCTTAATCCTGAATGGACCATCCGATGAGAATCCATAGCTGAGCACACTAATGTCAGCGCGAGTTTGCTTTGCATACCTACCAGAGCCTTTGCTCCTGGGTCATCACTGCAAAAGATCAGGAATCCCCCCCCACCCTGCAGATTATCAACAAGTGTTTCAAAGCTTCGCATGACATGTTCTTTGGAAGAAAAATAGTCAGGGTGGTCGTACTCCACAGAGGTGATCAACACACCACGCAACTTGTAGGAATGGAAGTGATCCTGGTACTCACACGCTTCAAAGAGAGCGCATTCCCTTCCCCCCCCAGCAACTTCCTTCTGTGGGGGGGCACCATAGATTGCATAAAACGGAAATCTTCCTTCACACGCATGCTTAAGTAGGTGTGTAGCAACAGAACACGTGGTTGTCTTTCCATGGGTACCAGCAACAGCGTAACTATCCTGCTGTCTACTGAGATAGGCAATATAGTGTGGGTAGGAATAGAGAGGGAGGGAGCGCTTTTGAGCTTCCTGGAGAATAGGCAAAGATTCGCTATAGGCACTGCTGTAGAGTACTTCTTTTATATCAGGGGGGGGAAGCAATGACGCCTCAAACCCCCCCTCATATACAGCAATGCCCGCTTCTTTCAGTACAGCATCACTGCTGAATACCTCGGCGGTATCACATCCGCAGACAGAGAACCCCCCCCAGCGCAAGAGCAACAATGCAAGACTGGACATGCCAGTCCCTTTGATGCCTACCAAGAAAACGTGAGTTCCGATTGTCTGCATTCCGCCCTCCAATAAAAAAAAGACTGCCGCGAAAGACAGTCTCAGCTTCAAGGATGGTGCCTTATTTTGAGGCTGCAGCCTTGAGGTGGGCATTGCAAGGCTTGCAAACCTTGGCTTTTTCACCGTCGATTGTTACCTCGTAGAGCACCTTTACACCGGTTCTCTTACAAACGGGACACTCGTCTCGGCCACCTTTTACAACTTCATTGCGGATACCACTACCTCTATGTGCTTTGGACATATACATTACTCCTTACAGGTTCAAACATTCACTCATCTGACTATACTGGTGGTCGACGTTGTATGTCAAGTACGAACAATTACAAGCTTAATGCTAGGGAAACCAAGAAGAGAGGATTGATATCGGTAGGAGAACCCACGTACCAGGCAGTAGGATATCCGAATCCGAAGGCAATCTTAAGCGTATCCAACTGTGCATCTAATGAGATGGTCTGCAGCCCCCCCCTGCTCAACTGATAGAAAGGAGATCAGAAGGGCTTGGTTTATCCTCCTGGTACCCTACCAACAGACTTACAGACCAGGTAGGGAGAAGTTGTAATTTTACCGACAATCCAAGACGAAGCTGACGGTCCTCATCACTTCCAATATTCAAGAAATCATAGGCCCCCCCTTGTAATTTTACAAGATGCAACTGATTGGAGGCATCGTAGGTCGGAGAGCTGACAGAAAATCCCCCCCAGTCTAGGGTCTTAAGCACTGAGTCCCCCCCGCTGACAATCAAGGTATCATCAGCACGAGCATAGGCAAACTGGTTACTTACCACTCCCATCTTGAACCACTGATAATCGAGCAACAGCCCCCCCATGCCGAAGGCAACGTTTGAACTGCTGTTCAAGGACTCATAGCGTCCAATGGAAGTCTCTACGATGTAGTCAAGAAAGGTTCTGTCGTCGCGGATCTCAATCATCGGACGATCACTTTCAGCAGTGGCGCGTACAGAAACCCCCCCAAAATAGAAAGGGGGGCTCTACCGGTAGCCCAGTCAAATTGAAACATCGTGATCTTATGGCCATTGTATATACTCTGACTCGATTCTATCTGTCGGTCCAGCAAACTGTTACGATTCTGGACCGTAAAAGCGAGACTGCCTGCACTGAAACTGACTGTCCAGTCAGCAATAGGCTTCACAAGCCTTGGGTTTGGTTCATTGTTAGCAACATAGGTACTCTCTATCTGATCTTGATACCTCAGAGAGGCAAGCAGGTGCGTGTCCTCCCGACCAGGAAGAGCGAGCAATGCAGGGTTCGCAACAAAGGAGTCTGATTCATAGTCCAGAGCAAGACCGGCGTTCCCCCCCATGCCCCCCCAGGAGGCAGTGGATGCAAAATCCAAGGGAAAAGCTGCAAGAAGGCAAGAGGCAACAAGACCAGCATTCCTGCTAATATCCAGCGTTTCATCAGATCATATTCTCCTTCCTTCCCAGCATACCAAAAAAAACAAAATAAGGACACCAATACTTACTGAACCTTTCTATTGTGGTTACACCCTCACTGCTGTTACCATAGAGACATGAAAACTTTACGGACACTTTTAAGCGCCATCGGCATCAACGATACGAGCGTTCCCGATACACTGACCATCGAACAAATTAGCCAACAATCGCAGAACTGCAAACCTCGATCAGTCTTCTTCGCCTTCCGGGGGGGCCTCAGGACTGATGGAAGTCATTATATCAACGACGCTATAGAGAATGGTGCTGTATGCATCATAGCAGAGGAAACAAATCTACGCCCGAGGCTTCCTTCCACTGTTCACTACTATACTGCAAAACACCCTCATACAGCATTTGCCTTGATGTGTTCTGCCTTCTACGATTATCCGCAGGAAAAGCTAAGCATCATTGGGGGGGTTAGCGGTACAGACGGGAAAGCACCACCAGCGATTATCTCTATCAGATACTTCAGCGCCAAGGTATAAAAACAGGGTTGCTGACCACCGTCAATATGGATGACGGCTCTGGAAAGAAGGACTCTCCCTTCCGTCAAAGCACACCGGAGGCTGACCAACTGCAGGAGTTCCTCTACCGATGTACCCTAAATGGGGGGGCAACCCACGTCGTCCTGGAATGTACAAGCCATGCACTGAGCAAGACATTTGACCGTCTTGGGGGGGGTATTGAATTCAGTGCAGCCATCATTACCAAAGTAACCAGTGAACACCTTGAATTCCACCATAGTCTGGAGGAGTACACCAATGCAAAGGTCAATCTGGTGCGTGCACTGAAAAAAAAGACGGGATCATGGTGACCAGTACCGACAATCCAAAGATTGGTGTATTTACCGAAGCACTCACCCCCCCTACACAGCAAGCAATCATTTTAGGCCTGGATATACCAATGCGTATAGAATTCATGGGATACCAGGGAGTGGTAGTGGAAATACTGGGCAAAAGAATCCAAACACCCTTGCTTCTTCCAAGCTTGGCAACCAACTCACTGCTTGCAGTGTTCTGCGCTGCCAGGCTCGTACAAAACCTGCAGAAGAGCTCCTGCCCCCCCTTATCGAACTCATTGAACCGGTCAAGGGTAGGATGCAATTGATCGAAAACTCCTTGGGATACGTGCAATTATTGATTTCGCGCACACTGAGGATGCATATGAAGGAATCTTCGTCTTTGCAAAACGTACCAGTGAAGGGGGGGGAGACCTGATTGCTGTCTTTGGTTCTGCAGGGGGGGAACGCGATACTACCAAACGCTCCCCCCCTATGGGGGGGAAGATTGCCAACCGGTACTGCGCCACCATTATCCTTACCGAAGAGGACCCAAGATTTGAAGGAAACCAAGCCATTTTCAGTGACCTCCGTTTCCTGATGCATAACCCCCCCTCCTGTACCGTCCTGGAGATTGAGGATCGCAGAGAGGCTATTAGAAAAGCTGTGTCCCTCGCACAAACCGGGGGGGACACCTTGCTCTTCTTGGGGGGGAAAGGACATGAAAAGACCATCGAGCGGGAATCGGAGAAAATTCCCTGGGATGAAATCACGGAAGTGAAGAAAGCACTACGAGCTGAGGAGCAAAAAAAAGACAATGCAAGTAGCGTTACTCTATGGGGGGGGACGCTCAGCAGAGCATGAGGTCTCCATCAACAGTGCATTCACGATTCACCAGGCGCTTCTTCAAGCAGGGTACTCAGTCCTGCTAATTGCCATTACCCTTGGTGGAAGATGGTTCCTGCAACAAACGTTGAGTCGGCAATTCGACACCTCCCAACCTCTGAATCTCAGACCTGGTTTGGGTATCTTCAATGCAGAGGAGAAACTCCAGGTGGCAGCAGCCTTTGCTACCACCCATGGCTATCAAGGGGGGGAGGATGGAAACCTACAGGGAACCTGTCTAGTCTGTAATATTCCCCCCCTATGTGGTTGTGATACGCTCAGTAGTGCGATCGGCATGCATAAGGCCATCGCCTCTACCTTGTTTACTGCTCACGGCATTCCCACGGTACCCTCATTCACGATTGACTGCTACCAGTTTACAACACTCAACCGGAGTCTCTTCCATACCATTTGTGCCACCCACGGTCAGGACCTATTCATCAAACCAGAGAATGCAGGGTCCTCAGTGGGGGGGGTAAAAGCGCTAATAAAAGCGACATATCACGATTTCATGGAAGCAGTCGAGGATGCAAAGCGATACAGTGAGCGGGTATTGGTGCAGCCTTACATGAAGTCCATCGTCGAGGTAGAGTGTGCAATACTGAGGACTGAAGACGGCACCCTGCATGTAGCGGGACCAGGAAGAGTTATAGATCCTGCGAAAGAGCAAGCAGGCTTTCTAAGCTATGCACACAAGTATGGGCAGATTGATACAGCGCATATTCACGTTCCCTCCGGATTACCACTTGCCATGGAAAACCGAATCAGGGAATATGCCAGGACTGCTTTTCTTGCAATAAAAGCTGATGGCTATGCAAGAGTGGACTTCTTCGTTCAGGAGGACACCGTCTTCCTGAATGAAATCAACACCAGTCCTGGAATGACAGCGCTTAGTCACTACCCTGTGTTGATGGCCTCCATCGGATTTGATCTACCCAGTGTGGTCACCAGCCTGATTCACCACGCAATTCAACGTAGCAGAGAGGAGCGAGGGCGTTGTTTCACACCGCCAAAACCATGATGGAATTGGAACCTGTCATATTTCATGTAGATATGGATGCTTTTTATGCAGCGATCGAGGTCCTCGACAATCCCTCGTACGCTGGCACCTGTCTACTCATTGGAGGCAACAGTTCCAGAGGCGTGGTTGCTACGGCAAGTTATGAAGCAAGGAAATTTGGCATCCACTCTGCCATGCCAATGGCACAGGCGCTTCGCCTATGCCTCATGCAGTGGTGGTAAAGCCCCCCCGAATGGAGCGCTACAGCCAGGTCAGTTTGCAAGTCATGGATATCCTTAAGGAATTCTCCTCTGATCTGCAACAGATATCAATCGACGAAGCCTTCCTTGATATGACAGGGACCAGAAGATTGTTTGGTATTCCCCCCCGCCAGGCAGGAATATTATTGAAAGACCGCGTCAAGAAAGAGACAGGTTTGACCATTTCAGTGGGGGGGATCGGTCCCAGCCGCTTCATTGCAAAAATGGCAAGTGACTATGATAAACCAGATGGCTTATGCAGGGTATCCCAAGGCAAGGAGATTGCCTTTATAGATGCAGTAGGCTTGCAAAAACTCTGGGGGGGTGTGGGAAAGGTTACCCGAGCACTGCTAGCAAAGCATCATATCAGAACGACGAAAGAACTACGTTCCTATACAATGGACTCTCTGCAATCACTCTTTGGGAAGAGCATGGGAAACTTTCTCTATCTTGCATGCAGGGGGGGTATTGACCCTGGAATCTTCTCTGGTGAAGCTAAAAGCCATTCCATCTCAACTGAGACAACCTTCGAAAGTGATGTCTCCTCCCTCTCTATTTTGGAACAAACCTTGCTTTCGATGAGTCATGAGGTAATGTTCCGTGCAATGGAAGAAAAACAAATAGGAAGGACAGTAGGTATCAAGGTGAGACTACCTGATTTCACTACCTATACGCTCCAGATAACCCCCCCTCAGGGTACCATCTACAGTGCTGAGCAGATATACCATCTGGCAAAACAGTTGTTGATACAGAAGTGGCATGATGGAACCCCCCCTATCAGATTGATTGGGGGGGTTGGGTTATATCAACTCTATGAAGGAAGTCGGCCCATGCAAGAGGAACTCTTTGAGGACCCATATCAGAAAAGACGGAAGATTGAGCAAGTAGTACTTGCCCTGCAGAAACAGGGCAAGCAGGTATTCAAGGCCAAGAATCTGGAACAGACTACTCCATCAGAGCAGTAAGTTCCTGCACACTACGCTTTCGTTTGAAAAGCGGAGTATCCTCTTCCTGATAAGCCGGATGCATCTCTGTAAGGGATGGCTGTTCCTCTGGATTTTTATACAAGACACCCAAGGGGGGGTACGGGTCACTCTCCATCGACTTTGCTAGTGACTGCAGCTTGTCTGAAGCATCCCAATCATCACCAAGAACATAGCTGTGTTCCTTGTACCAGGCGAAGGTATTCACCTTGTTGAAGGATACACAGGGATCAAAGATATCAACCAAGGCATACCCATTGTGGGCAATGGCCTGCTTGATGACGTCCTTGGTCAACTCGCGGTTTCCTACAAAGGTACGGGCAACAAACCCAGCTCCCAAGGTGATGGCAAGTGCCAATGGGTTTAATGGTTCCAAGATGACTCCTTCAGTCTGCAACGGAGTCTTGAATCCTCTCTGGCTGGTAGGACTAGCCTGACCCTTGGTCAAACCATAGACCATGTTGTTATGTACCAAATGTACAATGTTTGGGTTTCTTCTGACGGTGTGCAGGAAGTGGTTTCCCCCCCCTTCTCCGTACATATCACCATCCCCCCCACCTTCAGCTATTACCAACAACTCAGGATTGGTGAGTGAAATTGCCGTTGCCACAGGAAGAGCTCTTCCATGCAGGCCATTGAAGAAGGAGGTGTTCACATACTGTGGCATCTTGGCTGCCTGACCGATTCCGCTGGAGATGACAATGTTTGTAGGATCAACATCCAACTCATCAAGGGTATCCTTGAGTAGTTGGAGCAATAAGAAGTTTCCGCAACCAGGACACCAAGCTATATCGCCTTTTAAGTCAAATCGGGTTTGTTTCATGCTAATACCTCCCCCCCAATACGTTCGACCAACTGTTCAACGCTGAATGGACTTCCGTTGTACTGCAAAATGGTCGTATCAAAAGTTATTCCCAAATCCCGTCTGATCAACTGACCGAATTGGCTGAAGCATTGTTCTCTACAAGAATCAGGTGCTTTGCTTTCTCCAGGATCTCTTTTGTACTGGATGGAAGTGGATATACCTGCGGGAAGAATGCAAAGGCAAGGCTATCGTCATCAAGATTTGCTAAAGCCTCTTCGATAGCACCGTAGGTTGACCCCCCCCACCCTACCACCAAGGTAGTGTAATCCTTTGCCCCCCCCACTATTTTCGGTTCAATATTCTTGTAAGCAGAAAGCTTTCGCATTCGCTTATCCATCATCTTTTGCCGAACTTCAGCACTCTCAGTTATCCGTCCTTCTTCGGTATGTTCATCACTATCCACACAGACAAAGCCTTTTCCCTGACCTGGTATTGCACGTTCGGAGATTCCTGAATCGGTTATCTTGTACCGCTTGTAGGAAGCATCGCTCTTGGTTACATGGTTCGTTCTCTCAAGCTTGGAGAAATCTATTTTCTCCATGATCCCTTCCCCCCCATCCAGATAGTACTGGTCGGTCAAGATAAAAACCGGAATCTGATAGGCATCAGCTATTTCAAAGGCTTGATGAGAAAGAGTAACACCATCCTCAAGTACCTGGGGGGGCAAGAATAACACGAGGGAAATCTCCATGCCCTGCATAGAGGGCATGGTTCAGATCACCTTGCTCGGTACGTGTCGGCAATCCGGTTCCCGGCCCAGGCCGCTGAGCAAGGTGTACTACCACAGGAGTCTCGGTAATACCTGAGAGACTGATACCTTCAGTCATTAGGGCAAATCCACCTCCGCTGGTGGTCACCATCGCTCTCGCTCCTGCGTACCAGGCGCCGAGTGCCATATTGATAGCTGCAATCTCGTCCTCTGCCTGTTCCACCAATACTGAGTGGGAACGCTCATGGTTTGCAAGATAGACCAGGACACTGGTTGCAGGTGACATCGGATAGGAAGCTACAAAGTTGCACCCTCCACTGAGGGCTCCGATTCCGATAGTCTCGAATCCCTTGATGGCCTTCATCTTTGTGACAGCATCATCGCGCTTTACTGAGAAATGATATTCGCTTTTTTTTGCTGCTTCCTTTCCGAAATCGAATGCCTTGATGTTGTTCTCTACCACGCTCTCTCCCTTTCTGGAGAACTGGTCGGAGAGCAAGGACTTAGCAATTTTCTCTTCACAGGAGAACAGAGTACTTAGCAATCCGATAAAATAGGTATTGGTATAAAGTTGACTCCCGACTTCCTCCATCTGCTCCTTGACATTCACAGGATACAAACGGGCGTCAGTCTTTTGGGCCTTGATGTAATCCTCTTCACCGATTATAAGGGTTTTCTCATCAATCCTGTCGAGCAAGCGATCCAGGCCATCCTTGCTTAAAACGATCAGAACATCTATGCGGTTGACGAAAGCCTGCACACGTTTTGGCGCAATCCTGATTTCTGAGGTATTGTTCCCTCCACGAACCCGGCTCATGAGTTCCTTCGCGATAAATGCATGATATCCACTTTTTTTGCAACAAGGAGATAAACAAGGACTCGATTGTTTGAAGCCCTTGGCCAGCTTCTCCAGAGAGGACAATACTGTATGATTGTCGTTCCATATAGACTCCTAATCTATGAGATAGAAACCATTACAATTCCTAGCTCTTTACTTTGCTTTTGTATTTCTTTATCTTATCATAGTATTGAAAAAAACACAATTAGGTAAGGAGCCAAGCTCTTGGTAAGAAATAAAGTACTACGACTCATTTTAGCCTTTTTTGGAATCATTTCAGTAGTACTAGGGGGGGGAATTGGGGGGGTATTCCTTCCCGTTCTTCCTACAACTCCATTTGTACTGCTCGCAGGTTTGTTATTCTCATTTTCCAGCGATCGTTTAGGCAACTGGTTGGAACAGAACAGGATTTTTGGTCCGTATCTCAAGCACTACCGTAATGGTACAGGTATACAGAAGAAGGCAAAGGTAAAGGCACTCATAACGCTTTGGGTAGGTATGGGGGGGATCACGTTTTACATTGTAGGAAAGCTTCCCTTGATCATCATGCTTGCAACCATTGCCACCATCGTAAGCATACACATCATAACCATCAAACCGAAGCAGGTTACCACTTAGACCAAGAATTCCTTATTCCTGGTAAGCAAAACCAAGGTGGTAATGCTTGATACTAGCAACACCAGGATTCCTCCTTGCAACAGGGGGGGCATCCATTGCAGTCCGATGAATGAGCCTACCAAGCCGAACAGTGGAGGGGGGGTGATTGTACTGCCCACATAGGCACTGGCCATTTGCAGACCAATGATACGTTGGCTCAATTCCGGTCCAAAACTCCGTGGTGTTTGGTGAATCAGGCTCGGGAATATTGGAGCACAGCCCAAGCCTAGCAATAAGAGGGATAGCCCTGCAAAAGTCAGGGAAGAAAAGAACAACGCAATGATACTGATAAGGCATAGCAATAATCCCAGGAAAATCATCTGGACATTACTCAAGCGGTAACTAATGAAACCACTTGCCATCCTCCCGACAGTTATTCCAAGAAAAAACAACGACCCATAGAATGCTGCATCAGAGG
>JDSH01000239.1_pt1 | contig 14174 bp, 23 predicted proteins | sample 199451 | NCBI WGS metagenome assembly JDSH01 (sample SAMN02584198, study PRJNA231836) | bioreactor metagenome | isolation source: continuous culture bioreactor electron acceptor NO2- transfer2 day 38 after... | place: Germany: Bremen | reverse complement strand
GGCGATGTTGAGCAGGCTGGTGATGATCATCATGTAGCCCGGCAGGCGGGTGTCGCCATTGGCGCGGCACACAGCGTAACTGAAGTAGACCATGGCGCCGGTCCAGGCGGAGAGCAGCAGGGTGCCCAGTATTCCCTGATGACTGGCCGCAGGGCCTGTTCGGCGCCGAGCAGGTCCAGGATCAGGTTTTGCAGGAGCCAGACCGACAGGCACAGGAGGAAAGCCAGGCCGGCCCCCCCAATGGCGACCACCAGGCCGCCCAGGCGTTGGGCGCGCATGTCGTCGCCCTGGCCCAGTGTGCGGGAGATGATGGCGGTGGTGGCGATGCCCAGCCCTACGTACATGCCGCTGACCAGTTGTTGCATGGGCACGGTAAAACCCAGCGCTGCCAGCGGGTCGCGGCCGAGTTGGCCGACGAAGGCGCTGTCGGTGAGCTGGAAGGTCATCAGCGAGAGCACGCCGAAGAGCATGGGCCAGGTCATGTGGTAGAGCTGGCGGCCCAGGGAGGCGTTTTGCAGGTGGTTTTGCACGTTAGCTTGAGGGCCTTGGTATTGAGTGTGGCGGGGGGGATTCTAGCATTGGTGGAAGCACTCGGGGGGGGCGGAAGGCTTTCCAAAAAGCGCTCAAGCCATCCATGGGCGCTTGTGTTCCGCCCCCCCTCAGCGCTAATCGCTCCTGCGTCGCGCAGAGGGTCCAGGGCAGGCCATCCCTGCCGGCCCGTGAAGAGCTTTTCGCTCTTCACCCATGGCTCCACAAATTTTTGGAAAGCCTTCCGCCCCCCCCGACCGCCCCCCCAACGTTCTGGAATACTCCGGAACGTATCAGGGCACTCTACTGATGAGGCGTCAGTAGCTGGTTCGGTTCAGAGCACACTCAAAGCCGCATCGTAATCCGGCTCGTTCTTGATCTCGTTGACCAGTTCGCTGTGGATTACTTTGTTGTTCTCGTCCAGCACCACCACCGCGCGGGCGCAGAGGCCGGCGAGGGCGCCGTTCTGGATGGCGACGCCATAGTCCTGCTGGAAGCTGTAGTTACGGAAGGTGGACAGGGTTTCCACGTTTTTCAGGCCTTCGGCGCCACAGAAACGGGAAGCGGCGAAGGGCAGGTCCGCGGAGATAACCAGTACTACGGTGTTGTCGAGGCTGCCGGCCTTTTCGTTGAACTTGCGGGTGCTGGCGGCGCATACACCGGTGTCGATGCTGGGGGGATGATGTTGAGGATTTTGCGTTTGCCGGCCCAGTTGTCGAGTTTGACTTCTTCCAGTCCGCTGCTGGTCAGAGTGAAGGGCGGTACGTTGTCGCCCGGCTGGGGGGGGAATTTTCCGCTCAGTTCAATGGGGGGGTTGCCGTCGAGGGTGACGTTGCTCATATGCTGCTCCTGAGTTTGTTGAGAGTTCCTTGGCTTTATGTTCTGCAACTTACTCTGTGTAGCTTACTTTGGATGACTTTTCATCCCCCCCGACTTTAGCTGGATCGTGCTCGTGCGAGCCTCTCAGGCGCTGGCTTTTCCGGTTTCGAAGGCTTTCGCCGGGTAGCGCTGTACCAGCAGCAGGTAGCCGATCATGGCCAGTCCGGCGCAGGTGGCGATGACGGTGGCCATCACCAGAGGGGGGGTGCCATTGTGCAGGGCTCCGACGATGGCGCCGGCGATGGCGGCGGCGCTCATCTGGATAAAACCAAAAAGCGCGGAGGCGGAGCCGGCCATGGTGGGGGGGAAGTTGGCCAGGGCGCCGGCCATGCACTGGGGGGGCAGTACCAGACCGGTACCGGCATGAAGATGGCCTGGGGGGGAATCATTACCGCCCACGGGCTGTAAACCTGTTGGTAGGCCAAGAGCGCCATGATGGCGCCGCCGGCCAGAGCGGTGATCAGACCGTAGAACAGGATCTGATCCGGCCCCCCCAGGTAACGCGCCAGTCGGATGGAGCCCAGATTACCAGCGATGTAGCCCACGACGATGGCGGCGAAGTAGAAGCCGAAGTGCTCGGGCTGAACCCCCCCCAGTACGTCAATCAGCACGAAGGACGCGCCAGACAGGAAGGCAAACAGCCCGCCGTAGATGGCGGCGTTGGTCAGGGTATAGCCAATGAAGCTGGCGTCGGTGCTGATGCGCCGGTAGTTGGCGAACAGGTGGCACAGGCGCAGGGGGGGCTGGCGATACTCCGGTTTCAGTGGCTCGGGGGGGATGCCAAAAGCGGTGACCGCCGCCATGACCAGGGCGTAGCCGCCCATGGCGATGAAGATCCAGTGCCAGCTGAGACCGCGACCATCAAGCCGCCCAGGGTAGGGGGGGCCACCGCCGGTGCCAGGGCCATGATGCTGGCCAGCAGGGCGAGGATTTTGGCGGCTTCCCGGGGGGGGTATAGATGTCGCGGATGATGGCGCGACCCAACACAGGGCCAGCGGAGCCGCCCAGGGCTTGCAGGAACCGGAACAGCTGCAGGGTTTCGATGTTGTTGGCCAGGGCGCAGCCGATGCTCGCAACAGTAAAGAGCAGGAAGCCACCGATCATGATGGGTTTGCGGCCAAAGCGGTCGGCCAGCGGCCCGCAGATGAGTTGTGCGATGGCGAAGCGGCCAGGTAGACGCTCAGGGTCAGCTGGACCTGATCGGTGCCGGCATCGAAGTCGGCGCCGATCTGGGGGGGCAATGCTGGCAGGTACATGTCCACGGCCAGTGGCCCGAGGGCGACGGCGGCGGCCAGCAGTATGGTTGTCCAGATACTTGTGAGTGCTAACACTATTTGTCCTTTTATTGAGGTTAGGTGCGAGTGAGCTATCGCCTCCCAAAAAAACGCTGTAAATACTTCCATGTACGCTCTGCTCCGCCATCCCTGGCTCCGCAAGTTTTTGGGAGGCGATAGCTCACTCACACCACCCGTCGTATGGAGGGGGGGAAGTCTAGGCGGAAGCAACGTTGGGGGGGATAATGCCTGCTGGTCTCATGCAATACATGAACAAAATTGATTGATTAATCGTTCAGCCCGTTCATGGTCGCTGCAACCGAATTCACCTGGTTGCGCACCCAGCGGTGGGCCGGGTCATTCTGGTGCCTTCGATGCCATAGCATCAGCAGGGTAAAGGGCTTGTAGTCGAAGGGAAGTGGAACCCAGGCGAAGTCCCGCATGAGTTGTGCGCTCATGCGTTCCGGGGGGGCGGTGGCCAGCATGTCGGTGCCGCGGAGGAATTCGGGCAGGCCGGAGAAGTTGGAGACGGTGACCACGTTGCGGCGGTCCAGGCCCTTGGCGTGCAGGGTGTTTTCAAAGCCCGGCCGTTCGCCGGTGGCGAACATCAGGGCGATGTGATCGGCTTTCAGGTATTCGGCCAGATCTGTCGGCGCGTTGCGTTGGTTTGGGTCGTAGAACACCACCATGCGGTCCGCCATCAGGCCCCCCCGTTGCATGATGTCCGTGGTTTCCGGTGCGTGCGGCTGATGATCAGGTCGCAGGCTTCTTTGCGCAGCATGTCGGCGTTGGGGGGGATGCCGGAGGGAATCACCTGCAGCCGGATGCCCGGGGGGGCCTGCTGCCGCAGGATTCGGAGCAGCCCGGGCAGAAGCAGATCCCGCTGGTAGTCGTTGGCGGCAATGGTGAAGGTGAATTCCGCCGACGCCGGCTCGAAGGGCGGCCCGGAGGGCAGGGTGCGCAGATCGTCCAGCAGCTGGCGGATGTGGGGGGGGCCGGTGCGCAGGGCGTAGTCGGTGGGTACAATGCCGCGCCTGATTTCACAAACAGGGGGGGGTCGCCGAAGGCCTGTCTCAGGCGCTCGAGGGTGTGGCTCACGGCCGATTGGGTAACGCCCAGACGAACCGCCGCCCGGGACACGCTGCCCTCATCCAGAACCGCCACAAACGTTGCCAGGGATCGCAGATCCAGGCTCAACATATCAACAGGTTTCATGGGTGGCAGTTTAAAGCAGGGAAGACGGAAAGTCAGCGGTGGAAAGCCCTCCCTGCCACCTGCCGCTTGTGAAAGTAGTATCAGTCAGACCTTGCAGCCAACCAGTCGGCCAGCTCAAGCCAGGACGCCCGGGGGGGCGCTTTGCTTCCGGCCAGTATCCCCCCCATGTGCCCGCCGGGGGGGGCCACCCGGAAGGTCTTATCCGTGGAGCTGACGTGGTCCATCACTCGCTTGGCGGCACCGGGTGTAGCCAGGGTGTCCTCCTGGCCGGCGATGGCCAGTAAGTTGGCGTTTACATTCTCCAGTCGCGCGAAGTCGTCGCCAATCTGGATCTGGCCTTTGGCCAACTGGTTATCAATCCAGACCCGGACCACGGTGTCCTGAATGACGCCACCGGGGGGGTAGGCCACCATCCGGTCCAGAAAGGCCGAGGTGGTGGCATGGTTGGTGACGAATTCGCGGTCGCCCAGGCGCACGATCAACTCCCAGTAGCCCATCACACTGCCAACCGGGTTGGTCAACTTGAAGCCGATGGTGTTGGCCCAGCCCGGCGTGTGGAACCAGTGCGGTTTCATGTCGTGGAGCCGGAAACCGGTTCGCTTGCGCACTAGTTCTGCAACGTCTGCAATTCGTTGATACATCCAGCCAATCAGGCCGGAAGCATGGCTGTCGATGGGCAGGCCCAGGACGATGGCGTTGCGGATGTGCTGGTCCTTGCTGAGGGCAGAGTAGAACAGCGTGAACATGCCGCCCATGCTCCAGCCATGCAGTGACAGTTCCTGTTCCCCCCCACTGTGTTCCCGGACTCGATTCAGATACTCCGGCAGGAATTCGGCAACATAGGTATGCATGTTGTAGTGGGTGTGTTCCCGGCCCGGCATACCCCCCCAGTCGATCAGATAGACCTCAAATCCTCTGGCTCGAAGGAAACGTACCAGACTTCGCTGGGGGGGAAACAGATCATAGATCAGCATATTCACGGCCAGAGGAGGAATGATGACGATCGGCGTGCGGTGGGTCTTGCGTTCTACCGGGATCACCATGCCATCCAGTTCGATGAAATCCTCCTCCAGCGGCGGATAGTATCGCAGGCTCACCAGCCATTGCTGTGCAGGGTTTCGAACGGGGGGGTCTGGCCTGCCTGTACCAGGCTGGCCGCCCGGAAAATCCGGTCGAAGGCATTGCCAGCGTAGAGTGCGCTCTGGCGGGCGAGGCCGGAGGAGGTCTTGATAGCGGATTTCAGGGGGGGGTTGCGCATAGGGTATCCGGTGTAGCTGCGGTGCGTGTGGAGTCAGATAATAGAGTGGATTCATTCCCCCCCCAGCCATGGCAAGACTGTCACATCCGGTCGGCGTTTTGGTCACTTCGGGCCACTGCCCAAGCGGCTGCCAGGTTGCTATGATTGCGGGCTTCGGAAACAACAACCACAACAGGATGCCCATGCTCAGTTTCCTGCCTGCCCCCCCCGTTATTGGCGTGCTTAATTCGCTGCTACTAGGCCTGAACACCGTGTTCTGGTGCCTGCTGCTCTATATCCCCCCCGCGGTGTTCAAGCTGGTGATTCCGCATAAGGGTTTCCGGGTGTTGTGCACCCGCGTGATCATCTGGATTTCGGAGTCGTGGGTGGCCTGTAATACAGGCTGGATGAAGCTCACCCACAATACCCGCTGGCACGTGGAAGGCGCCGACAAGCTCAAGCGCGAGAGCTGGTATCTGGTGCTCAGCAATCATCAGAGCTGGGTGGATATCCTCGCCATGCAGCGGGTGTTCAATCGCCAGGCGCCGTTTCTGAAGTTCTTCCTGAAACAACAGCTGATCTGGGTGCCGGTGATCGGCCTGGCCTGGTGGGGGGGGCTGGATTTCCCGTTTATGAAACGCTACACCCGGGAGTATCTGATCAAGCACCCGGAAAAACGGGGGGGCGATGACCTGAAGGCGACCCGCAAGGCCTGTGAGAAATTCCGCTACACGCCGGTGAGCGTGATGAACTTTGTGGAAGGCACCCGTTTTACCCCCCCGGCCAAGCACGACCGGCAGAAGTCACCGTACCAGCATTTGCTGGTGCCCAAGGCCGGTGGAGTGGCCTTTGTGCTGGATGCCATGGGGGGGGATTCCATTGATACCCTGGTGGATGTCACGATTGCCTATCCCGATGGCGCTCCAACGTTCTGGGACTTCATTTGCGGGCGGGTGCCGGAGATCCGGATGACCATTGATACCCAGGCCATTCCGGAACACCTCAAGGGCAAAGATTACTCTGAGGACGCCGAACACCGCCGTAACGTCAAGGACTGGTTGGGCGATCTGTGGCGTGCCAAAGACGAGCGGCTGGGACGAATGCTGGCCCGGCAGGACCAGAACCTCAGCTGATGCTGTACCGGGTCAGTCGTCGTCTTCGACCTGATCCGGGTGTTCCTTCTTGAACCTTTCCCATTCTTCCCAGTCATGGGGGGGAGTACCGGCATGGGGGGGCCGTTTCAAATGCCTGGCATGCTCCATGGCATTGTGGCGCAGGCTGTGGTCGGGCTCTTCCTCTTCTTTGTCGAAGCCGTACTTTCGCAGAAATTCCTGAGGACTGATGGGCATAACACACCTCCTGAAAACAGAAGACCTCTGAACAGATACGGTGTGTCTGCCCGGCTGGTTTTCAACCCTTGTCGTTGGTTCCGGGATTAATGTCCTCGGCCTCGAGCAGTTTGAAGTTGATCTGCCGACGCTCTTCGTCCACACCGGAAAAGCTCACGGTTACCCGCTGGTCCAGCTGGAAGATCCGGCCGTTCTTGTTGTGCACCAGGCGCAGCGTAACCGGATCAAAGCTGAACTTGCCCTCCAGGTCCTTGCAACTGACAAAGCCTTCCAGGCCATTGCAATCCAGGCGCACGAAAAAACCCGATGGCATGGTGCGGGTAATGGTGCCTTCCATCGGATCTGCTGGCAGGCCTTTGGCGTAATCGCTCTTGAGCCAGGCCTCCAGGGTGTTGGCAGCCATGCGGGCGCGGAACTGGGTGGTCTGGAGACTCTCCAGCTGCTGCGGGTTCAGTGCTTGATGGGTTGATCCCAGAGTGCGGCCTTGATCAGACGGTGCACGTAGAAGTCCGAGAACTTGCGCAGCGGTGAGGTAAAGGTGGTGTAGGCCGCCAGTCCCATACCCTGATGCGGAGCAGGCTCGAACCCCCCCAGTTCGGCCCGGGCCAGTTGGCGCGAGAGAATGGACTTGACCGGCACATCGGCCTGCAGGCCATCGGTGTGCTTCATCAACGCCTTGAAGCCTTCGGCACTGGTGGCATCCAGTTCGGCCAGATGCGGGGGGGCGTAGCCTCCAGCAGTTTACGGATATTGTCGGCGCGGTCGTCCCGCAGCCCCCCCGGATGCTGAATGAACAGGCCTTGCCCCCCCTGCTTTTCCAGGAAATCGGCCGCACAACGATTGGCCGCGACCATGCATTCTTCCACCAGACGGTGGGCTTCGTTCTGCACCGCCGGTTCTATCACCCGGATTCGCTTGTTCTCGTCCAGACGCAACCGGAATTCGGGGGGGCGATCATTGCTCAGTAACGCGTGCTCCGAGCGCCATTTGCGCAGGGCAGTGGCGGCCTGATGCAGCTGGTCCAGGCTGTTGGCGACTGCTTCGGGCAAGGCCTTGATGTCATCGTCTTCCCGACCTTCAATCAGGTGTGACACCAGCTCATAGCTCAGCTTGCCCTGGGAGCGGATGACGGCCTGGCGAAAGCTGTAGTCGCCCAGGCTGCCATCGTTGTTCACCTGCAGGTCGCATACCAGGGCCAACCGGGGGGGTACCTCTGGCATCAGCGAGCACAGGCGGGTGCTGATGGCGTCCGGTAACATCGGCAGTGGCTCACCCGGGAAATAGATGGCGGTGGCGCGGTTAAAGGCTTCTTCTTCGGCCGGGCTGCCCGGCTCGATCATCGCGGTCGGGTCGGCGATGGCGATGGACAGGGTCCAGCCAGTGGCATTCGGGGGGGTTGCCATCAGGGCATCGTCCATATCCTGGGTGCCCGGACTGTCGATGGTCACGTAGGGCTGTTCGGTACGGTCTTCCCGGCCCTTGCGGTGTGAGGTAACGGATTCCTCAGTAAGGGTGTCGGCCTGCTTCTGCACTTCTTCCGGCCAGGCATCGGCCAAATCAAAGTTGGCCAGGGTGAAGGCCCGTTCAATGCCCGGCTCACCGGCCTTGCCGATCACCCGCAGCACCTTCGCCTGGCCCTTGCCGTCCTTGATCGGATGGCGGTGAATCTGGCAGTAGATGAAATCATCGGGCTGGGCGCCCTTGCGTTCTTTCGGCGGAATAAAAATCCAGCGGTTGATGCCCGGGGGGGTTTCCGGTGCCACAAAGTGGCCTTTGCCCTTGATCAGATAGCGGCCCACGAAGGTGGTCAGGTGCGATTCCAGCAGCTCGTCGACAACGCCCTGGGTTTTGCCTTTTTCCACTTCGTGTTCGGTGACATTGACCCGATCACCGGGCAGGACTTTCTGCATTTCCTCGGGAGGCAGAAACACATCCCGCCCTTCATCCAGGGCCACAAAGCCGAAACGACCGTTGGTGGACTTGACGGTACCGGGGGGGAAGACCACCTTGTTCTGTTTGATGTCGGTTTTCAGCTGGCGCAACTGATTGAGAGCGTCGGCGTTGAGCATGAAGAGATAACCTGAATAAAAAAAAGTGTGTTGCAGCGGAGTATAACGGTTCTGCCAGTGCGAGTCAGATCTGTCAGGCCGGATGAATGGCCTCGCCGGTACCCGTGCGGATGCAGACCCGATTCCGGCCGTTTCGCTTGGCCTCGTACAGAGCCTGGTCGGCGTTGCGCAGCAGGACATCGAGATCTTCACCGGGCTGGCAAAAATAGCCGCCAACACTGATGGTTACCGGTGTTCCGGTGCGCTGGCTTTCCTGCTCGACGCTGGCGCGAATACGACAGGCGATCTGCTCCAGCGTGGCGGCATCGCAGGGTGATAGCAGGACTACAAACTCGTCGCCGCCCCCCCAGCGACCGGGGGGGTGGTCGTAGGGCCGAACCGCCGCTTTCAGCCAGAGCGCAACCCGGCACAGAATCTCGTCGCCGGCCTGATGGCCCTGCTGTCGTTGATGGCTTTGAAGTGGTCTATGTCCAGCCACAGAAGCCCGAAGCCCTTCTGCTCCCTTTCCGCGCGCTGGATTTCCTCATTCATCACCTCGTCCAGGCCCCCCCGCCGGTTCTTCAGGCCGGTCAGGGCATCGACCCGGGCCAGACGCTGCAGTTCTTCGGTGCGGTGGGCCACCTTCTGTTCCAGCTCACGGGTGGTATCTTGCAGGGAGTGGGACATTTTTTTTCGAAATGATCCACCAGGCGGCCGATCTCGTTGTCCGGTTTGGGCAGGTAGGGAAGATCAAAGCGACCGTCCCGTAACCGGTGCACGGCTTCCTCGAGGCTGATGACCGGGCGCAGAATGCGGGACTGTATGATCTGGTGGAACAGCACCAGGGTGACCAGCAGGCTGACCAGAAACACCGCTACCAGAGGCCAGAGATAGCTCCGGGGGGGGATCAGTGTGTTCAGGTCCAGCAGGGTAATCTCAAACCAGCCAATGGCGGGCAGAAAGGCCACGCCGGCCAGATGCTTGCGGCCATCCACCGACACAAACCCGCTTTCCACCGCGCCATCTTCGCCATTACGCTGTTTGAGCATCTGCAGCATGCCCAGAATCTGCTGTTTGTCCTGGGGGGGATCGTCGAACAGCAGATCCACGGTGTTTTTCTGGCCTTCGGGTTTGATGATGGTGGCAAAATCGATGTAGTTGCGATCGCGGTACAGCTGGATGGCGCCGTTATAGTCCACGAACAGGGTGGTAATGCCGTCCTGGCCGATGTCGACAATGTCCTGCAGAAAGTCGTCCAGATTCAGGCCGGTACCCACCATGCCGACGATGTTGTTGTCGGCATCGCGCATGAGCACGTCTATCCACAGCTTGGTAACGCCAAGTTCGGTATCGGGATTGACGTTCAGGTGAAAGTCGCGGCCTTCGTCAATGAGCTGGAAGAACCAGGCATCGTCGGGTTTGTCCGGGCTCAGCACATAGCGGAACTGGTCGCCGGCGTAATCGTTGGAGGCGTTGTTGTAGTAGTAATGACCATTGGAGCGGAGGGCCACAAAATAGCTGTTATCCCGGAAGTTGCTGCGGAAACTCTCCATCTGGCGGATGGCCTGGTTTTCCTGCGCGGGGGGGTCTTCCGGTGACTGGGCCCACTGAATCAGTGTGGAGGAGCGGGCCATTTGCCGGGCCAGCCCGATTTCCCGCTCCAGGGACTGCAACAGTCGGGCGCTGTCATAGCGTACCTGGATCTCGGCGACCTGCTGGCCCCCCCAGCGTTCAATAATATCTTCCGATAACGCCCGATAGGCCAGCCAGGAAGCGGTTCCTGCCGCTATGATCAACAGCGCGGCCAGCCCGAGAATGCGGGTTTTGAGGCTCAAAATTTGTCCTTGCCAATCGTGTTCTGAATCTATACTCCATCATAGAACAGAGCGGGGGGGCTATCGTGTAGAAAAAATAGGCAGAACCATCAGTTGTGTTGGTTGAACACCCGCGTCTGTCCCTGGTCGTTGAACAGAATAACCTTGTAGTGATCTTTCCGGTCGCCCATCTCCATACCCGGAGAGCCCGCCGGCATACCCGGTACGCTCAGGCCGGTGGCCTTGGGGGGGCTTCCGCCAGCAAGCGCTTGATGTCGTCCGCCGGCACATGGCCTTCAATCACATAGCCGTCGACAAAGGCGGTATGGCAACTGCCCAGACCCGGAATCAGCCCGGCTTCGGCTTTGATCCTGCCCATGTCGTCGCTGTTGGTGGCGGTGACATCAAAACCGTTTTCTTCCAGATGGTCGATCCAGTCGCCGCAGCAACCGCACGTGGGGGGGGATTTATACACGTGAATGCTTTGGGCCGCACCGCCGGCAAGGGCGGTGGTGCTGAATCCCAGGGCAGCCATCAGCCGAGGGCAAGGGTGTGTTTTCTCATGGTGATTACCTCAGTGATGTTGATCGGAGTTGTCCGAGTTAGAGCCGGAGAGCCAGAACCACCAGACAATGGCAGCCATCAGGCGAGACCACCGGCATTGACCAGAAATGTTGTCATCAGTTCCGCTCCTCTGCTGATACCTTGGTATGGCTGGTCTTGAACAGCCGCAGCCGGTTGGCGTTGGAAACCACCGTCACTGAAGACAGCGACATGGCGGCGCCGGCCAGGATCGGACTCATCAGGATGCCCCCCCACACAGGGTAGAGCAGGCCGGCGGCCACCGGAATACCCAAGGAGTTATAGATAAAGGCCCCCCCGAACAGGTTCTGGTGAATGTTCTTCACCGTTGCCCGGGAGATCTCGATGGCGTCCGGCACCCCCCCGTGCAGGGAACCTCGCATCAGGGTGATGGACGCACTTTCAATGGCCACGTCGGTGCCGGTACCGATGGCAAAGCCCACGTCCGCAGCCGCCAGCGCCGGGGGGGCATCGTTGATGCCATCCCCCCCCACCATGGCCACCGTGTGGCCTTTACCTCGCATTTCGCTGACCACTTCGGCTTTGTCCTCCGGCAACACCTCGGCCCGGTAGTCATCGATGCCGGCCTTGGCCGCAATGGCCTTGGCGGTGGCATCGACATCGCCGGTGACCATCATCACCTTGATGCCAGCGTCGTGCAGGCGCCGGATGGCAGCCTCGGAATCCGGTTTGATCGCATCTGCCACGCCGATGACACCCAGCACTTGCTGGCCCACCGCCAGGAACAGCGGCGTGCCGGCCTCCCGGGTAATGGTTTTGGCGGCATCATCCAGTGCCTCGACAGACAGCCCTTCGGCTTCCAGCCAGCGCCGATTGCCCAGGCGTACCGGTTCGCTATCAAGCTTGCCTTGCACACCTTTGCCATTGAGCGCTTCGAAGCCGGAGACCGGTTCTGGCTCAATATCGTTCTCGCGGGCCCGGTCCAGAATGGCTTCTGCCAGCGGATGCTCGGAATGCTGCTCCAGCCCGGCGGCTAATGCCAGCAGGCGCGTCTCATCGCCGTTTGCCGCGTGCACCCGGGTTACCGCGGGATGGCCCTCGGTAATGGTGCCGGTTTTATCCAGAATCACCAGATCGATTTTTCCGGCAGTCTGCAAGGCATCGCCCTGGCGAATCAGCGCACCGTACTCTGCTGCCTTGCCGACACCCACCATCACCGACATGGGCGTGGCCAGCCCCCCCAACGCGCAGGGGGGGCAGGCAATGATCAGTACCGTGGTGGCGGCCACCATCATGTGCACCACCGCCGGCTCCGGCCCGACGTTGTACCACACCAGCGCCGACACCACGGCAATCAGCATCACCGTGGGCACGAACACCGAAGAGATCTTGTCTGCCAGCCGGCCAATGGCGGGTTTCGAGCCCTGGGCCTTCTTCACCAGCTTGATGATCTGGCCAGCGCGGTCTCGCTGCCCACCCGGGTAGCTTCATAAATAATCGAGCCGTGGGTGTTCAGAGTACCGGCCGAGACCTCATCGCCTTCTCCCTTGCCCACCGGCATGGGCTCACCGGTCAGCATGCTTTCATCAATGCGGGTGGAGCCTTCGGTAATCACCCCCCCGTCCACCGGCAGCTTCTCGCCCGGGCGCACCCGGATGCGGTCGCCTTTCTGAACCTCTTCAACGGGAATATCCTGTTCCTGGCCATCGCGGATCACCCGGGCCGTTTTCGCCCGCAAATCCAGCAGCCGGCGCACCGCTTCCGAGGTCTTGCCTTTGGCCCGCAACTCCAGGGCCTGGCCCAGATTGATCAGGCCAATGATCATCGCCGAGGCCTCGAAATACACATGGCGCGCCATCTCCGGCAGCGCCTCCGGCGCACTGGCCACCACGATCGAATATAGCCAGGCGGTGCCGGTACCCAGAGCAATCAGCGTGTCCATATTGGCGTTATGATGTTTGAACGCCTTCCAGGCCCCCCCGGTGTAGAAATGCCCGCCGGTGGCAATCATCACCCCCCCCAGAGTGAGAATGCCCAGATTGATCCAGGTAAGCTGATTGGCCTCGGTCACCATCATCGACCCGAAGCCCATGCCCCCCAGATCATCAACCCAAGGCCCAGCCCCCCCAGACTGATGGCCATCTTCACCAGCAGTACCTTGTACTGCTTCTTGTCCTCTTCCTGCTTGCGGTCGTCGGCGGCATCCGCGTCTTCAATCACCCGGGCACCATAACCCGCACTCTCCACCGCCTGCACCAGCGCCTGCGGATCGGCATCACCGCTGGCGGTCGCGGTGCTGTCCGCCAGATTCATATGAGCGTGAGTGACACCGGGGGGACCGACATCAACGCCTTCTCAATGGTATTCACACAGGATGCACAGGTGGCCCCCCCACTGACCGCCAGCGCGATCTGCCCGTCGCCGGCATCCGATGGCTCGACGTCGGTCGAGGCGGCCGGTGTATCTGAGTCCGGCGCCTTATCAGCGGCCGACTTGCCATTTTTGGATGCGCAGCAACTGCCGATGGGTTCGTTATGAACCAACGGCTCCGCCGGGTAGCCAGCCTCCGTTACTATCCGTGCCGCCTCGGCGCTATCCACATTCTCGGGCAGGGCCACGGTCTGGTCTTCGAGATTCACCTCCACCCGCTCGGTGCTCCCGGTCAGCGGTTCCAGAGCATGACGAATCTTCTTCGCACAACCCTGACAAGAGGCGCCGGAAATACTCAGCGCTGTTTTCAGAACCGATGCTTCACTCATTACTCAAGACTCCTCACAGCAGGATGATGACGAAGGATCATCCCAATGTTCGATTAACCGACAAATCGTATGTCCATCCGGCGTACCATCGGGCATGTCCTGCCAGGTGGACAATGCCGACACCATCCGCGCCCGCAACTTCTGCAACTCCGAAATCTCCCGCTCAACCTCCGCCAGCCGCTGCTGGAACACATCCCGAACCATCGGGCAGGGCGAATGATGATCGTCCGCCTGCTCGAGAATCTGCCGTATCTCCGGCAGAGAAAACCCCCCCAGCTGCCGTGCCTTGCGGGCAAACCGCAACCGTCGCAGATCCTCGGCATCGTACTGCTGATAGTTGTTGTCCGGATTGCGAGCAGGGCGCAACAAACCCTCCCGGGTGTAAAACCGGACGGTATCCGGGTTAACCCCCCCGGCGGCGGTGGCGATTTCTTTGACTTTCATGGTGCTGGATCCCCCCCCAACGAGCATGTGGGTGGATGGGAGGCTTGTTCAGATGTTTCGGAGTGTTGGTGTGGGTGGCGCTTC
>JDSH01000238.1_pt1 | contig 14194 bp, 21 predicted proteins | sample 199451 | NCBI WGS metagenome assembly JDSH01 (sample SAMN02584198, study PRJNA231836) | bioreactor metagenome | isolation source: continuous culture bioreactor electron acceptor NO2- transfer2 day 38 after... | place: Germany: Bremen | reverse complement strand
CCCCCCCTTAAGAAACACTATTCTGACCAAGGATTTCGAATAAAACTGGAGGCCATAGAAGACAACCGCGCGCGGGCGTCAGATGGTTGTCCCTTTGCCTACCGCAATGTCCTTAAGTGCCCTTTAACGAACGGATCAAATACATAAGAATCTGATTTTGAACGCCTGTGCCCTTTAATGTACATCTCACACAGGTCTCATAATGCTGGGGGGGTCGGCGGTTCGACTCCGCCCCCCCTTGCTACCAGAATTCAAAGGGCTACAACTCACGTTGTAGCCCTTTTTTTATGGTTGTCCTCTTTTTGTCCCTCGGTTGCCGACAACAACAACTTGCCGGCTTAACTGCCCCCCCCGAAACACACTGTCAATCACAGTCAGTGAATGTCGGATGAAGAAGCAATTGAGGATGCTTGCGCTCCGAACATAAAGACCAGCTCAGACAGGCGACTGAATTCCTCGTCTGTTAAATCCTCGGAGTTGTCTTTTCGAATCAGCAGCAAATTCTCAGATAAGAAGTCGTCGTAGTTCAGAATCAGATAGCCGTCATCAGAGGCGGTTATTCGGGGGGGACTGTCATTGGCAGCGGGCAAAAGAACCTGGTGAGCGTCCCCCCCTTTTAAGAGCAACGAGAAAGAAACAAATCCCTTTGGACGACACGCCTGCTTCCAATGCAGAAGTACCAGGCTCCGCAATTAGAGCATTCTCAACGACACCGCGATGCGAACTGACTAGAACCCCCCCAGATACCGGTGCAGCAGCAGCTCCTGATACTGATCAATGTGTTTGCTGTTGATTTCAACGATCCGGCCTTTCGCTCTGAGGCGATCAAAGCATTCGTCAAACTGACTGGCAAGCTCCTCACTTCGGAAAACCATTTTGTAAGGAGTAGGATTGAAAACCGGATAGAATACAAAATCGTCCAGCTCTTTTGGCCAACTCTCCCCCCCAAAACGACGGTCTGAACGGATCCGCCTGTCCAGAGTAGCCACCACAAGACCGTCGGCAAGAATGACATCAACACGGCCCATTAACTGCATCCGGGCGTGGATCGTCTGGTCAGTCACCTCCAGCAACAGCTCAAACTCCTCCACGCGATCAGATAGTCTGAGTATGTCGATTCCATTCTGAAACGTAACCGCCCTTAACCCTGCCAGATCATCAATTGTCGTTATGGGACCAACCACCGACGCGTTATAGAAAGCGCCGTTGTGGTACCAGATATAGGCAGACGTGGAGAACCCCCCCGGTATGTCCAAAGATAGCGGGACCGTCATAACGGCATCGGCGGCACTCAGGTCGCGAAAAGTGCGGATGTGGCGACCGAAGGGCTGGTAGACAAATTCGGCTTCCCAGCCGCAGGCCTCCAGCACAGCATTCACCAATTCTACATCTCGGCCACTTTCTCCTGCTCCGACATCCCGGGTATGTCGGGCGCCATGACGATGAGGGGGGGAGCCAATGGAAACGCGTCTGACTTCACTGCACCAGGAATCAACAGCAGGACATAGAAGAGAAAACGGTACAGAGAATCTGATATCAAGGGATAGGCCACCGGTAAACAGTTTATGCCGCTACCGAATACAGTACTTCTTTTTGAACGATTGCTCCACAAAAAAGGATAGAATCCGGGTCAGCCATTACTCGCGGTCATCATAGGATTCGCAATCACGAATAGCTCTACGGAATTCCGGTGCCAATCGCCCCCCCGCACCGAAGCGGTGTGACACATACAACGAAAGATCTACCCACGCCGCGGTTCGTACGTAGAATGGCTTTTCATACCCCCCCGCCATCAAATGGTCGATAAGAACCGCCGGTAAAACCACGACATCAGCGCGGCCAAGCTTCACCATATCAACGGCCTGCTTCCATTCAGCCACCATGACCGCACTGGCGTTGTCTCCCTGAAGAAACTGGTTGCCTATGAACCGACGCACAAAGGCATAACGCAGGCCGGACATCTGGCGCAAAGGCGGATATTGCTCCAAAAACAGATACACGTATTCGGTCTGGAACAGCCTGCCACCAAAATCGGCATATTGGTCGCGGTCTGCCGTCTGCACAAGAGGCAACCCAATCGCCAATTCTCCCTTCTCCAACTGAAAAAGAATTCTCGCCAGCGGCATCTCAATAAACTGGAAGTTCCCTTCCACCCGATCAAAGACGCAGCGGTAAATGTCGGCAAAGCGGCCAACCAGCGAGCCGTTCTCAACGCCAATTTCCCGCGGGATCCCCCCCTCAAAAACACCAACGGGATAGACGGTCTTGTCAGTTACGGCACCCGATAATGAAGGTATAGTGAGAAAGTAGATTAAAACCGGCGCAAGCCAGTGCGGTATCCTGCCCATGTCAGCTGCTCCCTGCCCGTGCAACTCGAACGGTGGTTTCAGGGTAGTACAGAAATGCCCAGTCTGCTGGCAACACGCTGATGGAACCAACCTCTTCAATACCTGCGCACAGTGACTATGCCAAAACGGAATACCGGAAAATTCGAACCAATCGCTTCTTTCTTTGACACTCATTACCTTCAGCCGGGGGGGAAGCTTCCTGGAATGGTTACCCTGGTAGCCCGGCATGGCGAGATTCTGTGGTGTCACGCCCAGGGCCTGCGGGATGTTGAGAGAAACTTACCGATGAACCGGGACACCCTGTTCCGCGTGTACTCCATGACCAAACCCGTCACCAGCATTGCATGATGCAGTTGTACGAGCAGGGCAAGTTCCTGCTCAACGACCCGGTCCACAAATACATTCCAGGCTGGCGCAATCTACGCGTCTACAAGGGAGGCCGTTATCCGGATTTCGAGACCGAACCCGCGGCCTCGGTCATGACCATCCGGGATCTGATGACCCACACCTCCGGGCTGACCTATGGCTTCACCGAGCGAACCGAGGTAGATGCCGCCTACCGCAAGCTGAAACTGGATGGCAGTACCATTCTGACTCTGGACAAGCTGGTCGACCGGCTGGCCGAGTTACCGCTGGAGTTCTCTCCCGGTACCGCGTGGAACTATTCTGTGTCCACCGATGTCCTGGGCTACCTGGTTGAGCTGCTCTCCGGCCAGTCTCTGGACAGCTACTTTCAGGAGCACATCTTTGGCCCCCCCCTGGGCATGACCGATACCGGATTTCATGTGCGACCAGACCAACAGGAACGCTTTGCCGCCTGCTATCTGTATCAATCCGGTAATACCATGAAACTCCAGGATGATCCGGAGCGGTCGCGCTATCTGAAGGAACCAAAATTCCTGTCGGGTGGCGGCGGGCTGGTCTCCACCATAGATGATTATTTCCGCTTCGCCCAGGCCCTGTGCCAGGGTGGCGAATATCAGGGCCAGCGCATCATCGGCCGCAAAACCCTGGAGTTTATGCGCCTGAACCACCTGCCGGGCGGCCAGGATCTCCCTGCCCTGTCTATTGGCGGCTTCACTGAAACACCTTATGCCGGCAGCGGCTTCGGATTAGGGTTCTCGGTCAAAACCGATATCGCCAAATCCGCCACGATTGGTTCGCCGGGAGAATTCGGCTGGGGGGGCGGCCTGGCTAGCACCAGCTTCTTTATCGACCCGGTGGAAGATCTGGTGGTGATTTTTATGACCCAGCTGATGCCGTCTTCGTCCTATCCCATCCGACAGCAGCTCAGAGCTCTGGTATACGGTGTCCTGGACTGACTCCGCGTTCCACCTTATATCGGTATAACCGCTGGAACTGTGCCGAAGCCCGAATGCCTGTGGCATACTCGGCTCCTTAAACCAATAACGAACAATCCACATGCAAGGAATGTTGTGATGAAACCAGCTACTCTCGCACTGCACGCCGCTTCAAGAGCGACCCGACCACCAAGCCGCCACCACGCCCATTTACCAGACCACGTCTTACACCTTCGACGACACCCAGCATGGTGCCGACCTGTTTGACCTGAAGGTACAGGGCAACATCTATACCCGCATCATGAACCCCCCCACCAACGCGGTTCTGGAAGAGCGTATGGCAGCGCTGGAAGGTGGTATTGGCGCCCTGGCCGTAGCCTCCGGCATGGCCGCGATCACCTATGCCCTGCAAACCATCTGCAAGGTGGGCAACAATATTGTCAGCACCAGCCAGCTGTACGGCGGGACCTACAACCTGTTTGCCCATTCCCTGCCGAACCAGGGCATTGAGTGCAAGATGGTGCCCCCCCACGATGATTTCGCGGCGGTAGAGAACGCCATTGACGACCAGACCCGGGCCCTGTTCTGCGAGTCTATCGGCAACCCGGCCGGCAACGTGGTGGACATCCAGAAGTGGGCCGAGATTGCACACAAGCACGGCATTCCGCTGATTGTCGATAACACCGTGGCCACGCCGTTCCTGTGCCGCCCGTTCGAGCATGGCGCGGACATCGTGATTCACTCCCTGACCAAGTACATTGGCGGCCACGGCACCACCGTCGCCGGCATTGTGGTGGATTCCGGCAAGTTCGACTGGAAGGCAAGCGCCGACAAATTCCCGATGATGAATCAGCCGGATCCGTCCTACCATGCGTGGTTTACACCGAAGCCTGGGCGAAGCTGCCTTCATCGGCCGCTGCCGGGTGGTGCCGCTTCGCAACACCGGCTCTGCCCTGTCGCCGTTCAACTCGTTCCTGATCATGCAGGGCCTGGAAACCCTGGCCTTGCGCATGGAACGCCACTGCGACAACGCCCAGAAGGTTGCCCAGTTCCTGCAGGATCATCCGGCCGTGGAATGGGTGAACTACGCCGGCCTGGCAAACAGCCCCCCCTATAAGGCTACCTGCGACAAGATCTGTGGCGGCAAGGCCTCCGGCATTCTCAGTTTCGGCATCAAGGGTGGCCGCGAAGCCGGCGCCAAATTCATAGACGCCCTGGACCTGATCCTGCGCCTGGTGAACATTGGCGATGCCAAGTCCCTGGCTTGCCATCCGGCCACCACTACCCACCGCCAGCTCAACGCTGACGAGCTGAAAAGTGCCGGGGGGGTCAGCGAGGACCTGGTGCGGCTCTCCATCGGCATTGAAGACGCCGACGACATTATCGCCGACATCACTCAGGCCCTGGAAAAATCCCAGGCTTGATATCCCTCAACCGGGTACGACCAAAGTCGTGCCCGGTAACCCCCCCGTGATTGCCCCCCCTACCTGCCTTGTAACTGCCCTGCCTGCCGATTACTCTTAAAGGTTCACCACACCCTTATCCGAGAGTTCCTGGCCAATGAGCGAAAGCGCAAAGCCCCCCCGCATTACCAGTGGTTCCAAATTCCGTAACGAACACGGCTTCTCCGCCATCAAGGACGGCGTCAAGCGTTCATCATCAAACACGGAAGGCAAACCCCCCCTGGAGCGCAAGCCAAAATGGCTGAGGGCGCGCATGCCGGGCGGCGAGCGCTACGATGCCGTGCGCCGGAACGTGTCCGAACACCGCCTGAGTACCGTATGCCAGGAATCCCACTGCCCCCCCAATATCGGTGAATGCTGGACCAACGGTACCGCCACCATCATGGTGATGGGCTCCGTGTGCACCCGGGCCTGCAAGTTCTGCGCGGTCGACACCGGTAACCCGAAAGGCTGGCTGGACCCGGAAGAGCCGGAAAACACCGCCAAGTCTGTGGAACTGATGGGCCTGCGCTACATCGTGTTGACCTCGGTAGACCGAGACGACTTGCCCGACGGCGGTGCCGCGCACTACGCAGCCTGTGTCTCTGCCATCAAGCAACGCACTCCGGAAGTGGCGGTAGAAGCCCTGACCCCCCCGGACTTTGATGCAGTGATGAGCGATGTGGAAAAGGTGGTGGATTCCGGCCTGGACGTGTTCGCCCAGAATGTGGAAACCGTCAAGCGCCTGACCAGTCGTGTACGGGACCCCCCCCGCGCCGGTTACGAGAAAACCCTGAGCGTACTGGCCCACGCCAAGAAACACCGGCCGGATGTGCTCACCAAGACCAGCCTGATGCTGGGCCTGGGTGAAACCGAAGAAGAAATCCTGGAAACCATGGACGATCTGCGCGCCATTGGTGTGGATATTCTCACCCTGGGCCAGTACCTGCGCCCCCCCACGCCGAACCACCTGCCGGTAGAGCGCTACGTCACCCCCCCGGAAGAATTCAACCGGTACCGCGACATTGGTCTGGAAAAAGGTTTCATGGAAGTGCCGTCCGGCCCCCCCATGGTTCGCTCCAGCTACCGGGCCGACCGGGTGTTCGACAAGAATAACCTGGGCCTGAGCGTGCCGGAGGTTCCCGTGCCCGACAAGGCGATGCAGATTCCGGTCAAGGCCGTTGACTGAGACCCGCCAATGCTGACCCTGTTGCGAAATATCCGGCTGAAGTACAAATTCTGGTTGCTGAATATTCTCGTGTTTGCGGTGCTCTGTCTGCTGGTGCTTTATGCCATGCAGGTGATCGCAGGCCAGACCGAATCCAGCTTCAGCCAGGTATTTGCAGACACCGCGCCGGGCTTTGCACTGATCGTGGCGGTGCTCATGGCACTGGAGATGGCCGGCTCCCAGCTGCTTATTTCCTTTATCGAGCGCCATGTTAACCGGCTCAAGGACACCATGGTGGCGGTGCAGACCAGTGGCGACCTGAGCCGTCGGGCCGACGTCGACTCCCGGGATGAAATTGGCGAAATGGCCGCTGCCTTCAATGCCATGCAGGACCGAACCTCCGATGTCGTTCGCAGTATGAAAACGGCCACCGAGCACCTGCACCAGGAAGTCGAATCTCTCACTCAGCGGGCCGCCGCGCGCAGGGACAGCCTCACCCGGCAACAGGACGGCGCCAATCGCTCGGCCGAGTCCGTTGAGGCCATGCTACAGAGCTTTGTGGGCATCGCCGAACAGGCCGGCATTGCCAAAACCCTGTCCACAGAAGCCCGGGAGACTGCGGTAAATGGCAGCCAGCGAGTCAGCCAGAGCGCCGACAGCATTCGCAGGCTGGCGGGCGTGGTTCGCCAGTCCGCTGGCAGCGTGCAGTCACTGGCCGAGAACAGCCATGAGATTGGCCAGACCATTACCGAAATCAAGGGCATTGCCGAGCAAACCAACCTGCTAGCCCTCAATGCCGCCATAGAAGCCGCCCGCGCGGGCGAACAGGGCCGGGGGGGCTTTGCGGTGGTTGCCGAAGAAGTCCGTAACCTGGCGCGCCGGGTTCAGGACTCCACCGACCAGATCCAGACCACCCTGGATCGCTTGCTGGCTCCATGAATACCGCTGTCGAACAGATGACAGACAGCTCGGACGACGCCGAGCGATGCGTGGAAGAATCCGAAAAGGGGGGGCGCCAGGCCCTGGAAGCCATTAACGCGGTGGTCGGTCGTATCGACCGGACCAATCAGGAAATCGCGGATATGTCTGCCGCACAGACCGCCGATACCGATCAGGTTCTGGCCAATGTTCAGGACATCCGGGAAACCACCCGGAACATGGTTGTCCAGCTCTCGGAAAGCGCGGATATGACGCAACGTCTGGAGCAACTGATCCGTTCACTGGAAGAAGCCTCGGCAAAGGTCACAGTTCGCTGAGGTTTGTGGCACACTCTGCACTCGTTTTTGACTGCAGAGTTATAACTCATGAATCGCCTTGGCGCCTTCTACGACCGTTTTATCCTGCCCCCCCACCCCCCCTGGATTGTCCTCGCCCTGTTTGCCCTGCTACTGGCACTGACCGCCCTGCGTTTTGATCAGTTCCGGCTGGATGCTCGGCAGAATCCCTGGTGCTGGAAAACGATCGTTCGCTGGAGCAGTACCGGCAGGTAAACCAGACCTTCACCACCTCTGACGATTTCCTGGTGGTCACCTACACCCCCCCGCACGAGCCTCTGTTTACCACCGAAGGCCTGGCGCGCTTAAGGGCACTTCGCGACGACTTGCAGGCCCTTGAGGCCGTCGGTTCCACCAACAGCATTCTGAATGTGCCGCTGCTGCACAGCCCGGACCTGACCCTGGACACCGTCGACAGCGAGATCAAAACGCTGGATGAACACGATGTGGCTCCGGCAACCGGTCGACAGGCGCTGCTGGACAATCCCATGTACCCCCCCAACCTGCTCATCAGCGAGGACGGCAAGACCACGGCCATCCAGGTCAACCTGCCAACCCCCCCGGACCGCTATTTTGACTTACTCAACCAGCGCAACGAACTCCGGGAAAAGGTGAATCGGGGGGGCGAGGCCAGCGAGGCCGAGCGGACGCAACTTGAGCAGACAAGCGACGAATTTATCCGCTACACCGAGCAACTGGGTGAAGAGCGTGATGCCACCATCAATCAGGTTCGCGCCATACTGGAGCAATACCGCGACCACGCCAGCATCCACCTGGGGGGGGCGTGCCCATGATTGTCGCCGACATGATACGGTTTATTGAAAACGATCTCTCCACTTTCGGCTTCGGGGGGGTATTGGCTTTCCTGCTGCTCACCCTGGCGATTATTTTCCGGCAATGGCGTTGGGTCGTGGTACCACTGTTGTGCTGCGGTTTTACCGTCTGGCTGATGGTCGGATTTCTGGGCTGGGCCCAATGGCCGGTGACGGTGATTTCGTCCAACTTTATCTCGCTGTTACTGATCATGACCCTGTCGCTCACTATCCACCTGATTGTGCGCTACCGGGAATTCCAGCATGACGAGCCCGAGCTGCGCCAAACAACATCCTGCGCAACACCCTGATGACCATGATCCGACCGTGCTTCTATATGGCGATCACCACCATTGTTGCCTTCGGCTCCCTCACCTTCAGCGGCATCCGGCCGGTCATCGATTTTGGCTGGATGATGACCCTGGGGGGGCTGACCGTGGCTTTTCTCATTACCTTCTTGATCTTCCCGGCCCTGTTGAGCCTGCTGCCACCCCCCCCGATCGACCAGCGCGTGAGCTCAGACAAGGTGCCCTTCACCGATGCCTTCGCCCGCTTCACCGAGCGCTTCAGCGGGACGGTTCTGGTCAGTTCCGGGGGGGTCATTGCCGTGCTCTGCGTGATTGGCCTGAACCGGCTGACGGTGGAGAACAGCTTTATCGACTACTTCAAGTCCTCCACCGAAATCCATCAGGGTATGGTCACCATAGACGACCGGCTGGGGGGGGCACCACGCCGCTGGATGTGGTCATCACCGATCAACCCGCCCCCCCGGAAAACGCCAACGCGGATCCTTTCGCCAGTGACTGCGACCCGTTTGTAGAAGACTGCGGTGACGAGGAATACCGGGATACCTGGTACACCTACCAGAAAATGCGCCAACTCGGTGAGGTGCATGATTACCTGCAAAGCCTGCCGGAGACCGGCAAAGTCCTGTCCATACAGACCACACTCGACCTGCTGGCCCAGGTTAACGGCGGTGAGCCCCCCCTGGACGCCCTGGAGCTGGCCTTCGTGCCCGCCGCCGTGCCGGACGACCTTCAGGACATTCTGCTGACCCCCCCTTACATTTCTGAGGAGCAGGACAAGGCGCGATTCAGCATCCGCATACTGGAAACCATGCCGGACCTGCGTCGACAGGAGCTGCTGGATGACATTCGCCACCACCTGAGCACCGAACTCGGTTACGACCGGGATCGCATACTGCTCTCAGGCATGACAGTGATGTACAACAACATGCTCCAGAGCCTGTTCGATTCCCAGATCAAAACCATCGGCGTGGTGTTTGGCGCTATCCTGGTCATGTTTCTGATCCTGTTCCGTTCCGTGAAGCTGGCGCTGGTGGGTATGGCTCCCAACCTGATTGCCGCAGGCTCAGTACTGGGGGGGCTGATGGGCTGGCTGGGCATTCCACTGGATATGATGACCATTACCGTGGCGGCCATCACCGTCGGGATTGCGGTAGATGACACCATCCACTACATCCATCGCTTCAAAACCGAGTTCGCCAAAGACGGCGACTACCTGGCCACCATGCACCGTTGTCATCGCAGCATTGGCCAGGCCATGTTCTACACCTCGCTGACTATCATTGCCGGTTTCTCCATACTGGTGCTGTCGAACTTCATTCCCACCATTTACTTTGGCCTGTTCACCGGTTTTGCCATGTTCATGGCCTTGCTGGGTGCACTCACCTTGCTGCCCAGCTGATCATTCTGGTTCGCCCGTTTAATACCCCCCCATAACAAAAAAAACCCCCCCGCCGGGGGGGCCAGGCTCCGGCGGGGGGTTTCTCTCAAACACACCGACTCAGCGGATTACTGCTGGCCCTGAGGCTGCATCATCTGACGCTGTTGTTGCATCTGCTGCTGCATCTGCTTCATGCGGCGATCCAGCTCATCACGCTGCTCCTGGGTGAACACCGCATCTACCTTCGCCTGCATCAGGGCAGAAAGCGCTGCAATTTCACCGGTCACATCACCGAGTTTGGCGGCATTGTCACGAATGGCAGACTCGTCGTAATCCGGCTTGATCTGCTCTTGCAGGTCTTCCTGCAGCGAGCGGGCATCCTGACGCAGTTCGCCGATCTCGCCCTGCATGTCGTCGATGATGCCGCGAATCTCGGTTTGCTGTTCTTCAGACAGCCCCCCCACCATCTGGGCCAGCTGGGCCACCTGATCCGGCTGACCACCCGGCGACTGCTGTGCGATCGCCGGCGCTGAGATAGTCAGGGCGACAAGTGCGGAACCGATGAATTTTGCGAGCTTCATACTGTTCTCCATCATTGAGGCGGCCTGTCGGGAGCCACCACGGATTGGCTTTAATCGTTTGAAGTGACACCCTAAAGCATTCTCCTGCTTCATTTCACCCCCCCGATATCCCTTCAATTTGTACAGGTTCTCAGTTTGATTCGCTCTGAGGGCGCGGCACTGGCGGGATTTGATGAATGTGAAAATTTAGTCATTCCCCCCCTGCATAATGGCGCCCTCAATCAATCAGCGGAGTAAACACCATGGCCATTAACTGGTTTCCCGGGCATATGCACAAGGCCCGAAAGGAGATCAAGAAAGTCATGCCCCCCCAGATGGACCTCATCATCGAGGTGGTGGACGCCCGGATTCCCTTCAGTAGTGAGAATCCACTGGTGCCTTCGCTGCGTGGCGATACCCCCCCGCTGATCAAGGTGCTTAATAAGCGAGACCTGGCCGACCCGGTCATTACCGAGCAATGGCTGGCCTGGCTGGAGCGGGAACGGGGGGGTGTACGTGCGGTCACGCTCACACACAATCAACGCCAGGAAGCCCTGGGCATCCTCAAGCTGGCGGAAGAGATGACGCCCGGGCATGATCGACAGAAAAGCGCCTTGAGGGTGATGATCCTGGGCATCCCGAACGTCGGCAAATCCACACTGATCAATACCCTGGCTGGCCGGCCCGCCGCCAAGACTGGCAACGAGCCGGCGGTTACCCGGGCACAACAGGCCATCAAACTGCCGGATAACGTTCTGCTCTACGATACCCCCCCTGGCTTCCTCTGGCCCAAGCTTTCGCCAGTGCAATGCGGCTATCGCCTGGCAGTAACCGGCGCAATCCGCAGTGCTGTACTGGATTTCGAGGATGTTGCGCTATTCGAGGCGGATTATCTGATTGCCCACTACCCGGAGCTCGTCGTCAACCGCTACGGGCTGGACGAAACACCCGTAGATGGCTGGCACTGATGGATGCCATCGCCGTAAAACGCCGTTTCCTGGGCCGCGGCGGGGGGGTACCGGATCTGCACAAGGTTTCCGAAGTGCTGCTGAACGAACTCCGGGCCGGGACGCTGGGCCGGATCTCGCTGGAAACGCCGGATATGGTGGAACAGGAACTGGTCGAAGCCCAAGCCCGGGAACAGGCCGAGGCGGAAGAGAGAGCCAGAAAAGACGAGCAGCGCAAGAAGAAACGCTAGCCGGAGTCGGCGTAAAAGCCAAACCCGCAAAGACTAAAGTTTGGGCATAAGACTAGCCTTTTTTTGCTATACTTGATTTAAATCAAGGTGACTGAAACCAGATGTTTCAGCATTGGCACCCATGGGAATCCGCCGCATGCCCAGGTATCCGGATCGCCCAGGGTGTCCGCCCCCCCGAACGCAGGCAAAAGCTTTACCTGTTGGGGGGGCTGAGGACGCACCGCACACGCTTCGGTGCGGTTTTGAATGGATCAACCCGGATGGTTCGTCAACTATGGCCCAGGCAATTCGACTTCACCAAGTATCCCCCCCTCTCAAGGCCTCCTGTCATCAGTGCAGCCTGAGCAACCTGTGTCTACCTCTGGCCATTGAAGAGAACGATCTTGATCGCCTTGAGGATATTGTCCAGCAGGGGGGGAAAATCTATAACCGCGGCGAGCATATTTTCGATCAGAGTACCCCCCCGGTTCGCTCCTGCTTTGCGGTCAAGAGCGGCTCCATCAAAACATCCATTATTACCGAAGGCGGTGAAGAACAGGTAACCGGTTTCTTCATGCCTGGTGAACTGGTGGGGGGGCTGGACAGCATGAGCAGCGAGAACTATGCCTGCACGGCCAAAGCGCTGGAACGTACCAGCGTATGTGAATTCCCGGTCGACAGGCTTGAGGAACTCACCGGCAAGCTGCCGGAACTGCAGCACCACATGTATCACCTGATGAGCCAGGAAATTCAGAACAGCCATCAGCTGGCGATGCTGCTCAGCAAGAATACCGCCGAAGAGCGCATTGCGGCGCTTTTGCTCTCGCTGTCCAGCCGCTTCCGCCGTCGTCGTATGTCGGCTACCAATTTCAGCCTGCCCATGGCCAGGAACGACATTGCCAACTTCCTGGGCCTGGCAGTTGAAACCGTGAGCCGGGTTTTCACCCGCTTCCAGAATCAGGGCATCATCCGCGCTCGCGGGCGGGAAGTGGAACTGCTGGATGTGGAAGCGCTGCAAATGGTAACGCGGGATTTCGCCCGTCAGGCCAGTAAGCACCAACCAGTCACACACCCTGAGCGGGTTCAGGAATTTGCCGGAACCCGCTCAGCGCTGTTCGATTCCTTCAACATCGCCACCTCTTCAGACAACCAGGTGCGCCACGCATCTGTTTTATGCCGAAGGTATTGCGGATCTTGGTACAGACCATAGTGGTGTTTACCGGTTCGATGTGGCCCCCCCAGTCGGGCACCTCGTCCACCACCTTGATTCCCTCAGGAATGCCGGGCATGCCGGCTATCGCCAACCCAAGTTCATACAGATTGATCTCTTCTGCCCCCCCGGCATACTGGTAGGTACCCCCCCAGACTTCAGCACCACAATCGATCTGGAGCGCCACTGCCACGATCACCCTCGCCAGATCCTTCACCGCCACCGGCTGCCCCCCCTGACAGCGGCCGGGCAAAGACAGGCCACCTTGCGCCGTACTTCGCTGAACCTTGCCGATAAACCGGGCCAGGCTCCAGCCGGTACGCAGAATAATGTGCCGCGGGAGCTGCGTTCTCAGGGCCTGCTCACATTCCCATTGCCAGCGACCCAGCTCGTTAACAGGCTGCCTGGATTCGACGCAATGTAGGCGCCCTGTTTCCGACCATCAAACACGTAACACGAAGAAAGCTGCAGCAAGGCCATGTTGCGCTCACGGGCATGCTCTGCGAGGGCCAGCGGCAGGGAGAACGCTGCTTCGTGGGTGGCCTCCCGGTTTTTCTCCGCCTTTTCCGGATCCGCGAGCCACAACGCATTGATAATCAGCGCGGTGTCTTCAGGAATCCAGTTATCCAGTGCATGCAGGTCGACATTGGCAGGATCACTGACCAGCAAAGGACTGATGCGCAGATGCGTTTCCCGCAGGCGCTCCAACAGCACCTTGCCAAGCGGGCCATAGTCGTGAACAACAAGTACATGCACGGGGGGGAAACAACGCCTCCGGAATATCACTGATGTGACGGATGTCAGGAAACACTCGGGCCAATGGCTCGGAACACTACTTTACTGCAGTATCATGCAGCCTGAAACGTCAGCCTTACGGGGGGGAGCCGGTGAACGCTCCCGGATCGACAAGCATACAACAACGGGAATCCCAATGCTGAAACAACAGAGCCATATAGTGGCCCCCCTATCCCGATGAACTAAGAACCCGGGCTCTTTATACCGTCAGTGAGCTCAAAGGCCGCGGCAAAGCCGACAAGCAGGCCATCGACCAGCTGTATGAACTCATCGTTGAACTGACCGAATCCGGGCTGGATTTCTTTTTCCTTGAGCCACTACGCCGCCTGAATGCCGGCAGCATGATGATGGGAATGGCCAAAATGGGCATCAGTAGCATGCTCAAGGGCAGCAAAATGGTGATTCACAAAGTCCTCAAGAA
>JDSH01000237.1_pt1 | contig 14197 bp, 22 predicted proteins | sample 199451 | NCBI WGS metagenome assembly JDSH01 (sample SAMN02584198, study PRJNA231836) | bioreactor metagenome | isolation source: continuous culture bioreactor electron acceptor NO2- transfer2 day 38 after... | place: Germany: Bremen | reverse complement strand
TTTTTATCATTTTTGATCAGAGTGGAAGCATTGTCTCCTCGTATCAGTTGGAGCATGAACAGATTTTCGTCAAACCCGGTTGGTAGAACACGACCCATGGGAAATCTGGGACAACAGCTGTGAATGCATAAGCAAAGCACTCAAAGAGGTTGATTTAAAAGGAAGCGACATAGAAGGTATTGGGATTACCAACCAACGAGAAACAGTCATCGCTTGGAATCCCAAGACAGGAAAAGTCTGGCACAATGCCATTGTCTGGCAGGACCTTAGAGGATCAGAGTTGATCAATCGCCTGAAGGAAGAGGTCGAAGCAAGCTACCTGCAAGATAGGAGTGGATTGATCTTCAGCCCTTATTTTGCCGCTTCAAAGATAGCTTGGTTGTTGGAGAACGTTGAAGGACTGCGTGATGCAGCAGAGAAAGGGGGGGAGGCAGTATTCGGGACCATCGATACCTGGTTGACCTGGAACCTGACTGGCGGCAAAGCAATTGTGACCGACGTGTCCAATGCCAGCCGCTACCTCTTGATGAATATTGAATCCTGTACCTGGGATGACGAACTACTTGAGCTGTTCAATGTACCCAAGCAATCACTTCCGACGATTGTTCCTTCCAGCGGAATGATATACGGTACAACCACTCCCAGTGGTCCTCTTAGAGCAGAAGTGCCTGTTTGTGGTATTCTTGGGGGGGATCAACAGGCTGCTCTCTTCGGGCAGGCTTGTTTCACAGAAGGTTTGGGTAAAAGTACCTATGGTACCGGTGGCTTTTTGTTAGTAAATACTGGAGAGAAGCTGATCAAGAGTACACAGGGGGGGCTACTCACAACCGTTGCCTATCAACTTGGAGACCAACGTCCTGTATATGCCTTGGAAGGTTCCATTGCAGTGGCTGGCTCCTTGGTTCAGTGGGCTCGTGACAACCTGAAACTGGTGGAAAACCCCCCCCAAGAGCTGGACAAGCTGGCCTGCAGTGTGTCAGACTGCGGCGGAGTATACATCGTTCCAGCATTCAGCGGATTGTTTGCTCCCTATTGGCGTTCAGATGCACGTGGCGTAATCGCCGGCTTGACCGGGTATGTCAATCGTGCACATCTGTGTAGAGCATTCTGGAAGCAACTGCATTCCAAGTCCATGATATCTATAAGGCCATGGAACGGGATAGTCATATTGTGATGCCCAGTTTGAAGGTTGATGGAGGAATGACAAACAGTAAGCCATTGATGGAGTTCCAGGCTGACCTGTTGGGCGTTCCGGTTATCAGACCTTTGATCGTGGAGACAACCGCCCTTGGAGCTGCTTATGCAGCAGGGTTGTCCGTTGGGGGGGTTTGGAAAGATTTTGATGAGCTGTCTGCCTACTGGAAGGAAGGCAAACGGTGGGAAGCGAATATGAGCGAGGAAGTGCGAGAGCAGAAAGTCCAATTCTGGAAAAAAAGCGGTAAACCGTACCCTGGATTGGGAGTGCGAGGATAAGGAGTAGCAGTTGTTGGTGGTTGGCGATGCATTGCAATCCATGATTTCATTGCTCCGTCCTGCTTTGCAGGTCGGTATCCTTGCATGGTTGTTCTATCGATTTTATGTGACCATAGCTCAGACCAAGGCCCAGCAGTTGGTGAAGGTCTTGGTTGTGATGTTCGCGTTCTATGCAGTGAGTTACATTCTCAAGTTGGATGTACTGCTCTGGTTCTTTCGATATATATCCATTCCAGCGACTATTTTTATCTGTATCGTGTATCAGCCTGAGCTTAGGCGTTCCTTTACCCAGCTCTGGAGTGGCCGAAGCAGATTGTTCCGTATAGGAACCCAGACTACCAGTAGTGACCAGATTGACTCAATTCTCAACGCTTGCAATGTGTTGGTGAACAAACGAAGAGGAGCCTTGATAGTGTTCCCCCCCCGACGTTTGGGGGGGATCAAGAACATTACTGACAGCGGGACGAGGCTGAATGCCGACCTGTCCACCAGTTTGATCCTAACCGTATTCGACCATGATACCCCCCCATTGCATGATGGGGGGGCGATGGTTGTACAGGGTGGAAGAATACTGGCTGCAGGATGTTATCTGCCCCCCCTCAGTGAGCAAACCGATATCAAGAAGAGTTTCGGTACTCGTCACCGGGCCGCACTTGGCTTGGCGGAGGAATCTGATGCTGTTGTCTTGATAGTCAGTGAGGAGACCGGGGGGGCGATCAGCATGACCTATAATGCCAACCTCTACTATGACCTAGACACTGGTACCATCAAACGTATGTTGTTGGCTCTCTTCAGTTATCATGATATAACCCCCCCAGAGGATTTGTTACAGGAGACTGGTAGTGATGAAGCTGAATAAGTATCTGCAATGGGTGCTCTACAACTGGCCGGCAAGGTATTGTCCTTGGTGTTTGCCGTGTTGGTGTATGCCTTCATCCAATTTTCCACCATGGGAGCAAGGGTTGTTTCCATCCCGATAGAAGTGTACCTGCCATCTCCTTGGAAGCTGAGAGTTTGGTACCTGCCTCAATTGAGGTAAGTATCCAGGGCAATGAGGATATCATCTACCTCATTAATCCCGAATCCATTGATGCCAGTCTGGATTTTTCCTCGGTTGATGAGGCTGGTATTGCCACAGCTCCGGTTGTTCTCAGATACGAAGAAGACGTCTTTGAGAGTGCAGGCATTGCACTGCAGGCTGATCCCCCCCAATACTATCGGATTCTCTTCAATGAAGGGAGTGGGCACTGATGGTCAGTGGTATTGGTGTCGATGTAGTGAATATTCAACGAATGGAACGTCTCTCAGATCACGTAAAGTCCAGGATTTTTCATCCCAGGGAACTGGATGAGGCGAAGACGATGGCAGAGGGAGTCCAGGCTGAATTCCTTGCCGGTAGATTCGCTGCAAAGGAAGCACTCGGAAAAGCCTCGGGACCGGTCTTGCACATCTTTCATTACAGGATATCTGGGTCGAGAGAGCCACTTCCGGGAAGCCTGAACTACACTTCAAGGGAAACGTACAAGCATTGGTAGGCAAGAGAACTGCGATGCTCTCCATCAGTCATGACAACCCCCCCGTCGCTATTGCAATGGTGGTTCTTCAAGGAGCTGATGATGCCACGAACTGATTGGAGACGCCCCCCCCTGCAGCAACTTGATACTTCCCACCGGCGTATCCGCCTAACGGTCTCGTATCATGGATCCCACTACAGTGGTTGGCAGCGGCAACACAACGCCCTCACCGTTGTCCAGGTCCTGGAACAGGCTGTAAAGACCATGATTGGGGGGGAAGATGTGGAAATTATTGGAAGTGGAAGAACAGACAGCGGGGGGGTGCATGCCCTGGGACAGGTCTGTCATATGGATATAAAGAACCAGAAAGTCAGAGCAGAGAAATTTGCCCTTGCCCTGAATCGACTGCTTCCTCAGGATATCAGAATACTGGAAAGTATTGAGACTGACAGTACATTCCATGCGCGTTTTACTGCCATGGCTAGAATGTATCGCTATTACTTCAAAAGAGAACAGGATATGACAGCCTTCGACCAAAGCTTGGTTGCGAAGGTGAAGAAATTTCCTTCTCTTGAGCTGCTCAATGGATATGCTTCCTGTATTCAGGGAACTCATGACTTTACCACATTTACCGCAAGCGGTGATGTCTCTTCCAGTAGATGGCGCGATATTTATGAATCCTACTGGAAGATGGAAACAGACAGGTGGGGGGGTGGAGAACTCTTGACTTATACCATCTGCGGGAATGCCTTTTTGTATAAGATGGTACGTTCCTTGGTTGGATCGATGATGGATTTTGCCGAGTCAGGTATGCCGGTAGAGGAATTCTCTTCCGTTCTTGCCAGCAAGGATCGCGCCAGGGTAGGGCGTACCGCCCAATCGTGTGGCCTGTATATGTACAGGATCAGCTATGATGAGACTGAGTACGCTTGGTTCGAGGAGAAGCATAATGAGTGAACGTGAAGAGAAACGAGAACAGCTGGCTTCTGCTCTGATGGATTTCGTCTATCTCTGTGATGAAGCTGAGGCGGTAATTGCAGATAAAGATGTCACCTACACTGAACGTGCGGATTTCTCCTCCGTAGTTGATGCAGTGCTCCCCCCCCTTCCCGTGGACAAGGACTCCATACAAGGGACCAACCTCAAACAACTTGAGTCCTTGGTAAGTCGGTGTTCCAAGTGTGGGCTCAGTGAGGGACGTATCCATCCAGTGTTTGGGGGGGAGGGTGTGGTCCCTGCCCGTCTGATGGTTATTGGTGAGGGCCTGGTGCGGAGGAGGATGCTTCAGGACGTGCCTTTGTAGGAAGGGCGGGAAAGTACCTGGATAAATGGCTCTCCTCCATCTCCATGGACCGTAATACCAATGTCTATATCGCCAACATCGTGAAATGTCGACCACCTGAGAATCGAAATCCCCCCCAGAGTGATGAGGTGCAGGCCTGTATTGGGTATCTCAAGCGCCAGATTCAGCTCATCAAACCAGAGATTATATTGCTTATGGGCGCTGTGGCGGCTCACTCCCTGCTGGATGTTACAGATGGAGTGGGTAAGTTGCGTGGTCGATTCTATCGTTATGAAGGAATTCCTGTACTGGTTACCTATCATCCGGCGGGGGGGGTGTTGCGCAATCCCGACTACCGCAGACCGGTTTGGGAAGACCTGAAGAAAGTGGCAGCATATTTGAATATCCAGCTCCCCCCCGGGAGGTCGTGATGCCCAGATTTGCTGAGGTGTTGCTCGATCTTCCCCCCCTGGACCAATCTTTCACTTACCAGATTCCTGAGGGCATGGAAGAGAAAGCTTGTGTGGGGGGGCATCGGGTTGTCGTTCCCTTTGCAAGGCGGGAGATGACAGGCTATGTTATCGAGACCTTGGCAGAGGTGGAAGCAACCTACACAATAAAGGATATCAAGCGGGTCATCGACGATACCCCCCCTCTCTACAACGAACAAACCATTGCTCTAGCTGAATGGATGAGTCGTTTCTACCTCTGTAGCAGGGGGGGAGAGGCGTTGAGCATGATGATCCCGGGAGGCAGGAGAGACAGTAGCATCCCTGCACTGGAAAGTGAAGAAGATCTTCTCTTCGGGCGAGTTGAGAAACTCAGTGATGAACAGCAATATGCCATCGATACTATTCTGAAGCGTGAAAAGCCGATGTACTATCTCTACGGTGTAACCGGTAGTGGCAAGAGTGAGGTCTTTCTTCGCTCTGCAGAAGCGGTCATCAAAGAGGGGGGGAAGAAGGTCATCTATCTGGTGCCAGAAATTACCCTCACCCATCAGTTGGCTCGACAGGTCACAAAACGATTTTCCCAGAGAGTGGCGATCCTTCACTCTGCGCTGACTCCCAGTCAGCGGCTTAAGGAGTGGAAGCGGATTATCTCTGGCGAGGTAGATCTTGCCATAGGGGGGGCTCGAAGTGCAGTGTTTGCTCCGTTTCCCAATCTTGGTTTGATCATTTTGGACGAGGAACATGAGAACAGCTACAAGAGTGGCAATACTCCCCCCCGTTACCACGCCCGTCAAGTCGCCCAGAGGCGTTGTCAGAGTGAAGGGGGGGCTACCCTTGTCATGGGGGGGAGTGCAACACCTTCATTGGAAGCCTGGGCATTGATGCAGGAGAACAAGAATGTAGGTTCACTCCACTTACGGAATCGGGTCAGCGGCGGTATCATGCCTATCATAGAGATTGTAAATCTCTCCTATGAGAAAAACCTGATCAGCAAGACATTGCAAGAGAGAATCAAGGAGACACTGAACAAGAAGAAACAGACCATCCTGTTCTTGAACAGGCGTGGGTTCTCCTATTTCTTCCACTGCAACAGTTGTGGGTATGAACTGCGTTGTCCCCCCCACTGTGCAGTCGCCCTTACCTACCATAAAGGTACGGACCAGATGGTCTGTCACTACTGTGGGTATCGCACAAAGCCGATGAGGGTCTGTCCCGAGTGCAATTCTCTTGATGTCAATTACAGCGGATTTGGTACGGAGATGGTGGAAGAGGAAATTCGTCGTCTCTTTCCTACAGCCCGTATTGCCCGATTGGATACGGACAGTGCCAAGAAAAAGGGTCAGGTTGGGAGTGTTATCAAGGCATTCAGGGATGGTGAGATTGACATCCTTCTCGGGACACAGATGGTCGCAAAAGGACTTAATTTTCCGCTCGTTGAATTGGTGGGGGGGATTGTGCTTGCCGATAGTGGATTGAATATACCTGACTTCCGAGCCCAGGAGAGAACCTTCAGCCTTTTGGTCCAGGTCTCAGGAAGGGCAGGAAGATACAACGACCAGGGAAGGGTCATTATCCAGACCTATCATCCGGAGAATCCTGCAATTCAATATGCACTTCAGTCTGACGTGCAGGGTTTTTATACCCAAGAGCTTGAGATTCGCAAACAGACAGGGTTTCCTCCCTACAGTCGATTGATAAACCTAGTATTTAGAGGCCGTAATCAACAGAAAGTGGAACAAGAGGTCGAGAAATTCTCTGCTCATATTGAGCAACTCACCGTCAGTGGAGGCGCTCAGGTGTTGTGTTCCAGTGAGTGTCCTTTGGAGAAAATAGCTTCTAACTGGCGCTACCACTTATTGGTTTCAGGCCCCCCCCAGGCATCCCTGGTCCATCACTTGGTTGCCAAGGCCCTTGACGATTACACCCCCCCACCCAGGGGGGAGTCTACTTGGAAGTAGATCTCGATCCTTTGCAACTGCTCTAAACCTTCTCTACTTATAGACTGTTTTCAATATCTATTGGAATGATTTGTGTTCGCCCATATTCGTGATAACGTTGACCATTGCAACGGGTGTTGGTATAGTTTGGTATTATGTTAGATATATATACACTTGGAGAAGAGGTACTACAAGAGAAGTGCCAGAAAGTAACCAAATTTGATAACGCGTTGAAGATCTTGGTCGATGCAATGTTCGACACAATGGATGAAGCCGATGGTGTAGGACTAGCAGCTCCTCAGGTTGGGGGGGTGGACCAACGTCTGTTCGTTATCCACATTCGAGGCGCCGAGAAGCGTGCCTATATCAACCCGCAGATCATCGAAACCTCCATTGAGACTGAAACTGACGAAGAGGGGGGGTGTCTCTCCATCCCCCCCGGAGTCTGGCACGACGTACAACGCCCTGCGCGGGTGACTGTACAAGCACAGGATGTGGAAGGGAAAGTATTTCAGGTCAAGGCTGATGGCTTGCTTGCACGAGCTCTTCAACACGAAAATGATCATCTCAACGGTGTCTTGTTCATCGATCGCCTGAATGATGAAGAACGCGAGAAGATGGTGCAAGCCTATGAGAAACGAACCAAAGCCCAGAGGAGAAAGAAACGTTGAGGATTCTTTTTGCCGGCACTGCCGAAATTGCAGTTCCCTCATTACGGGCCTTGTCACAGCACTATGAAATCGCTGCGGTACTAACCAATACTGACAAGCGGGGGGGTGCAAGGGGGGGCAAGGCCCTTGTTGCACCTCCGGTTAAGGTGGCTGCCGAAGAGTTGGGGGGGATTCCTGTATTGCAGTTTGATCATCTTAAGCGTGAGGCACGAGAGGCTGTCAGAGGCTATGGGTGTGACACGCTTGTATGTTTTGCTTATGGAAGGCTGTTTGGCCCGAAATTCCTGAGTCTTTTTCCCCCCCTTGAACAACTGAATATCCATCCCTCATTGCTTCCTTTGTTGCGTGGGCCAAGTCCCATACAAGGGGGGGCAATCCTCTCCCAAGCCAGTGAGAGTGGTATCAGCATACAGCGAATAGCATCAGAGATGGATAGCGGGGGGGACTTGCTGCTTGCTGAGCAATTCCCTCTCAATGGGGGGGACGAAACCACTGAAAGTCTTTCAGCGTTCGTAGCTGAGAGAGCTGCTGATCTTGCGGTGAGGGCTCTTGGTAGATTGCAGAGTGGTACTGCTGTATTTTCTCCTCAGAGTGGAGAAGCAACGTATACGAAAATGATAACCCCCCCTGAAATGCTGATTTGGATTTTTCAAATCCAGCAAAGGCCCTACATGCACAAATCAGGGCAATGATGCCTTGGCCCAAGGCTCGCACGACCTACCAGGGACAGACGCTCCTGATAACGGGTGTTCATGGCACTATAGATGAAGTAGGAGAAGAGCCTTCTGATGTTAGTGTGCCTGTAGGAACAGTGATAGCAAAACAGAAGAATAAGGGGGGGATTGCCATCTCAACTTCTGAGGGAATGCTTTGGGTGACCCGTTTGCAACTTGAAAAACGCAAGGAGATGGATTGGCAGTCCTTTCTCAATGGTAATCAGGATTTTTTTGGGATCCAAACTGGGGGGGTAAACTATGAAACGTGTTGTGGTGTTGGCACTCCTTGTGCTTTTGAGTCTCCCGCTGTCGGCTACCACAGAGAAGGTTGCCCTTGTCCTCTCGGGAGGTGGGGGGGCACGGGGGGGATTGGCACATATTGCTGTTCTTGAGGCCGTAGAGGCACGAGGGATTCCCATCGACATGGTAGTAGGGACTAGTATGGGAGCTTTGGTAGGAGGTCTTTACAGCGCTGGTTATTCTCCCTCTGAAATTCGTGATCTCCTTGAAACCTATGATATGGTCGGTTTGTTCTCTACCCCCCCTCCACTTGAAAATGCTGAAATTGAAGATGAAGTGTTTTCCTACAAGAATAACCAGGTCTTCTCATTGGGGGGGTTTGGTGAACAGGGGGGGTTGGGAAATGCCCCCCCTGCCTTGATCGGCGACCAACGGATTCTGGAGCTGTTGGGCTATTTGTTCTCTCGATACCCCCCCAATACCATAGATTTTTCAGACCTTCCCATTCCGTTTTACTGTGTGTCCGCAAATGCAGCCACAGGAGAGCGTATTGTCCATAGCGAGGGATCCTTGGTTACGGCTATACGCAGTAGTATTTCCATCCCCCCCATCGTATTTACTCCATTCCCGCAAGGAGATGGCATTCTTGCCATTGATGGAGGGGGGGTGGTGGATAACCTTCCCATCAATCTTGCACGTAGCCTTGGTGCAAAATACGTCATAGCATGTGATGTAAACGCCTTGGGAATGCAGGATGCTGCAGACCTTGAGAGTCTCTCAGCGATGGCAATGCAGACAGTTGTATTGCTTACCCAGGAAAAGGCTACTGCACAGCATTCCTCATCTGATGTGCTTGTGTTGCCTGTGCTTAAAGATACGTTTGCTTTGGATTTCTCAGCACATGAAGAGATTATTGATGCAGGATGGGATGCAGTGCATGCTCAGGATGCAGCATTCGATGCGCTTGTCGATACACTCTCTTCTGTCCGCCCAATCATTCCAAGGAACGCAAACCGAAGTGGTCGATATTCTCTTCTGTCCACCCCCCCGAAGATTCTACAGATTGAGGTGCAGGACATCTCTTTGAAACCAGGTTCGACCATACCTGAATCTTTCATGTTCTCGGATTTCCTTGGCAGGACACTTAATGCGCAAACTGCAACGGAGTTGCATCTCAAACTTCGTGAAATCAAAAATGCATATGATCTGACTACGCTCAGTTATGAGATGTCCAGCGATGGGAAACTGATGATCTACGCCCGGAGTTTTGGAAGGAGGGATAGAAGTATCAACATGGGGGGGTTCCATGCTGATACCGGCTTCTCGACTGCCTTACCCTCAGGTTTGTCTGGTATCGTGCTGATGCGTATCTAGATGCATTCCTCGGTGGGTTGGGTAAGAATCAGGATTTTACTTTCTCTGTTAATGCCACACTCGGACAGCGCTCTGGGATGACCCTTGGCTTCTCCTATCCTTTGCTTAGTGGGAGTAAAGGTACCATTGAGGCAGTGGTGCAAGCCGGCTATGGGGGGCAGGGGGGGCGATGACTCCACTTTCAGCAATGATCAGTGCAAGCAGAAGTGCTCCCTTGGATCGTATGTTTGATAGTGGTGCAGGCTTTCGGTTCCGGTTCGGAAAGTACGGAAGGGCTTCCCTGCAAGGTAGCTATCTGCTTGTTTCTGTGAATGATTCAACCTACACCAAACAGTTTTATGCCTACCCGGTGGGAGAGGCTACCATTTCCTATGGAAATATTTCGTCCCGGTTTGCAACTTCGGGGGGGTTTCGCCTCGAAGCATTGGGGGGGCGTCTTGGCTATCAGCAGGGCTTGATCCACTCCGTACGCTTGGGGGGGTGGAAGCAGATATTTGTACTCACGTACCGTGACAGCCTAAGCTATGCAGCCCATCTCTCCCTAATGAGGGAACCATTCCCCCCTTTATCCAGAGCTATGCAAATCTAGGAGGAATAGACCAGATGGTCAGCTATGGCCCACTCTTCCTCCGTCGTGATATCGCCTACTTGGGTGTGGATTGGCAACACCGACTTACAGAAATCCTTGGGTATCCGGCTTTTGGGAAAATTTCACTACATGGAGGGGGGGTGTATGACGCGTACGATCCCTATAGTGGGTTGCCTCCTACCGAAGATGCCTATTTCAGTTCCAGTCTCTATGATATGGGGGGGCTGGCTCTCATGGTTGGGCTCGATACCCCCCCGATAGGAGAGGTTATAGCATCGGTGGGGGGGGCAAGCCTCACAGGCGAGGTTTCTTTCTCCTTGGGAGTCTATTGATGAGTGAAGTCTACAGGTCGTATGCCACTCATCTTCAAGAGGTGTATCAGCGACGGGTGTACCGCATCGGTAGATGGTCAATTTTCCTGTCCAAATCGCAATAAGGATGGTAGCGGGGGGGGTGCGCATTCTGTGATGGAACCGGCACCATTGCAGCCTACCAGAATCCCCCCCAAGATAGACTCATTGAAATCTCCAATATCAGCATTGAAGAGAGAATCAGCAAGATCAAGACGCAGATAGAGCATGGAAAACGCTTCTTGAAACGACGATACCGTGCTGAACAGTACTCCCTCTATTTCCAAGCCTATACCAATACCTATGACACCTTGGAACATCTTAAATTACTCTATGACCAAGTGTTGGAAGAAGGTCCCTTTGTTGAGTTGATCGTCTCAACACGCCCTGATTGCATTACCGATGAGATAATTGCCTTGTTGAAAAGCTATCAGAATGAGGTGAAACAAGTTTGGGTTGAACTGGGACTACAAAGTGGTAGTGATGAGACCTTGGAACATATTGGAAGGAATCATACTGTTTCTTCCTACATTTCTGCGGCAAATTCGTTACATTTGGCCGGTATTGGTGTTTGTACTCATGTGATACTCGGTTTACCAGGTGAAGACCGCAGGGATATTGCCCAAACTGCTGCCATCGTAAATAAGGCAGGCAGTGAGGCGGTGAAGATCCATAATCTGCATATTTGTCGAGGTACCCGCCTACAGGATTGGTATGAGTTGGGCGAGGTAAGTACTGCTTCCTTGAGGAGGCATGTTGAGCAGAGCATATGGTTCTTGAGATGTTTGAATCCTTCGATTGTCATTGAGCGTATGGTATGTGAAACTCCCGAATATCGACTTGTCGCTCCTCGTGCTTTCCCCCCCGACAAGCATCAATTTCTCCAGCAGTTGAAAAGCACGATGGAAGAGAGAGGCTGGGTACAAGGAGACTTAGTATGAGAGAGAGAATTCCCTTACAGATAATCGTTCGAGTGGCAGGAATCGTTCTTTCCGTTATTGTGGTAACTTTAATTCTTGTCTTTTCCTTTATGCCAAAGGAATCCTATCCAGAAATCTCTTGGATTCCCTTTGCTGACAAAGGAGACCATATGGCGGCCTATGCTGCTCTTGGGTTCTCCCAATTTTTTTTGCATTCCTGCAGATTCCAGGATCGGGAAAACCTCGTAAGCGGGTTGCTGTTCCACATTCAACACTCCATCTCAGTTCCTGGTCGGGTAGTGCAGTAATGCTCTCACTGGTAATCGGTACAGTGCTTGGGATTGTAGTTGAGCTACTGCAACCGATATTTGAGAGAAGTCGTGAATGGTTGGATTTGGCTGCAGATTTCATGGGATTGGTGGTGGGACTTGCCATTGCCTTGCTGGTATTGAAGGCTGCAGGTAGTTACTTTTCTACCAGACCATGGCTGTATGACCCTAATTGGAAGGATGAAGTGGATGAAGCTCTCAAAGCAGATCAGTGAGGAGCTGCAGAAGGCAGTAGTAGAACTTGATGAAGGGGGGGTTCTGGAGAAAATCCGGGAAGCTCATGCAATTGAATCAGCAGCAGCTGAAACCTCAATAGGCAGTCAATCAAGTTTAGCTGTCCTGAACGCTATACTAGACAATCTTGCACGGGCAAAGGAACAATCACTTCCCATGTGCCAGGATACTGGGATGTTCCTGGTTTTCGTGGATGTAGGCAGGGCATGTCCGCTCTCTCTTGCCGATATAGAGGCAGAGATTCTTGAAGGATGTGCTGCTGCTGTCGAGGAAGCCTATTTTCGACGTTCTGTGGTGATTGAACCAGTGTTCGAGCGGATTAACACACAGAATAACCTCCCCCCCCTGTAATTTGGTGGAACCTTGTGGAAGGGAGCGGCTTGAAGATACAGATACTGCTCAAGGGATTCGGCAGTGAGAACTGCAGTTCGGTCAGGATGCTCAATCCTACTGGAGGAGAAGAGGCAATCATCAATGCTGTTGCAGAGATTGTAGCTGCCGCAGGTGGCAAACCATGCCCACCCATCTTCGTTGGTGTAGGCCTCGGTGGTTCAATGGACCGGGCAGCCTATTTGAGCAAGCGGGCATTGCTCCGCGATGTTAGAGCTTCCCACCCAGAGAAGCAGTATGCTGAGCTGGAAGAAAAGATACTTGCACGCTTGCAACGGCTTGGAATTGGAAGTGGAGGTCTTGGTGGTATGATTACAGCCCTCCATGTAGCTATTGCCTATGAGAGTACGCATATTGCCGGACTCCCGTTGGCTGTTTCGATCAACTGTTGGGCCGACCGAATGGCAACTGTCGTCTGGGAGGGGGGGAATGATGCGTGAATTGACCTTACCCCCCCTGAGCAGAGAGGATATTGCAAGTCTGAAGGCTTATGACCAAGTCTTTCTCACAGGTTCTCTCTATGTAGGCCGTGACCAAGTACATAAACGACTATTTGAGCTTTTCCAGAAGGGCAAGTCCCTTCCCATACCTTTGGATGGTGAGACCATCTATTATATGGGGGGGCCGAGTCCAGCTCCAGAAGGGAAGCTGATTGGCTCATGTGGGCCGACAACCAGTGCAAGAATGGATCCATTCAGCCCATTGTTGCTTGATCAGGGCCTCAAGGTCATGATCGGCAAAGGTCCCCCCCGTTCTGGAGAGGTTGTAGAGGCCATTGGGAGAAACAGGGCGGTGTATCTGCAGGCCTTTGGAGGGTGTGGAGCGCTCTATGCCTCCACGGTAAGAGCTGTCACAACGGTTGCTTTTTCGGATCTTGGACCAGAGGCTCTCCTGCGTCTTGAGGTGGAGCGATTCCCGGTAATCGTAGCAATTGATTCACAATTGGGTAGTGTTTTCCCCCCCCAATAGGCTACTTTTCAGCACTTTTCACTGGACGTATGCTGTTAGCTGGGTTACAGTTTCCCTTATACAGGTCTTCTTTTCACGTATGTCATAATGGGGGGGTGTATGACATGCTTGCTATGTGTTGATCGAAAACACATTGGTCGATGACTTGAAAAATGCTGTTACGGAAGGATATGCCGTGAAGAATACTTTGTCTGTGCGCCTCGTCCCCCCCTTGTTCTTGCTCTTCTTGATGGTTGGATGTTCGAAAACTCCAGTGGAATCTTCCCAGAGTCCTGTGGAGGAGAAGCCTTCGACGGTGGTGGTCCAATCAGAAACCGTTGTTGAAGAGACGGACGTAATCGGAGATTTACAAGAACCCGCTAGTCTTGAGGATCGTTTCAGTTATACATATGGATATCTTCTGTACTCTTCAATGGTACAACAGAAGGGATTCAGTGACCTGGAAGCTTCCTATTTTGCAAAGGGAATTCTCGATGCTGATGAGGGTCAGGGATTCTATACCCAAGAAGAGATGTCCCAAACCTTGTATGAGGTGCAAACCAAACTCCTGCAGATTGCCCAAGAGGAAATGGAAGCCATCTCTACTGCCAATTTGGAAGTTGCAGAGGACTTCTTGAAGACTAATGAGCAGAGGGAATCTGTAAAGGTAACCGATTCAGGACTGCAGTATGAAGTGCTTGTTGAAGGGGGGGAGGGTGAGAGCCCCCCACTGAAGAGAGCATCATAGAAGTCGATTACCGTATCATGATGCTGAACG
>JDSH01000236.1_pt1 | contig 14318 bp, 21 predicted proteins | sample 199451 | NCBI WGS metagenome assembly JDSH01 (sample SAMN02584198, study PRJNA231836) | bioreactor metagenome | isolation source: continuous culture bioreactor electron acceptor NO2- transfer2 day 38 after... | place: Germany: Bremen | reverse complement strand
AGAAATTCTGTTCTTTCTAGAGTGGTGAGTTGATTCGCTATTGCTTTCTCCACACGATCGAGAAATGCATTCCCTTCCCTCTTCTCTCCCTGGACAACAAGCATTGCCTGACTATCTCTTCCATGTTCAGCCTGGCTGAGTAAGTCACTGGCTACGAAAGCTGGATTGGAGGAAGGAGAGGCAACGACCATTACCTCACTCGGACCTGCCGGCATATCGATGGCACAGGTAGTACTGCTTACCTGCACCTTTGCCTCAGTCACATACTGGTTGCCTGGGCCGAAAATCTTATCCACTGCTTTGATGGACTGCGTCCCATATGCCATGGCAGCAATCGCCTGGGCACCTCCCACTGCATAGATTTCCTTCACATTACACAGCTCTGCAGCATAGAGAATGGCAGGGTGAATCGTTCCTTGTTTTCCTGGAGGGGGTGCAGAGAACCACCTCTGGGCACCCCCCCGCAACCAAGGCTGGTATTGCCAGCATCAAGACCGTGGAGAACAGCGGTGCAGTACCACCGGGAATATAGAGCCCAACCCGATCAAGAGGAACTACCTTCCTGGAGAGGGAGATACCTGGAGAAACCTCTACTTGCTCTCCTTCGGGCATTTGCGCAGCATGGAATCTCTTGATATGAGCGTAGGCCTGGCTGAGAGCCTGCTTCAGTGCATCATCACTTGTGCCTCTGCTGCTTTCCTCTCTTCGGGGGGGGATACATAGAGGGATGAAAGATTCACTCCATCGAACTCTAAAGCATAGCGAAGAAGGGCAGCATCGCCTTCCTCCTTCACTGCATCCAGTATAGCGGAAACCTGTTTGGTTACCGACCGAGTTGTATCCAGATTCCGTGTAAGCAATGTCTTCAACTGCTCATCCGGTGGATTTTCATACCGCTGTAGAAAGGCCATGGTTCCCCCCCCTACTCTGTCATCTTTTCGATCGGGGGGGTTACGAGTATCCCCCCCTGTGCACCAAGGGCCTTGAGCTGTTCAAAGTCCTCCCAAAAGGTATCCTCTGCCACAACGGTTTGTACAGAGACCCACCCCCCTTTTCCATCAATGGAGTGACAGTAGGGCTCTTCATACCACCGATGATGTGAGCCACCTGTTCCAGATGTTCCTCGGGGGGGAGGTTGAACATGATGTATTTATAGGAGGAAGCTTCATGACCGCATCAAGGCGAAGCATCAGACGGTCAAGGATGCGTTGTTTTTCAACATTGGCCATCTGCTTGCGCCCGATCATGACTGCAGTGGAAGTATAGATACTCTCCACCTCTCTCAGTCCGTTCATTGCCAAGGTGGCTCCAGTGAAACCAGATCACAAATGGCATCTGCAACCCCCCCAACAGCAGGAGTTATCTCCACAGAACCGGAAACCTGGACAAAGCTTGCTGAAACCCCCCCATTCTTTTTCAGAATACCACCCAGGATGTTTGGGTAGCTGGTTGCCACTCGCTTTCCTTCCAGTGAGGAGAGTCCCTTATAGACGAAATCGTTGGGGGGGACTGCAATGCTGAGCCGGCACTTGGCAAAGCCAAGGTCTCTGAGTACTTCCAGGTCGATGGCCTGCTCATCATACTCATTCCTTCCCACAATCCCGATATCGGCGATTCCATCACGGATATATGCGGGAATATCGTCATCCCTCACATAAAGAAACTCCAAGGGAAAGTTGGAAGCTTCCTCTTTCAGGACACGTGCATCACTGCCGAACTTGATCCCGCAGTTCTTGATGATCTGCAGCGATTTTTCGCTCAGCCTTCCGCTCTTCTGGATTGCAATTCGTACTACTTCAGCCATGATCTTCTCCTTCCTGGGGGGGATAAAAAAAAGCCCCCCCCGCGACATGCGGAGGTCTGTATATAGAGGTCCAGCTCCCACCTGTCTACGGTCGGTTACACAAAAGATGATGGTGATGGACGCGGTTCTGATTCGTTTTCATGGCAAAACCTTACCGTTCTCCCTTGGTCCCTGTCAATACCAAACCCAGAAAACCGTATGAATATTCAAGAATTATGCATACTAACCCTAGCCATTCGAATCAGATTCTCAGGGAATCTTGATCATCAAGGATCCTTACGCTTCCATCAGGAATGCAAGCACATCTTCTTTGAACTGTCTTCCCTTTGCAGGGTGTCCCATGTGCGGATAGAGACAGAGTCTGGCACCAAAGATACCCTGGGCAGTCTCTCTAAACAGCTCTGGGCTGTAGAAAAAAATCGTCCTCGCCCCCCCCTGCAACCAGCGTCGGACAGGTTATTTCATCTATGTGATCCAGAAATGCATGGTTGTCCTCAGCCTCTACCGTCACCACCAGGTCCCTTGCATTCTTGGGATGATCGAGGGAGAGGAAGAAACCAAGCAGAGAAACTAGCGGTTTTGCAAGCGGGGGGGAGGTAAAGCCGGTTCCAATGAGTAATCTCCAGGCTTCTCCCAGTTACCATTCTCGGCAGCTCGGGCAACATCCAACTGTAGTTGTTTTGCCCTATCGTTCAAGGTATGTGCGCTTGAGTGAATTACCAGTCGGCGTACCAGACTAGGATGAAGAGCTGCAAAGTGCAAAGCAACAGAGCCTCCGGTGGAGATACCGATGATATCCACCGGAGCATTAAACTCCTCCCTGATCATCAGGCATAGTCGTTCGCCATATCATCCAATGAATAATTATTCGGTGGCTGAGGGAGACGAAGGACACTGTAGATGGTGTAGTCTTGGGAGAGAAAGGAGTACATCTTGACCATGGCCGGCGGTTGCGGCTTGTGGGCGAAGGTCAGCCCCCCCTCGAACACCACCAATGGCTTTGGCCCCCCCTTTCCTATTACTGTATAGGGCAATCCATTCCCAAAGTACCCCCCCCGATTGTTCATGGAAGCATCTGCTTGGCCCATTTGAGGGCGCGCTCGATCTCACCTTCATTAAGAGGGCCTTCCTTACCATGTACGAAAAAAAACCAGCAGGGGGGGTGATCACTTTTACACCTCCCTTCCTCACCAATTTTGCTTGCATCGGCTCAGCGGCATACCCAAACAGCTTTACCAAGAAACTCAATACTTTGCTGCCCACTTCCTCCACATCTGAGCGGGTATCGAAGGATGCAATCTTGACTCCCTTCAGTATTCCAGATGGAAGATCTTTCAGGAAGGTCTTCATGGATTTCAGGGGGGGTTGGAAAGCTTGGGTCGGCGAGCCAACAATCAGGATATCGAGCCCGGCAAGTTGCTCTTCCTTCACCTGATTTACATGAAGTACGGTTGCTCCGATTGCAGTTCCGATTGCTTGAGCGACCTTCTCTGTATTCCCGTACATGGAATCATAAACTACTAAAATATTCATCGATTTCTCTCTCCATTTGCTTAATTTTAATCGCTCATAATTGAATTCGCAACAGTACAATCTCTTATATAGGAATATATTAGGCAATTTTTTTTGATATTGTTCAGTAGCTAATGATCAGTGGGTCGAAGGATGCCCCCCCACGTGCGGCCGGCACATAAAAATCATGATCTTCGTCAAATACCAAGAAAGCCGTGGTAGTACTTTTCCTCTCAAGAATGGGTATTGGCCGAGGACCTGCCCACCCCCCTTCTTCTGCCTCTGATGAATGTAGGAAATGGATATGGAATCTCCTTCTGCTAGATTGGTTTCACTTGAAACAACCCCCCCGATCACTATAGCTTTAACCGTTATCGCGGTGCCGCCTGTGAAAGGTCTCCATCGCTTGGAGACCCTCTTAACCGATAGCTGTAACTTTTCAGGGGGGGCATTGAGTTGCATAGAACGATACTCAACCGGAGCAATCTCGGATGTGAGCAATGCCAAGGGAAAAATGAGTAGGAATACCAGAAGCAAGAGCTTTCTCATAGGCCGTTTTCCTCTATCCTTACATTGAAATTGAAAGAGAAGGCTGTCAAGAGAAGGAGTCAGTTGCCTCCCTGCTATTGTCTGATACTGATATTATTTGACCAGCCCTATTACCACATGGTACCATCCCTACATCCCTTGATGCAGGAAGGATTCAATGAAACTATTGGTTTTCGTCTTGAATAACGAAGCGTTTCTGGAAGAGGTCATGGAAGCCTATGTAGAGGCTGGCATCACCGGGTCCACCATCCTCGACAGTGAGGGAATGGGACGTTTTCTTACCTATGAGGTCCCCCCCCTTTTTGAAGGATTCAAGGATTTCATGAAGGGCAATAAACCCTACAACAAGACGATTTTCTCGGTAGTTCATAACGAAGAAGTGGTACAACAAGCAAAGAAACTAGTAGAAGAGATTGTTGGAAGCTGGATAACCCAGGAACCGGAATCATGTTCACGCTGCCAGTGGATTGGGCAGCCGGCCTGGTAAGGGAAGCAGAAGAGGTGTAGAAATGGAAGGAATAGGCAAACTGATTGACGAGTCGTGTATCTTGCTCGATAGGGAAGAACACTCAATTGAGACCATCATCAAGACATTGACCGAACAACTGAGCAATACGCATCCTGACCTCGCCCCCCCCAACACCTGATGCAGAAAGTCATCGATGGAGGATTCCACACCACCTGTATGGGAGAAGAGTGCGCTATCACCCATGCCCGCTGCCCATCCATGACCAAAACACTCATGGCGGTAATGCGCCTTGACCCTCCCTTGGACCTGAAAGCAATCGACGGAAAAAAAAGGTCCGCTTGGTCTTTCTCTTGGTTGGTCCGCAGAGTAGTGCAAGTTTTCACCTGAAAATTCTCAGCAGACTTGCCCGTCTCCTGCATAATGAGGCTCTTCGTAGTGACTTGCTGGGTGCAGAAACCAGTAAGGCTTTCTTGGATAGGATTATTCGTCAGGAGGATTGAATGAATAGCAGACGAGTCTGGGCGATCTTGCGTTTTGTGTTGACCACCCTGTTTTTGTACTTCGTCTGGGTCTTGTTCACCGCCGACTTGGGCCTCTTCAGCCTGCTCTTTGGGCTTGGAGCCTCAGTTTTAACTGCAGCACTCACCTACCACATCTTTCTTCCTGAACATGAGGCAAACCTTCGCTTCTTCATCCCACACTTCTGGGCCCTCCTCAGATTCCTGTTCCTCATGGTCGTCTCATTATATAAATCAAGCTTCCAGGTAGTGAAAGCCGTTATATCAGGAAATACCAATCCAAGGATTGTACACTTCAGGACCCATCTTCGCAGTGATCTCGCGAGGACGGTACTGGCAAATGCCATCACCTTCACTCCAGGGACAATGACCCTCGACCTTAATGATGACCATCTCACCGTCCACTGGCTCCTGTGTACCACCACCCATACAAAAGCAGCAGGAGAAGCAATCAAGATAAAACTCGAACATGCACTGGGGGGGAGGACATGGCTATGACAGATATACTCCTTCAGGCAATGCTTGTGATGCTCATCCTCTTTGCCATCGGGACATTACTGAGGCTGTTGCTTGGCCCCCCCACGGCAAGTGACCGATTGGTTGCCTTGAATGTATTGAGCGCTGTCTCTCTAGCCTTGTTGGTGCTCTGGGGGGGAATCAGGGTGGGGGGGCGTACACTGTATCTGGATGTTGCCCTGGTCTATGACATCTTTGGATTCCTTGGATTCCTTGCAATCACCCGGTTCCTTAAGGACCGGAAGGAGGCTGATGATTATTCGAGAAATTCTGGCATTGATAGCCTTTCTTGTTGGAACCTTCTTCGGTATTTTTGGGATGGTTGGGCTGTTTCGTTTCCGCGACCCCCCCTACTCCCGTCTCCATGCTGGATCCCTATGCGGAACCACAGCGGTTTTCTCATATCTAATCGCGTTGCTCTTGCTTGCTCCCTCCCTCGCGAGCGGGGGGGCAAGGGTCTTCATTATTTTGGTATTTTTCCTCATTTCAGCTCCCACTGGGTCCTCAATTGTAGGCAAGTTCATATGGGAGAGTGAGGATGCCACCAGACAACGATCGGCGATGAAAAGGGAGGATAAGAGCCTATGATCATCCTGCTGCTCTGTATGATTCTTGCTCTTGGTAGCTTCGCACTACTCTCCAGGGATTTGCTGCATTCAGTAATCGCCCTTTCCGCTCTGAGTATGCTCAGTGCCCTGATGTTCACCATTCTAAAGGCTCCAGATGTTGCCATCACAGAGGCTGCTGTGGGGAGCCGGGGGGTTTCCACCATCATCTTTGTCTGGGCTATTCGTCATACACGAAGAAGGAGTAAAGATTAGTGAAACGAACACTGTTCATCATTAAAATCATATTCATTCTCCTTGTCCTGGCTTTAGCCATCTTCCCGGTCATTCTCTCATCCCACCCCCCCTGGCCGGTTGTATCGAGGGCCTATCTCTACGAAAATGCGCTCACTGACACAGGGGGGGCAGTGAATACCGTCAGCTCCATCTACCTGGGCTATCGAGCAATGGATACACTGGGAGAAACCTTGGTTTTACTGGTCTCCATTACCGGTACTATGGGAATTCTGATCAACCTTGGAAGGGAGAGTGAAGAAGAGGAAGCGGTAAGCTTCTCTCTTGCCCCCCCTGAGAAGCGGGCAACCAATGCTCAGAGGACCCACCTCCTTGAGGTGGTTTCCTCAAAGCTTGGCCCGGTCGTATTGCTCTTTGGGTTCTATGTGATGCTGTACGGGCATATCTCACCAGGAGGAGGATTCCAGGGAGGAGTCATTGTTGCTTCAGCCATTGTTTTCCTCGCACTCGGAACAGAAACTCAGACAAAGCTGACCAACACCAATGTACTGGGAAGGATAGAGGCTCTCTCATTCCTTGTTCTCATCATTGCAGCTACCAGTGGGGGGGTCTTCTTCGAAAGTGGGTTCTTTGGTAACCCGATCAAGAGCGGTTCTTCCCTCTCTGCCAACTTCATTATCCTTTTGAACATCATCATCGGGCTGAAGGTAGGAACAAGCATTGCAGTCATGTGTATCGCCATGATGGGAGGTCGCCGTGGTCATTGAACGCATTTTGATCTTCCTGCTTGCCCTGATAGGATTCAGCGCTATCGTGGGGGGGGCAAAGAACATCATCAAGAAAGTGTTTGGTCTCAATATCCTGAACGCTTCAGTGGTACTTCTCTACATCCTGGAAGGTAGCAGGATTGGAGAGCAGGCTCCTATACTCGGGGGGGAGGGGGGGGTAACCAATATGGTAGACCCAGTTCCCCCCCAGGCCTTGATGCTGACCGCAATTGTCATTGGAGTGTGTGTGACTGCCTTGGCACTGGCCTTGGCGGTACGCCTGTACAAGGCTACCGGATCCTTGGAAATTGACACTATCAGTGAGAGGTTGCGTAGTGAGCATTGAGAGCCTCTTTCTCAGCCCAGTCTATCTTCCAATGCTCGGTGCTGCACTCATTCTGGTTACCAAGCACTTCTTTTCTGACAGACGAAGACGGGCTGTGGAGTATCTGTCGGCCTTCATAGCATTCATCCTCCCACTTGTAGCATTCATTTTTCTGATCAAGCCTGTTCTAGCTCATCATCAGGTGCATATGATTCTTGGCACCTGGAAAACTGCTCTCGGTATTCACTACCATTTTGATGGACTCTCCTTCCTCCTTATCACACTCAATCTGCTGATAAGCATACCGGTGTGGCTCTACAGCAGGAAAACAGGGCCTCATCAGGAAACATTCACGATAATTTTCCTCATCCAAAGCGCATCCATCGCTGCCACCAGCCTTACTGCAGATTTATTCAACCTGTTTGTTTGCCTTGAGGTAATGGGGGGGGTAACCAGCTATGTATTGGTTGCCAGTAGTGAGAAGGACGAGGCAATCCTCTCCTCCTTCACCTACCTGCTCTTCAGCGCCACTGCAATGGTATTCTTCCTGATCGGAACATTCGGGCTCTATAGAATCTCAGGCTCCCTTGCCTACGACACCATCGCCCAGGCAAAAAAACTCACTTGCTGGAACAGACCTGCTTGTTGCCCGTCTCTCGCTTGTCTTGATTGTGGTATCGGTACTCCTGAGAACCGCAGTCATTCCACTCTCAGGTTGGTTGGTTGGTGCACACTCGAATGCACCCCCCCACGCAGTTTCAGCCTTGCTCTCTGGTGTATTGATCAAAATTCCACTTTTTGCGTTGGTACGTCTCTTGCTGCTGGTTACAGGCACCGAGCTTCTTGGATCCATCCTTGCATGGGCAGGAGGTATTTCCACCCTGATGGGAATTCTCTTGGCACTCAGGGAGCACCACGCAAAGCGTTTGTTAGCCTATAGCTCGGTCAGCCAGATTGGGTATGTCGTGGCAGCCTATGGGTTGGCATTGGCATCAGGTCTTGAGACTGAAGAGGGAGCATTGCTCCTTGCTCTTGCTCTCCTCTATGCTTTCAGCCATGCCTTGGCAAAAGCTACACTCTTTATGACGGTTGGACGTGCTAGTGACGCGGTGGGCAGTAAAGACTTACATGTGGCTCGAGGTGCTCTCTCGGCACTACGTGTACAAGGTGAACGATTTCCGATTACAGGCTTAGCGTACTTGATTGCATTTCTCTCAATCAGTGCCCTTCCCCCCCCAACCATCGGTTTCTGGGGGGGAAAAAAATACGCTCGTATATCTTTCAAAAGGTCATAGGGCAACTCATCTTTTGACTGTTACCTCGGTGTTGACCATTGTTGCATACCTCAAGCTTTCCCGTATCTTTCTTCCAAGCAAGGACCATGAGACTCAGAATTTGGAATCGGCGTGCCCTGCGCTCACATCTCTCTCACTCATCATCCTTACTTCGCTTCTCCTTGCCGGAGGCCTATGGTATGCAGATCTACAGACTTTTGTAGTACAGGTGCTCGCTCCACTGGGAGCAACGAATGCAACGTTGACGAGTTATTCAGCACTCCAGGACTTGTTGAAAACAGGTATTACCTTGGCTCTCGCGTTCCTACTCTTTTTCATCGGCTCCAAAACCAAATTGGAGAAACATTTTGAAGTGAAGAAAGGTCCTGTAGCATCATTTCCTAATCTCTTCTTCGGGTTTGCCCTCTTGGTTGCTGTCATGGCATGGTGGCTCCTTATCCCGGGAGGCGTGCTATGAATATAACCCACACAATACTCTTCTCCCCCCCAGTATTTCTCCCGCTCCTCTCAGCTGCAGGCATCCTCTTTATCAAGACCTTCTGCCCGACGAGCATCAGGAGAATAGCGGAGTACCTGGGAATACTGATTGGCATGGTTCTCCCGCTTCTTCTGGTTCTCACTCTCTACCCCCCCATTGTGCAAAACCAAGGCTACATTGAGACAACTATTGGAGGATATGCAAAGAGTATCGGCATCGTCTACCGCTTTGATGGCATGAGCTTGCTCTTGATTCTCCTTGCAGCGGCGATCACCCTCCCATCTTGGATTTTCTCACGGAAGGAGGGCCCGGGGGGGCACAGCTATTTTACAGCACTGTTGCTTATCCAAAATGCCTCCATAGCAGCAATCGGCATGGCCAGCGACCTTTTCAACCTCTTCGTCTGCCTTGAACTTATGGGAGTGACAGCGTATGTATTGATTGCAACCGGTAAAAAAGCCAATGCAGCCTATGCATCATTCTCCTACCTTATGCTCTCATCATCGGCAATGGTATTCTTCCTGCTCGGTACCTTCGGGCTCTACAAACTCACCGGTTCACTCAGCTATGAGGCAATTGCAAGGGGGGGCATGGGAACTCTCTCTGGAAGAAACCAATATGTTGCACTGTTCTCCCTGCTTCTGATCATCGTCCCGGTTCTTTTACGAGTAGCAGTCATGCCGCTCTCCCTTTGGTTGGTAGATGCACATGCAAAGGCACCACATGCTGTTTCAGCGCTCCTCTCTGGAGTATTGTTGAAAGTTCCGCTTTTTGCACTGCTGAGAGTCTTTACACTCTCTCCGCTTGCCACAGAACTAGCCCTCCCGATTAGCTATGCTGGGGGGGCTGCTACGGCCTTGATAGGAGTATTGCTTGCACTCTCCCAGAGTGATGCAAAGCAATTGCTTGCCTATCACTCCATCAGCAGATTGGGTACATCGTAAGTGCATGGGGGGGCCTGGCTTTACATACAGGTATCAACACCGCCTCAGGATCCTTGCTGCTGGCAGCATCGTTCTTCCATGCATTCAGTCACGCACAGTTCAAAGCCTTGCTCTTTCTTACCATTGGAAAGGCTACTGATGCAGCAGGCAACCGTAATGTCTATACGCTCAGGGGGGGAGCAAACCAAGCATTACGGAATGTGGGAGAGAGGGTTCCGTTGACGATGCTCTGTTTTCTCGTTGGTGCACTCTCCATCTCAGCACTCCCTCCCTTCAACGGTTTTTACAGCAAGACATTGGTAACCTACACACTCAAGGGAAGCTTGCACTATACCTTCCTGAGTCTTGCATCAGTAGGAACCGTTGCTTCGTTTATCAAGCTTTCCCGTATTTTTCTCCCATCCAAACAACCACTGGCTCTTCCAGTTGTCAAAGAGAGGAAACGGTTTCCCGTCTCCTCACATTTGGCATTCATCCTGCTTGCCCTCTCCTGTCTCGCTGTCGGCCTGTTCAGTGAGCAAATGATCCTTTTCATTACTAGATTGATCAGCCCAGAAGAAGCGCAAACCTATGGTAGTAGTTTCTTCTTCACACAGGACAATCTCATCAAGACCTCCCTCACCGCCCTCTCTGGCCTAGTTCTCTTTGGAATTGCTGTTAGTAAACCAGGAAAGCACGTTCTGCACTTCTTGGAGAAAAGACGAGGAGGGTTCAGTGACCTCTTCCTCGGATTTGCCACTGCGTTGGGAATTCTAATTTTACTTACAATTTGATAGAATTAAAATAAGTTACCATCTTCATCGAAATTAAAAACAGAAGCGACCCCCCCATTCTCTTTTAATGCGTCGTTACTTTGAACACAATCCAACATCGATTCAGAAACAAGAATTGTTCCTATCTCACGGGTGTTCTTTATTCGAATTACTCGCATCCTTGAAGGATCTTGACAATTACAAGTCGCCATTGCGGCCTGAATTGCCTGTTGGTGGTTCGAACAGATCATTGGTATTTTCACCCCCCCATCAAGTACAGTATTTGTACGTGCATTTAGGTACATACTGTGAAGATCAGAACACTCTAATAACCTTCGAGTGGTGATATCTGCCAGCCCAACGCCATAGCAATTTCCGTGGGAAGCTTTACTGATGTCTAAGACAACCAATTTTTGAGCAGTAAATTTTGATTCGCATAGATTGGTTGGAAATCGTCCTGTTACATAAGGATCCATTCCCTCTCCACTAATATCTTTTCCTAAATAGTCTACAATAAGAATATCGCAGGAATCAAAAAGTACTCGTCCTTTCTTTGTCTTTGAATATGAAAGCAATTTTGGCTCTTCTGAAAGAATTAGAGAAGGAGGTAGAACTGAGATTTTGCAAGTTTGCTGGAATGCATTCTCAATAATTCCGATGCCAAATAAAATTGGAGTATTTCGTAATACTACGTCACCAAATTTTGGGATGCTTGAAGCCATCGCTTGAAAACCGTTTTGATGATAAGCTTGAGCGCCTCTCATCTTACCCATCCCTATTACCAACATTTTTACGATCCCACTTTCATAAGGTCCTTGGAATGCTGTATGGGCGCTGATACGGTTGATTGCAATAATATGATCTGCTTGAAACGCAATCGCATCAAAATATGTAGGCCTTCCATCATCTGTATGGCCAATACATACTGTATCCATAGAACATCGTATAGGGACGCCTATGGTTTCTTCCGTGATTCCGTAACCTGAGAGAATCTCTCGTTGACCTTCAGCTGTTCCTCCACCATGGCTACCCATAGCAGGAAAGAGAAAGGGGGGGAAAGCTCCTTTCAGCTTAAGTTTTGATACAAGAGTCTGTAGCAGAGGGACAATATTTGCAATCCCTCTGCTACCACATCCAATAGCTATATGATCACCTTGCTTAATCAAATCTAACTGACTAGCTATCTCAGGTTTCTGTAGTTCAGCAATCAGCGTCTCTACAGGATCAGCAAGATGATCATCATCAAAATGTTGAAGAATAGGAACCATACGAGGATACGGATACAATAGTTCAATATTCCCAATATTACTATTTGCAAGAAAATCCATTCTATACGGTCCTTTTCTTATAGCAAACTATTCAAACATTTTTATATGGGCGATATCATTACCCATATTACAATCTGTTTGCCTATCAACAATAATATCTAATACATATGGCCGTGTAGAAGCCTTTGCTCTTTGCAAAGCCTCTGTTAAATCTTCATATGTCTTAACCCGTTCTGCACAACAGCCGAACCCTTCCGAGACCTTACAGTAATCAACTCCTAGATGATTCTCTTGCATATCAACTGCATGTTCATAGGAGTAGGCATACTTCTGATTCTGGCGAATTAAACTAAGATAGGCATTATTCAAAATGATAACAACTATAGGTAGGTTATATTTTGATGCAACGGCAAGTTCTTCAACTAAAAAGGTAAAGCCAAAATCTCCCATCATACATACAGTTTTTGCATTTCCTTTTCCCACACTTGCACCAATTGCCGCAGGAATATCAAATCCTAGAGTACCTGCTCCCCCCCCACTAGGGAAATAGATTCTTGGTTTATTGATTAACTGATATTGACCACTCCAAATTTGGACAAGCCCGCAACCAGTAGTATAGAGAGCATCATCACCAAAAGTTTCATTTACCTTTATAAAAATATCTTTCGGGTTGATTAATTCTCCATTAAGCACCCCCCCTTTCAACTCAGACTGAGTTTTTCGTTTGGAGATTTCCTGTACCCGTTTACTCATATTTCGCATTCCTGAAGCCTTAGCCAAGGAAATCAGAGATTGCAGAGCCTCTTTAGCGTCGGAGACAATTCCTACTTCAACATCAACTAGTTTACCGATTTCATTAGGATCAACATCGATATGGATAAACACCCTATCAGCTGTATAGGTTTCTAGTGCTCCTGTATGCCGGTCAGTAAAACGGCACCCAATGCCTAAAACAACATCAGACTCGAGAAAAATTGCATTTCCTGAAGAGCTTGCTCCCACTTGGATTCCCACCATTCCTGCATTGAGATAATGATTTTCCGGCAAAAGTCCTTTTGCCATATATGTCGTTATTACAGGAATATTCATACACTCTGCAAATTCCACCAATTCTTTTTCAGCATGAGAAAGAACAACTCCACCACCCGCAACAATAATCGGATTCTTAGCAGATACTAAAAGTTCCAGTGCAGCTGAGATTGCTGTATTATCAGGCTGTATCCTTTCAATTGGCAAAGGATGATAGGATTCTAAGTCAAAGGGAATATCAACCATCTGGATATCAAGTGGCAAATCTATTAAGACGGGGGGGCCAGGTCTTCCCTCTTTCGCTGTATAAATAGCATCTTGCATGATTTTTATAATTTCATGTGGATTCAAAACACACACAGCTTTCTTTACTACTTCTTTAGTCATCGCGACGATATCAACACATTGAAACGCATCAGTCCCCCCCAATTGGAGGATTTTGCTTGTCCCGTAAGTGCAATCAAAGGGATTGAATCAATCTTCGCTGTATAAAGACCTGTAACAAAATTGGTTGCACCAGGTCCAGATGTACAGATTGCAAGAGCTAACTTTGAAGATGATCGATAATATCCATCGGCAGCATGCACCGCAGCCTCTTCATGACGCATTAGGTGATGTTTAATCTTGGAATTTTCCAAATACTTAAAAACTGGATTAATACTAGCACCAGGGATACCGAACGCTGTTTCTATTCCTTCTTTCTCAAGAATCCTTACAATGATTTCTGCAACTTGCATGTAACTACTCCTCTATAATTTTAATATTCAAAATCACTCTTTATTTTTTTAATATTACACGATATGACTGGTTACGTCAAAATATTTTTTTATGTAGGTTCTTAAATTTATAATATTTATGCTTTAAGCAATATATTTTGTAGAAAAACAAGTTGACTGGTAGAAACTATGATTTTACAATAATGAAATACTTTTTTATATTTCAAAATTATCTAATTAAGGAGAAACAAGCAGAATACATCTGCATACATTGTGCAAACATTCCGGTTTGCATAGTTCTGATCCAATACAATTGCACTGATACTCCTAACAAGATCAGTGATTTGGTGCAAAAAAAAATTCCCTATAGGTCTTTATGCTCAGATGGGAGGGAAAGCTGGAGAACTTGTTCTATGGAACAACAGAATGGCAACATTTGCATTGGTTATACTACCGATGTTGCTTGTTTTCTTATCACTCAATAAATACATAACAAAAGAATTGACTGCAGGAGCTTTGAAGGGCTAACCAATCTATCTATAGCAAATTAGGAGAAATAACCATGGAATTTATTAA
>JDSH01000235.1_pt1 | contig 14370 bp, 18 predicted proteins | sample 199451 | NCBI WGS metagenome assembly JDSH01 (sample SAMN02584198, study PRJNA231836) | bioreactor metagenome | isolation source: continuous culture bioreactor electron acceptor NO2- transfer2 day 38 after... | place: Germany: Bremen | reverse complement strand
GGGGGGCGGCCACGTTGCATCCCGGACCGGTGATGCTCCCGCCCCCCCTCGCCCGCGTCCCTGCGGGACTTGTCGAGGGTTGGGCGTAGCCTGTTTCGCTCGGCGAAACAGGCGGAGGGCGACAGCGGTGCTTGTCACCGCGAGAGCCACGTAGCTTGCGCAGGGCGGCAGCGGTACCTGCCACCGCGAGAGCCACGTAGCTTGCGCAGGGCAACAGCGGTGCTGGTCCTGCTAAGGTCGCGTGGCCGGGGGGGCGGAGCCGACTAATGGTCTCACATCAGCGAGGCCTGCGTCCCCCCCTACCCGTGCAATTAGGGGGGGCTCTGCCCCCCCCGTCCCGGTTTCCGGGCCTCCCCCCCTGAGACATTTTTCGTAAAAAAAAGGGTCAAAAGGCCGTTTCGATTTCCAGCCTATCCGCCCAGATGTTGTAAAAGTGCAAGTGACGGCTGCCCGTCTACCGTCAGGCCTGCCGCGCGTTGGTAGCTGCGAATGGCGGCTTCGGTGGTCTTTCCGATCACCCCCCCGTCTGCCGCGCCCGCATCATGGCCGCGCGCCGTCAATCGGCGTTGCAGATCCTTACGTTGCAGCAGGGTCAGCCCGTTTTCATCCGGACCGAAACTCTGCGCCAATGGACCGGAACCGGACAGCCGATCCGCCAGATGCCCGACTGACAACGCATATTTCTCGGATGCGTTGTATTTCATCAGAACGTTGAAATTGTGAAAGACCAGGAAGGCCGGTGTGCCCGCGCCCTGGGGGGGTTGGATCAGCCCGGCAGAGCCCCCCCCGAGGATACCCGTCCAACCGGCTGCACCCCCCCCGACCCACGCCAGGCGGACAGGCTGCGTGTGGACCGTCGCCCGAAGGGGGGGCCGGAATAGCCGTCTGGCAGGCGGGCCTCCACCGCCCAGGACTGCCCCCCCGCACGCCAACCGGAGGCTTTCAGATAGGCCGCCGCCGAGGCCAGCGCATCGGTTGGGTCAGCAGACCAGATATCGCGCCGCCCGTCGCCGTCAAAATCGACCGCATAGGCGTTGAAGGTGGTGGGGGGGATGAACTGCGTATGGCCCATGCTCCGGCCCAGCTGCCCAGCATGCGAGACGGGGGGGGCACATCGCCCCCCCTTTGCAGGATCTTCAAGGCCGCCACCAGCTGGTTCTCAAAGAACCGCCCGCGCCGCCCGTCATAGGCCAGCGTCGACAGCGCCGAGATCACAGGCACGTCGCCGCGCCGTGTGCCAAACCGGCTTTCCACCCCCCCCAGATCGCCGCGACCACCTCGGCGGGCACGCCGTAGCGCGCTTCGATCCGCGCCAGCGCGCGACCCTCCCGCGTCATGGCGGCGCGACCCATCGACAGGCGCTCGTCCGAGGCGGCGATGGCCAGGTAATCCTCCAGCGAGCGGCGGTCCTGGAACTGATTTCGGTCGCGCTCGATCACAGCAGGGATGAAACCCGCGCCGCGAAATGCAGCGCTCAGCGTGCGGTCCGAAATCCCGCGCGCGCCAGCCCGGCCGCGAAACCCGGCCACCCAGGCGTCCCAACCGGCATTGGGCACCTTCGGCCAGGCTGAGGTGGGACGCGCCACCGGCCCCCCCGCCCCCCCGCCGGTCTGGCAGCCCGCCAGCCCGGCCAGTGCCACGCCCGCCACAAACACCCTGCGTGAAATCCCGCTGCCCGAACACTCCATGGCGCCCTCCACTGAACCAATGGCTCCAACCTAACGCGCCACACGCGCAACACAACGGCAAAGCACTGGCCCCCCCGGCAGAGCCCTGCCACCCGCGCATGAAAAAGGCGCCGGGCTGTCCCGACGCCTTTTCCGTCCCCCCCTGTCGCAGCGCTTACGAGCTGCGGCGGTGATCCGGGTGCAGGCTCGCCCCCCCCAGAATATGTTCCGAACCGTGGATGACCTGGCTGGCATGGCCGATGATCAGCGGGTCGGGTGCGCGGGCAATCGCCAGATCCTTGTCCGGGTAATCCAGCGTGGACAGGACATAGCGCATCGCCTCCAGGCGGGCGCGTTTCTTGTCGTTCGACTTGACGATGGTCCAGGGCGCATCGGCGGTGTCTGTATAGAAGAACATCGCCTCTTTCGCTTCGGTGTAGTCATCCCATTTCGACAGGGAGGCCACATCCACCGGCGACAGTTTCCAGCGTTTCAGCGGGTCGTGGCTGCGGCTGTCAAAGCGGCGTTTCTGCTCGTCCTGGGTGACCGAGAACCAGAACTTGTAAAGCCGGATGCCCGAACGCACCAGCATGCGTTCAACTTCCGGGGGGGTCTGGCGCATGAATTCGAGGTATTCGTTGGGCGAACAGAAGCCCATGACCCGTTCCACACCGGCACGGTTGTACCAGGAGCGGTCATAGAAAACCATCTCACCGGCGGTCGGCAGGTGCTGAACATAGCGCTGGAAGAACCATTCGCCCTTTTCGCGGTCGGTGGGCTTGTTCAGCGCGACCACGCGGGCTTCGCGCGGGTTCAGGTGCTCCATGAAACGTTTGATCGTGCCGCCCTTGCCGGCCGCGTCACGCCCTTCGAACAGCATGACGATTTTCTGGCCGGTCTCGCCGACCCATTTCTGCACCTTCAGCAGTTCAGCCTGCAACTCGGCCTTCTGGGTCTCATAGTCCTTGCGGCCCAGCTTGCCCTCATAGGGGGGGTATTCGCCGTTTTCAAAGGTCTGGCGGATCTTGTCGGTGGTCACCTGGGGGGGGAAATGCGGCTCGGGCACCGATTGCTTGGCCGCCTCGGCTTTTGGCGCTGCGGCCGGTTTCGCACTGTTTGTCGCAGCGGGTTTCTTGGTGGCAGCGGCGCTCCGCGTCGGGGGGGTTGTGGCCATGCATAATCTCCTTCTGTCCGATGTTGTTGTCATTGTAACGAATTCGCCGCAGACGCGCTTTGATCCACATCAGGAAAATCGTGAAAACCAGGGGGGGCAAACAGGGCGCGAGAACAGTGTCGCGTGACGTGGCCAATTGTCGCCAAATTGGGATCGGAACGGAAATTTTACCCTTCTCGCGTCATGATCCTGCCCAAATCCCCCCCCGCCACAAGCGAGGGACACCGGGAAAGGACCTGCCATGACGTATCTTGCTTCCGTCACCGCCGACCAGATCGTGATCAGCCTGATGGCCACCATCGCCCTGCGCGAGGCCATGATCGTTGTGCTTCCGGATCGCATCGCAGGGCCGCACGGCTGGCTCATCGCCACTGGCCAGGACGACTAACCGCCGCCGGGCGCGCGCGGCCAGGCGGCACGGACGGGCTCGATGCCCGACCGGGACGCACCACCGCCGTTCCCAAGACCAGACATGCGAAAACGCCCCCCCGACCGAATGGCCGGGGGGGCGCTGGTGTTTTTTTGGGGGGGGCCGGATCAGACCGGATTGTCCACACGCACGCTCAGGCGCACCTTGCCGCGTACCGGTTCGGGCCAGCGCAACTGCACGTATTTATACTCCGTGCCCGCATTGGGCACGACCGCCGGGTTGTAATGCACCGCGGTGCCGGCACCGTTCAGGATCTCGCCCTCGGTCACCACGCTGACCACCTCACGCGCATTGCCGCCGAAGGGCAGATAGGCGCTGGGATCGACCGTCCAGACCGTCGCATCGGTGTTTTGCTGGAACTCCAGGCTGACCGGCTGATCGCGCGTTGGGTGACACCGGTAAAGCTGTTGCGCTCGAAGGTGACGTTGCGCGTGCGCCAGTAGTCCAGCCCGGCAAAGGTGTCATCCACCCCCCCCTCGACCCGGTCGATCACACCACTCAACGCCTTGAACGTGTTGCCGTTCACATGCAGGTCGGTCACGTGGTGGCCGCTGCCATAGGGCTTGATCACCAGGAACCGGTGCCAACTGGCCACATTCAGCGCCCGGAAGATGTTACCGGTAATGGTCAACCCGCCGAAGCTGTATTCACTGCCGAAATCCGGGGGGGTGGCGTCATGCTCGTTGGTCCATTCGATCGAGTTGTTGTCGATGTAGTTGCCGGTGATCACGGTCGAGATGTTCTCGTAGGTGAACACCAGACCCGGCACCGTCGGCCCATTGGCCAGATCATCGCCCTGGAACCAGTGGTTGCCGATGAACAGGTGCCCGTCGCCGTGCAGCACGCCGGTCGTGCCCATGCGCTGGAACCGGTTGTCGCGGATCTTGGCGTCATTGGCATTGACATTGAAGGCAATCGAAACGCGATCGGTCGCCGCCAGTTCCTGCTCGCTTGAGATGAACTGCGTGCGGTCCAGGTGGAAGTCCTGACAGCCCCCCCGGCCCGGGCTGGTGATGCCCTTGTGCTTCGGCTTGATCACGTAACAGTCCTTGATCATGAAGTTCTCGCCCGCAGGCGACAACAGGATCGTGTTCGACCGCCCGTTGTTCTGGAATTCGACATCCGAGATCGTCATGCGGTTGATCTGGGTAAAGCCGTTGAAGTCCAGCATGTATTTGTAGCGCGTGAACGTATAGCTCTGGGTCGGTGACGGACCATAAAACGGTTGGCTCAGCGTCAGCGAGTTCGCCCCCCCCACATTCACATAACGCACATAGACCTCGCGCCCCCCCACCCCCCCGTTGCCGGTGATCTGGCTGCCCGGCTGGATATTGGCAATATTGGCCACATTGGTCAGCTGGTACGGGTTGGCCGGATTGTACGACCCGGTCGAGGTGACCTCATCCGGATCCCAATTCGCACTTTCCAGCGCATAGAACTGGCCGTTGCGAATGACCCGGCGCACCAGGAACTCCGTCTGGTTGTTCACCGCCGCCTGCAGGTCGATCGGCGCGTCCACCTCAATCCGGCGCCCGCACAGGTCGAAGGCGTCATGGTCCGCGTAGTTCAGCAGCGCCTGAAAGCCCTTCTTGAAGGCCAGAACCTCGTCGCCGAACGCATCAATGTAAGTGTCCAGGTCGAAGTTGCGGATCAGCGCCAGACGGGCGGTGTCGGGCATGGAGACCGTGCCTTCGAACCGCACCGCGCTGTCCAGCGTCAGGTTGTTTGCGATGCGGAACGTGCCATTGGGCACCAGCACCACACGCCCGTTAGCCGCGCTGTCGGCGGCCTCAAAAGCCGCCGTGTCATCGGTCACACCGTCGCCCACCGCGCCATAGTCACGCACATCGACCACGCTGATCATGTCGCGCAGGAAGGCCGAGGTAATGTCCTCGATGGTGAAATCCTCGACCCGCACCACACCGCCGTTCGACCCGGTCAGATCCAGACCGAAATGGCCGTATTCCACCTCCGGCGTCCAGATCATGTCAACGCCGCCGCGATTGCCGGTGCCCACGATGGCCGAGATCTCGACCACCTCGCCATAGCTGTCCAGCACGGTTTCCGCGCCGACCTCGATCAACCCGGAAACATGCGCGTCCGAGGAATTCAGCGGATAACCCGCAATGCGCACATTCGGGAAGCTGCCCGACAGCACCTTGACCTTGGTCGAGATGCGCAGATAGCAGCCCGGCTGGATCGGCGTCTGCCCCCCCATCCAGCGAACCTTGGTGGTGGTCTGGGTCTTGAGGATTTCCAGGCAGCCGCCGAAATCCTGATCCGCCGGCACAAAGGCCGCGTTGATCGCATTGTCATAGGTGGCCGAGCCCGGCGTGCCGTTTTCGGTGGACCAGACATTCAGCCCGTCAACGAACGCAGGGGGGGGCATCAGGACCAGCCCCCCCTCGGTAATTGCCTTGTTCATTCAATTCCCTTTCAGGTCACAAATTCTCGCATGCACCCGGAGGCCGACCATCTCAGGCCAGCCAAGCACTCGGGCCGCCCCCCCACCGCGCGGTGAAAACCCACGGGTGCGGAACGTCGAAAGGGGGGGTATCAAAGGGGGGGGTTAACGCGCGTTAGACCTGCGTACGGTGGGACGCAACAGCCCCCCCGGCGCGCCCCCCCGACCGGGGGGGGAACCCTCACGGCAGTCTAATCCCACTGCTGCGGGACGGTTTTACGGATTTAGACCGGTCTAGACGCCCAGTCCTGACGCGCCCAAGTACAGAACCGCGTCAATGCGCCATTCTGCGCCGGGGGGGCCATCGTCGCTTTTCACCATGCGGTAATCCAACAGGTGATAAAGCCCCCCCGCGCCATCCAGCACCTTGACCCGTTGCCACAGGGCCCGGTCCTCCATGCGCAGCTCCATCAGCTGCACCTCACCCGGTGCCCAGACCATCGGATAGCCATGGCGCACCATGCGCCAAACCGTTCCGGCGTTTCGAAAATCCGCCGAATTCCGTCCGAGGCAAAGCTGAACGCCCCCCCCGCCACATCCTCGGCGCGGAACGCCTGCATCTGGCCGCGAATGGTCGCCTCTATGCTGGGCGGATCCGCCCGTGCCGCACCCGGCAGGACAGACAGAAAAAGGGCCGACGCCAAAAGGGCCGGCCCGATCAGAACATGTCGCATATCACACCCTCCCAGTGGGCAGTGTAACATGAAAGGGGGGGCGCGCGCCCCCCGGCTTACGACTTCACAAGTGCGCCATCCAGCGCCTGATCAATCAGCCCGGCGGTCTCCTCGACCCCCCCGTAAAGCGCGGCAAAGCCTCCGAACCGCGGGCCTTGCGAGGCCCCCCCCAGCAGCACCTCATAAAGCGCCTGGAACCATTCGCGCAGATTGCCGAAGGCGTGGATCTTGCCGACCGCAAAGACCACCGATTGCAGGAACTCGTCCGAGGTCATGTCGACCTCCGGCAGCGGGTCCTCGTTGCCCACCAGCGCGTTCTTCTGCGCGATCAGCGCCAGCGCCTTCTCGCCATCGCGGAAGGCAGCCGCCAGATCGACCATCGCGGCGCGCTCCTGATCCGTAGGCAGGCGGAACACTTTCGCGGGCTCCACGAAATCCTCGTAATACTTCACCGCATAACCCGCCGCCGCATCCAGGTCCGGATGCGTTTCCGGCGAGGCATCGGGCGCGTAACGCTGGATGAAGCCCCCCCACAGCGCATCCTTGTCATGGGCATGGGCCACCGAGGCCAGGTTCAGCAACATGCTGAACGGCACCACCAGGTTCGACACCGGCACATCGCCGCCGTGGATATGCCACACCGGATTGTTCAGCTGCGCCTTTACGTCCTGCTTGTGATAGGCATTCAGCTGCTGGTGATATTCATCCATCGCCTTCGGAATGACATCGAAATGCATGCGCTTGGCGGTCTTGGGCTTGAGATACATGAAATAGGCCAGGCTTTCCGTCGAGGCATAGGTCAGCCATTCGTCGATCGACACGCCATTGCCACTGGTCTTCGAGATCTTCTGCCCGTTTTCATCCAGGAACAGCTCATAGGTGAAATGCTCCGGCGCGCGCCAGCCCAGAATGCGGCAGATCTTGTCATAGATCGGCGTATTGGTGCTGTGGTCCTTGCCGTACATCTCGAAATCGACCTCCAGCGCCGCCCAGCGCGCGCCGAAATCCGGTTTCCATTGCAGCTTCACATTGCCGCCGGTGACCGGCAGCGTCCATTCGCGGCCGTCCTCATCGTCGAAGGTGATCGTGTGGGTTCCCGCGCAGACCTTTTTCATCGGCACATACAGAACCCGCCCGGTTTCCGGGTGGATCGGCAGGAAGATCGAATAGGTCTGGCGACGCTCCTCACGCAGGCTTTTCAGCATGACCTCCATGATCTCGTCATATTTCTCGACCGCGCGTTTCAGCACCGCGTCGAACTGGCCCGAGCCATAGAATTCCGTGGCCGAGTAGAACTCGTATTCAAACCCGAACGTGTCCAGGAACCGGCGCAGCATCGCATTATTATGATGGCCAAAGCTCTCATGCGTGCCGAACGGGTCCGGCACGCTGGTCAGCGGCTTTTGCAGGTGGTCATGTAGACTGTCCGAATTCGGTACATTGCCCGGCACCTTGCGCATGCCGTCCAGATCGTCCGAGAAACAGATCAGTTTCGTGGGAATATCGCTGATCACTTCGAAGGCGCGCTGGATCATCGTGGTGCGCGCCACCTCGCCGAAAGTGCCGATATGCGGCAGCCCGCTCGGCCCATAGCCCGTTTCGAACAGCACATAGCCCTTCTCGGGTGCGCCCTTCTGGTACCGTTTGAGCACCGGCGGGCTTCTTCAAACGGCCAGGCTTTGGACGACATCGCGGCTTCACGCAGTTCGGACATTAGGGTCTCCATCGGACAGGTTGGCCACCCTATGCGGCCAACCCTGCCGTCCTATTGTGCAGGCGCGGCACGAGTCAACGCGAACCGATCATTTCCACGCCATTTCACGGCAATTTCCGCCCCCCCAACCAGCCGCTTGACCCCCCCACCCCCCCCTGCCCGCCTATGCTGCGGGCAGGAACAAGTGACAGGACCCGCGCCATGAGCGAACAAGCCCCCCCCATCCCCCCCTGAGCCCGCAGGATTGCCTGGTGATGATAATGATCGCCGTCTCGGCCTCGGACGAGACCGTGCGCACCTCGGAACTGGTCACAATCGAAGGGATCGTGAACCACCTGCCGGTCTTCGCCAGCTATGACATGGACCGGATCAAGACCGTGTCGCAGACCGTGTTCGACCTGTTCGGGGGGGAAGAGGACGGGCTGGACGCGCTCTTTGGCCTCATCCGTGGCGACCTGCCCGAACATCTGTTCGAAACGGCCTATGCGCTGGCCTGCGACGTGGCCGCCGCCGACGGGGGGGCGCTGAACGCGCCTGAACTGCGGCTGCTCGAAGAAATCCGCTACGAGCTGAACATTGATCGGCTGCATGCCGCCGCCATCGAACGCGGCGCGCGCGCCGTCACATGACCGCCTGATCCGCGCCCGTCTTCGCGGGTCCGTTCCGCGGTTTTCGGACGGGCGTGGCACGCACCAACCATTGGCGCTCGGACCACGGATCACAAAGCGCGTGATCGGCCTTGAACGGGCGTGGGTCTGCGCCATATTCGGCACAGCAAATCTTTAAAGTCGTTAAAACCACCCCCCCGGTTTTTCCTTTAAGGATCTTAACATCAGGGGGGGTTCCCATGCTCGAAGACTTCGCCATTACCAAACGCTGGCCCGCCACCCGTCCGGACGCCATCCAGCTCTATTCTTTGCCCACGCCAAACGGCGTCAAAGTCTCTGCCATGCTGGCCGAGACCGGGCTGGAGTATGAGGCCCACCTGGTCAATATCATGCAGGGCGATCAGATGACGCCCGAGTTTCTGTCGCTGAACCCGAACAACAAGATCCCCCCCGCGATCATTGATCCCGACGGGCCGAACGGAAAGCCGCTGGCCTTGTGGGAGACCGGCGCGATCCTGATCTATCTTGCTGAAAAGACAGGAAAATTCCTGCCGATCAATCCGCCGGAACGTTATGAAACGATCCAATGGGTGATGTGGCAGATGGGCGGGCTGGGTCCGATGCTGGGCCAGTTTGGTTTCTTCCATGCCTTCGGCGGGAAAGAGATCGAAGACAAGCGCCCCCCCCTCGAACGGTATCGCGACGAAGGTCGTCGTCTTCTTGGCGTTCTGAATCAACGCCTTACCGGTCGTGACTTCATCATGGGCAGCGACTTTACCATCGCCGATATCGCCGCCTGGCCCTGGGTTCGCGCCATCCTCACCGGCTATGACGCGCGCGAGGAAATGGGCATGGAGGACTTCCCCCCCGAAGTGCTGCGCTGGCTGGAGGTCTGCATGGCCCGCCCTGCCAGCAAATTGGCGGTCAACACGCCTCCGCGTCCGTAACAGCAACCTACTGATACAAAACAAAAATTACGCCCTTTTTTTGTCAGGGGGGGCCTGCGGCCCCCCCTTCCGCCAAAGTCGCGGCAAGGCGGGCGCGGGTGCGAAGCACTTGCGCTCGCTGTCTAATGTCCCAAAAGTACTGGCTGCGCCACGCCTGCTGACGTGAGCAAAACATCACTTCAAGCACCTGTTTTGCAACGACTTTCTATCTAATACGTCAGCTCAGACGTCATGAAGCTCCGCCCACCGGGTGATGAGCTTGTGCTGCAACCCACGCGACCGCCGTGACCATCCCCCCCGCGCACCCGATGGTCGTTCGCGATCCGCGCGGCAATCTTCGCACGCCGCTCCAGATCGCCGGTAAAGATCGCAAAAGCCAAGGGACGCCCGCCCCCCCTGGTCGTCACGTAACCCGCGAGGGTACTTACAAAATTCAGCGTGCCCGTCTTGGCCCGCACCTGGTGCGCCTGCCCCCCCTCGATCTTGTTGCCGTGGTAATCCAGCGCCGGGATTTCCTTCATCAACCCGTGCAACTCGGACCCGGCCCCCCCGGCCCTGACCAGCGCCTTGACCATATCACTTGCGGATATCCGGCTGGCATCGTTCAACCACTGTGATCCTTGAGTTTTGGCCGTTTCGCCGCCATCTCGGATTTCATCCAGCCACTCATGCCGCGGGCCGAGCTTTCCAGGCTCGACACCCGCGCGCCCCCCCGCGCCTGACTTGCCGAGAGGCCCAGAACTTCCGCGACCAGGTTGTTGGAGTATTTCAACATCAGCCTGGTGATCGTCGACAAGGGCGCGCTTTCCTGCACGGCCAGCACCTGCCCCCCCTGCACCGGAGACTTGCGGCTGACCTCCGGCCCCCCCGGCAGACGTATGCCCTGCGCCGCCGCCAGCGCCTGAAATACCTCGCCCGCGTAAAGATCCGGCCGCCGCACCGGCAACCAGCGCGATCCGCCATTGCCCAGCGCCGACCGTGCAACAGTCCATTTGTCCACGTCCCGCGCCTGTTCATATGTGTAAACGGGCAGGTCCCGGTCCACCACGCGCATCTGCGCAATGCGCACCTGCGGGCGATAGCGGTCAGATCGTGCGTCCATCGCCACAGCGTAATTCCCGCCCACCGGTTTCCATTCGAAATGCACCCGGTTGAAATTCAGGTTCAGCCCGCCCACCGCCGGGTTGTAGCCAGATGATCCGGTTGCCCCCCCGGATCAATCTGCCGCTGATAGGGTAAAGCCCCCCCCGCATGCACGCGGAACTTTCCGGTGACACCACGGACCCCCCCGGCCGCCTTCAGCCGCGCCGCCATGGCCGCCAAGCCGTTGGTATCCAACATGGGATCGCCGCCGCCGACCAACACCAGGTCACCTTGGATCATGCCACCATCAACCGGCCCCCCCGTTGCCATCAGCCGGGTGGAAAACACATGCTCGCTGCCCAGCGCATCCAGCGCGTAAGCCGCTGTCACCGCCTTGGCCACGCTTGCCGGTGGCATCTGCAGCAGGGGGGGGTTGTGCGTCTCCAACACCTGCCCCCCCGTGCGGGCGTCAGCCACCACGCAGCCCACCTTGCCCCCCCCAGCCCCCCCGCCTGCGCGATCAACGCCCCCCCCAATGCAGGGGGGGCGGTGCGAGCGGCGAAATCCGCCGGCCGCCGGATCGGCAAAGGGGGGGACCGAAGCGGCGCATTTGCCAGACCCGGCTGGGCCAGCATGACGCCGAGCCCCCCCCAAAAGAACTCGTCTCGAAATACCCTTCTCCATAAGAGGACTTAACCGCGCACGGCCACCAGTTTCAAGGCAGGAGAGCCCAACCGCGCCAGGTTATTTATCCCGAGAGACCCATTCCCCCCCCGCGCCCGGATATCCGAGCTGGACTGGTCCACCATGGCACATTGACCAGGCACCAGGCAGGCGGGGGGGCGGAGCGGCCCAACAGCATCGCCTCCCGGCCACGCAACCGCGCGTGGCGGAACCTCTGCGCCGCCACGCTGGTGCGTGCATCCACCCGGTCACCGGGCCGCGCGATCACCCCCCCCACGGAGACGTTCGACAGGATCCAGTCCCAGCGTTCCCAGCGGTGGAAATCGGCCAGATTGTCCGCCCCCCCCATCAGCCAGACGAACCGCACGCCCGGATAGAGCCGGAACAGCGCCTGCAGCGTTTCGGCGGTATAGCGCGTGCTGGTGCGCGCCTCCAGGTCTGTGACATCGACACGCGGGTGGCACATGATCTGGCGGGCGCGGGACAGGCGAACCTCCATCGGGGGGGCAGGTCCGTGGGATTTCAACGGGTTGCCGGGGGGGCTGACCAGCCACCAGACCCGGTCCAGACCAAAGCGTTTCAGCGCCTCGCGCGTCACATGCACATGGCCGCCATGGGCCGGATCGAAGGATCCGCCCAGCAGGCCCACCACCTGGCCCGGCGCGGCATATGGAATGTCATGACGCATCGCGCCTGTTTCGCGTCCTGCCTGCGGCTTGTCAATCGTAAGGGTAGCTGACTTTTGTCAGAGGTATTGACGCAGGCAGATGACTGACCTAAGTCAGACAGCATGACGCATGACCCAATCACCCGCATCCGCCGGTTCAACCGCGCCGTCACCACGCAGACCGGCGCGCTGGACCAAAGCTTCCTAGGCCGTGGCCGCCCCCCCCTGGGCGTGGCCCGTGTGCTGAACGCAATCGGTCAAGGCATTGGCGATGTGGGCGAAATCCGCGCCTACCTGGGGGGGCTGGACAGCGGCTGATGAGCCGCCTTCTGCGCCAGTTGGAGGCCGAAGGGCTGGTCACCACCGGCCCCCCCCACCCCCCCGAGGACGCCCGCCGCCGCCTGCCCGCCCTGACGACGGCAGGCAAGGCCGAGTTCGACGCCTATGAGGCGCTGTCCAACGACCAGGCTGCCGCCACATTGGCGGGCCACCCCCCCAGGCCAGAGGCCCTGCTGGCCGCGATGGACCTGATCGCCTCTGCCCTGGGCCGCGACCGGACCCAGATCCGCCCCCCCGCCGACCCGCAGGACCCGCACGCCCGCTTCTGCCTTGAAGAATACTATGCCGAGTTGAACCGCCGCTTTGACACCGGCTTCGACGTAAACCTGTCGCGCGACCCCCCCGATGCCGATGACATGCGCCCGCCACGCGGCAGTTTCCTGGTCGCCTTCTCGGACGGGCTGCCGCTGGGCTGCGTCGGCGTGAAAGGATCCGGCGGGCCGGTCGCGGAAATCAAACGCCTCTGGGTCGCGCCTTCTGCCCGCGGATTGAAACTCGCCACCCGCCTGATGGACGCCGCCGAAGGTGCCGCACGGGACCTGGGCATCACCACGCTCAGGCTCGACACCAACTCGGCCCTGCCCGAAGCCGTCGCGCTCTATCGCAATGCGGGCTGGACAGAGATCGACAGGTTCAATGACGATCCTTATCCGGATGTGTTTTTTGAAAAGCATCTGTGACCCGTTGCGCGCCTCCTTGCGCTTGGTTATCTAGCCGGGAACGGTTTTTCTCCCTGGAGGCGCGACAATGGCCAGCTATCAATACGTCTATCACATGGATGGTGTCTCCAAGACCTATCCCGGCGGCAAGAAATGCTTTGAAAACATCCGCCTGAGCTTCCTGCCCGGCGTGAAGATCGGTGTCGTCGGCGTGAACGGCGCCGGTAAGTCGACGCTGATGAAGATCATGGCGGGGGGGCTGGACAAGGACTTCACCGGCGAGGCCTGGGCGGCCGAGGGGGGGGCCAAGGTCGGTTACCTGCCGCAAGAGCCACAGCTGGACGAAAGCCTGTCGGTGCGTGAAAACGTGATGCTGGGCGTGAAGGAAAAGAAGGACATCCTGGAGCGTTACAACGAACTGGCCATGAACTACTCGGACGAAACCGCCGAGGAAATGGCCGAGCTGCAGGACAAGATCGACGCCGAGAACCTGTGGGACCTGGACAGCCAGATCGACGTCTCGATGGAGGCGCTGCGCTGCCCGCCGGATGACGCGGATATCGCCACGCTCTCGGGCGGGGGGGAAAAGCGCCGCGTGGCGCTGTGCAAGCTGCTTCTGGAAGCGCCCGACATGCTGCTGCTCGACGAGCCGACCAACCACCTGGACGCCGAGACCATTGCCTGGCTGCAGCAGCACCTGATCGACTACAAGGGCACGATCCTGATCGTCACCCACGACCGCTATTTCCTGGACGACATCACCGGTTGGATTCTGGAGCTGGATCGCGGGCGGGGGGGCATTCCCTACGAGGGCAACTATTCGGCCTGGCTGGAACAGAAAGCCAAACGCCTGGAGCAGGAAGCGCGCGAGGACAAGGCCAAGCAAAAAACGCTGGAGCGCGAATTGGAATGGATGCGCCAGGGGGGGCAAAAGGCCCGGCAGGCGAAATCCAAGGCGCGGATCTCGGCCTATAACGACCTGGCCAACCAGTCCGAACGCGAGAAGATCGGTCGCGCACAGATCGTCATCCCCCCCAATGGGCCGCGCCTGGGCGGCAAGGTGATCGAGGTCGAGAACCTCAAGAAACACATGGGCGACAAGCAGCTGATCGAAGACCTGTCCTTCAGCCTGCCCGCCGGGCGGCATCGTCGGCGTGATCGGCCCGAACGGCGCGGGCAAATCGACCTGTTCAAGATGCTGACCGGTCAGGAGAGCCCCCCGACGAGGGCAGCGTTGAATACGGCGACACGGTGCAGCTG
>JDSH01000234.1_pt1 | contig 14386 bp, 19 predicted proteins | sample 199451 | NCBI WGS metagenome assembly JDSH01 (sample SAMN02584198, study PRJNA231836) | bioreactor metagenome | isolation source: continuous culture bioreactor electron acceptor NO2- transfer2 day 38 after... | place: Germany: Bremen | reverse complement strand
ATTGGGCTACAAGCAAGGAACTGGCCAAAGAAGGTATGCTGACGAACATCACCATGGCACGCGACTCAGCTTGGGCTGATGCCGAGGTCAGGGCAGTCATGAATCCTGCTTGGTTGAGACACAGGCCCATGCTGCAAAGAACGGTTTCCCGTTTGATCGACCGTTCATGAGTTCTGTTGGACAGGCTCGTGACTTGATTGGTGAGGTTATCATCGAATCCATCAACACCAAGGAACTTCAAGCAAACTTAAGGCACTTGCCAAGGAAAAGGTAGATGCTGTTAATGAGCTCTTGAAGCTGACGGTGAGTACGGACTCTAAGTAAGTAGTAAGTGGAATTGGCCGACCGATACAATCGGTCGGCCTATCATATTGCAAGGAGTTGTCCCATGGTCAAACAAGGTTTCTTAGAAAAAAATCTACGGTATATATTCCCGCTGCCTGCTGTACTGTTTGTAGTGATACTCATGGTATTCCCGGTAGTGTATACATTCTTTCTCAGTTTTACTGATTGGTCATTGACCAGTGGGAGACCACTCTCTGTTGTGGGATTGGAGAGTTATTTCAAGGTACTCAAGGAACCCAGATTTCTTGAGTCATTGGGAAGGACCTTCTATTTCACCTTTGGTGCTGTAATCGTTGAAATGGTTCTTGGAACCGTCCTTGCCCTTATTCTTAATCGGAAGTTCAAAGGGAAGGGCATGGTAAAGACCTTGTTGCTATTGCCCTTGGTTGCCACACCGGTTGCCATTGGTATTGTTTGGAATCTGTTCTATGATCCGACAATTGGTATTCTTAACTATGTGCTTAGTGTATTGAAGTTACCTCAGAGTGGCTGGGTCAGTGATGCAAGGACTGTTATGCCTTCCTTGATCATTGTGGATATCTGGCAGTGGACTCCTATGATTACCATCATTGTGCTAGCGGGTCTCGCTGGTTTGTCCTCAGAACCCTATGAATCGGCCATGGTAGATGGGGGGGCAAATGCCAGGCAGGTCCTATTTAACATTACGCTCCCTATGTTGATGCCGACTATTCTCACTGCTGTTATCCTTCGGGCTATTGATGCCTTGAAACCTACGATATCATCTACTCGATGACTGGAGGAGGACCCGGGTACTCCTCGGAGAACCTGAACATCTTGGCGTTCAAATACAGCTTTGAATACTTCAGGATGGGGGGGCAGAGTGCTGTCATGTTGGTCTTCCTGTTCGCAATCGTCATGCTCTTCAGCTTGATGGTGATGCGTGTACGCAGAATTTTCGAGTTGTAGGAGGCTAGACATGCAGAGAAAAATACTTCACTCAATGCTTTTCGGCATTATGCTGTTGTTGATTATCATACCAATCCTGTTTCCCTTTGTCTGGATGCTGATGAGTTCGTTCAAGACACAAGTTGATATCATCAGTTGGCCCCCCCCTAAATTCATCTTTACCCCCCCAGTGATGCAGAACTATGAGCGGGTTTTCATAGAGCAGGACTTCCTGCACTACATGAAAAACTCAGTCATCGTGTCGGTGGTAAGTGTGTTCTTCTCGCTTATCCTTGGGCTTCCTGCTGCCTACTCCATTGCACGATATAAGCAGAAGAAACTCTCTGTATTCATCTTGGTAGCTCGCTTGATGCCGGGTATCTCATTTCTCATGCCGTGGTACATAGTCTTCTCAAGGCTTCACTTGATGGATAGTTATATTGCCTTGATCCTCAGCCATATGCTTATTGCACTTCCTTTGGTTGTGTGGGTAATGGCGCCTTACTTTGACTCAGTGCCTCGTGAGCTTGAAGAAGCTGCAATGGTGGACGGACTGACACAGCAGAGTGCGTTTCTCAAGATTCTATTGCCACTTTCTGGTCCTGGTGTCGTTACAGCGACAACATTGAGTTTTATTTTCAGTTGGAACAACTTCATGTTCAGCCAGGTATTGAGTCAGCAGAAAACAAGAACGCTTCCTATCGCAGTATATAACTTCCTCAGTTATGTCGAAGTTGACTGGGGGGGTGCGGTCATGGCAGCAGCTGTTACCATCATGGCTCCGGCAATTATTCTTACGATGTTCTTCCAGAAGTATGTTGTAAAAGGACTTACAATGGGAGCTGTGAAAGGGTAATCGTCGTTTAGAATCGAAGAGTGAATTATCGATTCAACTATTTTATTGGATTATATGATGTGTTTTGCTTGCTCCCTCCTTCAGTACCCCCCCCTATGCTTACAAAAGCAGGGGGGGGTGTTGTGATGGGGGGGTGGAAGAAACATAAAGCGTATGGGGGGGTTTTCCTGGTCATTCTTGTATTATTTCTCACTGGTTGTTCCTCGCTTCCCAGTGAAGACAATATCTACCAGGTCTCTTTGCTCAATGCATTGTTGCAGGGAGAGTATGATGGGTTCATTTCTGTTGGTACATTGAAAGATCATGGGGGGGATACAGGCATTGGTACCTTTGATACTCTGGATGGTGAGATGATTTTCCTCGATGGGGGGGAAGTTTATAAAGCCAAGGCTGACGGCTCTGTAGAAATAATGGATGACCAGGTTATGGTGCCCTTTGCTGTTGCAACAATGTTTGAACCAGATGTGGTTGTGAAACCATATAGTGCGATTGCTGACATCGAAACCTTGAAAAATGCGATGGATGCATGTATTGCAGAAACTACCAATGATTTCAATCGTTTTTACGTAGCGAAAGTGCAAGGGTTATTCAGTCATGTACGGGTACGTAGTGTTCCATCCCAACAAAAGCCTTATCGTCCACTTTCTGTTATTGCTTCAACGCAAAAGGAGTACACGTATGAACAGGTTGAAGGAACAATTGTTGCGTTCCGGAGTCCTGCATATGTTGAAGGTATTAACCTTCCGGGGGGGTGGCATTTACACTTTCTTTCTGAAGATAAAAGCAAGGGAGGGCATCTCCTGGAGGCTACTCTTGTTCAGGGAGAAATTGGAATGGGAGATATGAAGGAGTTCCAGCTCATTCTGCCCTCCAGCAGTTCCTTTGCAGCGATGGATATTGCTGACGACAGAAGAGAAGAAACGCTTGCTATTGAGGGTGTTGCCAAGCCCTAGGGCAGAAAGAGATGCTCATCTGGCTTCCTGCATAACCCTCTGCTATACTGTAATAGAGGGTTTCCTATATGAGAAGAATTGGTGTTCATGAAACTCGGTTCAAGGAATATGGGAACGATGATGTTGTTACCCTGTTTGCCAGAGCGAGGGAATACGAATACAATCTGCTTGAAATCAATGGAGAGCGCTTGCTTTCCCTGTCTCCACTTGGGCTCAAACGTATATCGTTGGAGGCTAGGAACTTCCAGTTAGATCTCTCCTATTCACTATCACTGGGACCACTCTATGACCTTTCATCACTGGATGAAGAGGTGAGAAAGAGGGGGGGACTCTCAACAGTGGAAAAAAATCATTAGGAATATTGGACAAATGGGAGGAGGAAGCTTGAATGGTCCTTTTTATACGTCCATTCCTCCTTTACTCCACTTGCAAAACCAGAAGGATCGTTTGTTTGAACAGAGTGTGGGAAGTCTGAGGTCTTTGGCAAATATTGCTGTAGATGAAGATGTCTTGTTGAATATTCGCCCGGTAAATCGCTACGAACACTTCTTTATGAACACTGCTTCAGATGCCCTGAAGTTTGTTCGCTCGGTAAATCATCCAGGTTGTGGTATCGATCTTGATACCTTCCACATGAATATCGAGGAGTCAGACATGCTCGCAGCTTTCGAGCAAGCTGGGTATTACCTACACTGCATTCATGTCCGGGAGAACAATGGACTGGCGGTTGGCAAGGGATCATTACCGTGGGCTCTTATCAAGGAGAGACTCGACCTCATGCATTATGAAGGCCCCCCCGTTGTCCATGCTCCAGAGACCAGCTTCCAGGGTATGAAGATAGCTCCGTTTGAGGGAAAACAGATCAGAAGGCTGCTAAGTTAGGAGCTTTTCTTCCTTCCTGAAATTGGGTAGTCTGTTTGCAGGAGCAGATATGAAAAAAAACACATACGATGATACAACCGCTATTGCCATGGCCCCCCCTGGGGGGGTTTCCAGAAGGGTCCTCTCTCATACTCCCGAGCTGATGTTGGTTGAAGTAGCCTTTGCCTCCGGAGCGGTAGTACCTGTCCATAGTCACCCTCATCAACAAATAAGCTATATCAAGGCAGGGCGTTTCTCGTTTACAAGTAAAGGAGAATCTGAAGAAGCAGGCCTGGTGATTCCTTGATTTTTGTCTCAAACGTGGAGCATGGTGTCACTTGCTTGGAAGATGGCGTGGTAATAGATTGCTTTACTCCTGCACGGGAAGATTTTCTATAGATTTCCTAAATCGATACCCCCCCAAGAATTGGGTACATTTCCTTATGCATGTTTATCTTTCTGTACTCAGCCTTTCTTGATTTTCAGCAGAGGCCTTTATTTGCCGAGAGCAAAGAATAGTTGTATGTTATGTATATTAACCAAGGAGGTTTTTATGCATACCACCTATTTTCTACCAACGAAACTTGTTTTCGGTCAGAATACACTTTCAACACTCCACGAACAGTCACTCCCAGGAAAGAAGGCGTTAATTGTTATTTCCAGCGGTACATCTACCCGCAAGTACGGCTATCTTGGCCAAGTTGAAGATCAATTAAAGCAAGCTGGTGTTACCTATGAAGTCTTTGACAAGATTCTTCCCAACCCAGTGAAACGGCATGTAGAAGAAGGTGCTGCACTTGCCAAGGAGAAAGGCTGCGACTTTGTCATTGGCCTCGGAGGTGGATCAATCATTGACTCAGCAAAGGCGATAGCATTATGGCAACCAATGATGGAGATCTTTGGGACTATGTCAGTGGCGGCTCTGGAAAGGGCAAGCCCATGAGTAAAAAAACCACTGCCCATTGTTGCTATTACCACTACAGCAGGAACTGGTACAGAGGTAGACCCTTGGTTGGTCATAACCAAGGAAGAGACCAATGAAAAAATAGGTATGGGCACCGAAGATACATTTCCAACACTCAGTATTGTCGACCCAACCTTGATGGTTAGTGTTCCTCCCCCCCAGCTCACAGCATTCCAGGGCTTTGATGCGCTCTTTCACAGCACAGAAGGGTATCTCAACAAGACAGCAAACACGTTCAGTGACCTCTATAGCCTGGAAGCTATCCGCCTTATCGGTAAAAGCTTGAAAACAGCAGTTGAAGACGGCAAGAACCTTGCAGCACGCGAGGACGTAGCTCTTGCCAATACCCTTGCAGGTCTTGTTGAATGGACCAGCGGATGTATCAGCGAACATTCTTTGGAGCATGCCATGAGTGCCTTTCATCCTGAGCTTGCTCATGGTGCAGGACTTATCATGATCAGCAAGGCCTACTACACCCATATTGCCGAAAACCATATTGCAGATGAGCGAATGGTAGCCATGGCAAAGGCACTTGGCAAGGAAGATGCAACTGAGGCAATGGATTTTGTGAGAGCCTTGGAAGATCTCCAGAAGGATTGCGGGGGGGTAGCAGAGCTCAAGATGAGTGATTATGGGATGAGGGAGGAAGAGATTCCCTTGATGGTGAAGAACGCCAGAGCGAACATGGGTGGTCTGTTCGAGGTTGACCCGATGACACTCAGTGATGAGGATTGTTCCAAGATTTACAAGCAATCGTTTAAGTAAACAATCCAGTTACAGGATAATTCCCGCTCCCAGTACCGCAAGTACAATCAAGGGGGGGGCGGGTATTTTTCGTGTAAGCAACAAGAGCACCGTGAAGAGGAGTACAAGGAAATTCTCAATGCTCAATCCACTTTTCTGCAATAGCAGGATTGCTGCAGTGGTAATAAGCCCTCCAGCCACTGCATTGACTCCTCTCAGGGATAACCTCACAGCCTTTATTCCTTTCAACTTCTCCCACACAGGATAGACGAAGAATATGAGTAGTGTTCCCGGAAGGAAAATTCCAATTGCTGAGAGTAATGCAGCTGCAATTTGGAACAGAGTGCCATGTCCACGGGCTGCCATGCCTCCTGCATAGGCGCTGAAGCTGAACATGGGGGGGCCGGGTAATCCCTGGACCAAGCCGTATCCGGTAAGAAACTCCTCATTGCTCATGTATCCCTTTGTCTCAACTAATTCTGCAATCATGACTGGAACTACCACCTGTCCTCCACCAAATACCAGGTACCCATACCGGTAGAATGCTTCAAACAGCGTGATAAGCAGGTGATGGGTTAGGGTAGAGAGAAGTAGTGATCCGGCAGCAAAGCAGGCAAACCATACCAGGTAATGCCAAGGGGGGGGATTGAGTTTCGTTTTTTTTGGAACAAGTCTTTCTCTCTGCTGCTGATCACTGAGATACTCCCGCCAATAAGGAGAACCAAGGGGGGGAATATCCAGGGAGAGCGTATGAAATAGGTAGTAACAGCACCAAACATGAAGAGTATATAACTTGTTATATCGATCAACACTTTTTTCCCGATACGGTAGGCAGCGAGAACAATGAAGCCTACCGCCATTGGGCCAATAAAGCGGAGAATCTTTCCGGATATCTGCATTTCCTCAAGAATTTGATAGAGAAATGACAGTGCACTCATGATCAGAACCACTGGTAATGCCCACACAATCAAGGTGAGGAATGCAAGGAGCGGGCCTCCAATTCGGTATCCAACTGAGACAATGGTCTGGGTACTGGTTGGACCAGGGAGTATGCTGTTTAGGGCAAGAAGTTCTACAAGATCCTCTTCCTCGAGATAGTGCTTCTTGGTTACAAGGTGGTCGAGGAATACACCAAAGTGTGCTTCTGGCCTCCATAAGCGCCCAAGCTACAAATAAAGACATCTTTGAGAAAATGACGATAGTGTATGGAGCTCATGCATGCCTCCTCAAGCAAGGAATTGTTAGTGATGATACTAATCTGCTTGCAAGCGATAGGCAAGAAGCATAGTATGGATTATTGGAGGATACATCATGTTACCAAAAGCAATCGTTGCAGCTTGGAAGAACCGCCAACCTGCTATTGTTCTCACTACCGTTAATGAGAAAGGTATGCCCAACAGTATCTATGCTACCTGCACAGATCTCTATCAGGATAATGAAATTGTCATTGCCAACAACTACTTCGACAAGACGAAGCAGAACATTGATACAGGGACCAAAGCCTCTGTACTTTTCATTACAGAAGAGGGTAAGTCGTATCAGCTGAAAGGGGGGGAGGTAAGCTACCACACAGAGGGAGCCTATTACGATTTCATGAAGGCCTTCAATCCCGTTGAACACCCTGGACACGGAGCACTGGTACTCCATGCCCAAGAGGGTTTCAGCGGTCAGGAACAGTTGTTCTAGTGTGCCAAGTGTGAGGAGAGCACGAGTTTCTCCTTCACGGTCAAACGAAGCACTTCTTCCTGGGAGACGAGCTTGCTGTACTGTTTCTTCAGTGCAGTAATGACAGCCTTCTGGCTAGGAAGTGCTTCCAACGCTTGTTCGTAACGCTCGGTGAGGTCTTTCAGTAAAGCTTCTCTCTTTCCATACGCATCGAGTAATGCTTTCACTGCTTCCAGCAGTTCAGTCAGCTTGGCTTGCACATTCAACTGATATCCTCGTTGCAATTCTTCGACCAAGGTGGCCACCGGAATGATTCTCTTGACCCGGTAAGCATTGCTGCCAGCAAATACATATCCACTTTTCAGCAATCCTCTTCTTGCATTGTTCAATGCAATGGAGATGCAGTAGTTTGCCTGCTCCGCCTTACAGGTTGCCAGGCACTTCCATGCACAGCGGAACGATGGATTGTTCCCTGCTTCACTGTCAAGGATGAACTGGTTGCGAATTGCGCGACCAGGCATTCCAACGGGACTTTTAATGAGGCCGATTTGTTCCTTCGTACAGGTAACATAAGCTTCCTTGAAACGAATATCGGCATCGCACTCATCAGTGGCAACAAAACGGGTTGCCATCTGTACAGCACTCGCCCCCCCGAGGCTGAGTACCTTGTAAATGTCTTTCCCTGTATAGACGCCACCACCTGCAATTACAGGAATATGGACTCCCTTGCTTTCTTCAAATGGTTTCAACGCTTCTACTACCAGGGGGGGAACAATGGTCTCCAGTTGGTACTCTGGGTCATCCAGCTGTTCAGCTGTGAATCCAAGGTGTCCTCCTGCCTTTGGTCCTTCCACGACGACTGCATCCGGGGGGGTATCGCTATATAGCTTCTCCCACATTCTAAAGATCATCTGAGCAGCCCTTGCTGAACTTACGATTGGAGCAAGTTTGACATTTGCCTTTCTGAGTGCTTCAACGGGTATGTTCTTGATCGGGAGGCCCGCTCCAAGAAAGACAATATCCACTTTCTCTTCGATAGCTACATCAAGGAGCTGGTGAAAATCATTCACGGCTACCATGATATTCACACCAATGATTCCGTCGCTCATGCTTCTGGCTTTTCGGATTTCATTTCTAAATGCCCTGAGATTGGCAGCTCTGCCATCCTCATAGTAATCCTTCTCAAGAAGGCCGATTCCATTGGCTGCAATTACCCCCCGATACCACCAACATTGGCTACTGCCGATGCAAGGGAGGAGAGAGAGATTCCTACTCCCATTCCCCCCCCTTGGACGATGGGGGGGGTCTTTGCCACAAGATCACCAATCCTCAGCTCCGGCCAGGTAATCTTTGTGCTGAGGATTTTCTCAATAGCAGGTTTGACCTCCGCTAAATGGAGTTGCTGCACACAGTGGTGCAATACGCTCTTGAGATTGGTATGTAATGTTTCTAAATCTGGTATTGTCATGCTACATTCCTTTGTTACAGGTACTATTATACCCAAACATTAACACAATTACATTATTTGTAATAGTGTTAGAAAAGAATCTTTTTTTGTGGATACCCTACCAAATCACTCAAGATCGAAAGAGGAAATTTTTTTTGTATATGGTTCTCCTCACTCATTGGGCTATTATTGACATATATGGTAAATTTGTAATAGTTATCTAGTTATTCCTTCAGAACCTTGTTTCTCGAGTGAAATGATAAGATATTAAACTCCTCTTGCAGATGTTTTTTTTCCTTCCATACGCTGTAGGTAGTTTTAAGGATGGAGGTCCAAAATGAAACAAAGAGTACGAGGTGTTCTTATTGTAGGAATGTTGCTTTTTGCCATGTCCGTGATAAGTGCACAACCGATTGAAGAGAAGCAGCCGATCAAGGTTCTGGTGTTTGGAATGTTCGAAGTAGGGGGGGAGAATAAGGGAGACTTCGCAGGGGGGGAGTTTCAACACTTCTATGAAGCCTATTTTGATGGTGCAGATTCATATGACCTGAATACCATGCCATTGACGCTCTATGTCAATGATGAGGGTGTCGCTGGTGCAATCGCAGGAATGGGGGGGAAGGCACAGGCAGGAGCAACGTTGACTACCATACTTCGAGATGATCGGTTTAATTTCAGTGATACGTATATCCTTATCAGCGGTTGTTCAGGGATGAATCCAGAGCGTGGTACGCTTGGGGGGGACGTGGTAATTGCAGATGCTCTAGTCGACTATGAACTTGGTCATGCATGGAAGGAATCAGATAATCCGAAAGACTCCGATTCCTTGTTCTTGCGTTCTTCAGGGTATGATCGTTCAGGGTATATTCCACTTAACTCCTCTTTGGTGGATTGGGCATTTTCCCTTGTCCAGGATATTCCGCTGAGCGATGCAGATGCGGCCAAGGAATATAGGAAGCTGTATTCAGCGGCTGAGGCTTTGGAAACTCCTACAGTTCGTAGAGGAGTCTCTGTTACCGGCGACAGCTATTGGCACGGAAAAGCCTCCAGCGAACATGCTGACGACGTATGTGCTTCCTATGATGCTGGTACCTATATGGTCACTCAGATGGAAGACAATGCCTTTGGTGTGGTTGCCATGAATGAGAACAAACTTGACCGACTTCTTGTCATCAGGGATGTGGTCAACTACGATCAGCCGTATCCTGGACAGAGTGTGACTGAGAGTCTGGATGCTTCATCAGGGGGGCATTCTCAATCGGTATGGAAAACGGGTTTGCTGTTACCAATACCATCATTGAGGAGCTGCTCTCTGATTGGGAATATTACAGAAGTGCATTCTAGGAAGGGATTCTAAAACCTATATCTATGCCGACTCCCTGAAGAGGGTCGGCATAGTGCCTTTTATGCGAAGCTCATGTACGTTATAAAAATGAGTGAGCTACACAGAAAAGATGAAATCATAAAAGCTTCCTTTCTCTCTACGATTGGAAAGTTGGAAAAAACCATTCTCACTCTCCAAAGAAAGGGTGCCTCCATTGCACTGGCAGAGAGGCGACTGAGTGCATATCGTGTGGGTTTTGCTGTGCTGTTTACTGATGCTCCATCATACTGCACAGATGAACTCAAGGACGCCCAAGCAGTTCTCTCCGGTCTTATTCCTTCCTTGGAGAGGTCGTACGCAAAACTGGCCCAAGGGAGTCCCCCCCAGAGAACCCTGCTGGAGAGAAGGATGAGCTCAATGCTAGATGCGATCAGGGCGATCGACGAGCTTATCGGAGAGCACACTCTGTAAAATATCCGCATAATCCATTTCGAGTGCTGTTTCATCGATAGTAAGACACCGGCCTTCCTGTATAATCCACCGTCCCCCCCCAGCATGACGTGCTTGATCATGGATGGGCGGGTATGGATCAAGGTGTTATAGGCGACATTGGAGAATCCCGGGGGGGTTTCGATAAGTGGAGATAGAGCGAGACTGTCTTCCACGAAGAGTAGGTCAGCGGGGGGGGCTCCTACTGCTATCGTTCCCTGATACCCTGAGGCAGAGGCAATTGGAGCTGCGGCCTTGGTAGCCATGCCCCCCCAAACATGGGATGCCCCCCCGAAATGTTCGCTTCTGGTGCTCTGCTTCAATTCAGCATACGTAGTACGCATCACTTCCCAGATATCATGGGTAAGGAAATCGGTACCCAATGTGATATGAGCACCTCTTTCCAAAAGGTCAACGAGGTTCATGGAACGTGCTCCAGAGATAAGATTGGAAACCGGGCAGTGAACGATTGTTGCTTTGCTTGAAGCGAGCATTGCACGGTCCCTCTCGGAAGTCTCAACACAATGGAACAGAATAGTACTCTTGCCCAACAGAGCCTTTTTTTCCAGTAATTCCACGGTAGATATGCCAAATTTCCTGAGTACTTCTTCTCTCCTGAAGCGGGTCTCCAAGCAGTGGGTCATGAGAGGCCAAGAGGTTTTCTCTACTCTATGTATTGCTTCCAGCAGGCCTTTCTCATCCAGGTCCTCTTCTTCTGGTAGATGGGTACCGCGTTGTAGATGCTTGCAGGTAAGTTCATGGTTGGGCGTTTCGTCATACCAGTCAACCAATGCCTTGATACCAATTTTTTTTCAGCACACGCTTCCAGGATTCCACTGCTCTCATCGGCTTGTCCAGTCTCTACGATAAAACCGACACCTGATTTTACATATTGCAGATAGGCATACAGAACCAGTGTTTCAAATGCAGGTGTTCCTACACTGTTGTCGAGATATTCAAATAGGTATGTTTGCAGTCGTCCTTGTTCTGTCTCGTTACCCCCCCAATTATGTAGGCTCATATCGCTGAAGAGGCCCCCCCTGAGCAATGTGTCAGGAGTATGCACATGGCAATCAGCGAGGGTGGGGGGGTAGATCAGGTAGCCTGAGCAGTCGACAATCTCTTCTTCATGCTCCGCCTGCAAGGAAGGTTGCATGTCTGTGATAACATTGTTCTGAATCCTGATATCCTGGTAGTGCAATGAGAAATCAGGGCCTAAGAATCGAGTATGTTTGAGAATCATGAACAAACCATACCATGAGCCTTTATTGCTTCCAAGTGAAAGATGACGCTTTTAGCATGGATTTCCATACAAAGTGTCCAATTATGATAGAGAGCCCCCCCCTAGGGAGCTCTCTCAATTAGTAATAATCAGCCTTGTCTCCTGATCGGCATCCAGACTTCGAATGCTTGGTCAGAAGGGTCTTCTGAGAGGTACAACTCAACATCAACCCCCCCTTTTGCCAGTTCGTATCCACTGGTTGGCAACCAATCAGTCATAATACGTCGCTCAACATCCTGGATTACGTTAGGCATTTTCCCCCCCCGACCAGGGAATATTGCCCAAAGCGCTGCATCCACTTCCTGGGTTTCCATCCCTTCAAGTAGTACCCTCATCCAGTTCAATCCCTATGGTATAGAGCCAATAGTCTTTCTCATCGGTGTTGGTACAGAGTCCGAAGAGTCCATGCCCTGGCTTCAAGAGTGAACACAGCTTGGGGGGGATGGTTCCATCCATGGTCTTCTCACCCCCCCAGAACTGCGGTATTGTTTTCATGTTCTCTTCCATGTCTTTGACAAGCTTGAGAGAAACCCCCCCCGTTACGCGAAATGCGTCCTTCCGTTCAATTCGATACTCCATTTCCTGGTCTCCTTTGATGGTCAGGCTGAAGCTGATTCTTGGAAAAGCTCTCAAGGCTGCACCTTCCTTCTTCGCTTCAGATGGGTTCACTCCATGGAGTGTCTGAAACGCCCGGGTGAAGGAGGTAGGGGGGGAGTCATATCCATAGCGTAGTGAAACATCCAAGACTTTTTCCCCCCCTTGCTGGAGTGCAAGGGCTGCCTTGGTCAGTTTCCTTCTACGGATGTACTCTCCCAGGGGGGGAACTCCTGCTATATAGGTGAACATCCTCTGGAAGTGGTAGGTTGAACAGTTTGCCAACCGAGCCGCTTTCTCATAAGAAATTTCACCATCCAGATGTTCTTCCACATAGTTAAGTGCTTCGTTCAATCGCTCAATCCATTGCATTCTCTGACCTCGAGTCTAAGTATGGAGTAGGGACACAACTGTATCCTCTCTATTGATGCACAATCCTGCGAGGTTTGCAAGAATGTGAAAAGATACTATTGATATCAAATTACATGGGTATTTTAATACCAATATAGTACTTTTTTTCTTGATTTCTCACCATGAGCTAGTAATATTATTCCATGAGACTGAACCATCACCGTGGTAAGGACGCCCTTGCACTCGGCCTAATTCTCCTCTTTTTTGTATTCAACTCCTTGTCTGCTCTGGATATGTCAGGGGGGGAGTTTGCTGTAACCTATCAAGAGTATTTCGATACCACGATTTATGATGCATCTTATTTCCACATACAATCAACCGACTATCCTGTCGCTTGTAGAGTAGGAACCTTGTGCGTTACACGTACTGGTACCAATTATGAGATGTATGGGTTGCGTCTTGCCAGATCGGGACATTGGAGCAATGGGACTGAGTACTTCTTGGACAGCTCGAAGAGAATCAATAACCAAAAAAAATTTGGAGCCCAACTTGTTGCAAGGATTACTTGTGGAAACAAGGCCCCCCCACAAGTGCGTGTAATCAACTGGTCGAGTGGGCAGGATCCACTTGTATATTTGAATCATCTTTTGGAGCCTACCGATTTCCCAATCATAGTGGACTTCTACCTTGGTATGCGCAATATCAACAATGCCCAGCAAGCACTGGGTGCCAGGCTGCAATTTCAGGGAGTGGGAGGACAGAACCTTGGGGGGGATTTCAGGATTGTTAGCAGAAGGAAGAATCCAGATAATTCGTGGGAATACTTTGATGAGTTTCTTCCGAATACAGCTGTCACACCGGAGCAACCATTCTATACCATCAATTACAATGATAAATCTGAGTACTACATCAATGGAATAGCAGAAAATCAACAGATCGTTGCCAATCTGAGCATTGAAGAGATTCTTCCAGAGGGTCGGTTTGACTTACATGATGCCATCGAAAACAATAGCCCAGTTCAAATCGGTCAAGCACGCGTCATAATCAGCGGATCAGGTGACAGTGATGACTATGGAGTATATCTGAAATTTCTCGACGGCAATGGAAGCACTGACAACTCATTTTTACTAGAACATGAAGATGTTGGCTCACGTATTCCCTTCAGCCTCTATCTTGGAGAGCAAAGCGTACGCAATAATGAAAATATTGAGTGGGGGGGCGATCTTCAGTTTGGTGATCAGAACATCAAAACATTATCGGTTGGGAATATTCTTTTGTCTGATGTTGAGGATAAGGTCGCAGGATTCTATAGTGATACTATCACTGTTCAAATAACACCTATGGATACCAATCTTCTTGTTCAATAATATTTCGAATATCATCTAGTTCCTCACTTATAGAGACTTATTGGATAAGGACTGTCAAATCATCAACGTATTGGTGTATTACACTAAATTCTTGTAATTTGGCATTAATTGCTTATAGGTAACGTGGATCTTGTAGTTCGATGCACAATCCTGCGAGGTTTGCAAGATTTTCTCAGGGTAGAGAAATCTGCCCGGTTGATATTGAGAAATCTGCCCGGTTGATATTGAGAAATCTGCC
>JDSH01000233.1_pt1 | contig 14418 bp, 30 predicted proteins | sample 199451 | NCBI WGS metagenome assembly JDSH01 (sample SAMN02584198, study PRJNA231836) | bioreactor metagenome | isolation source: continuous culture bioreactor electron acceptor NO2- transfer2 day 38 after... | place: Germany: Bremen | reverse complement strand
TGCATTAAAGAGAGGTCAGCATTGAACTCGGTTGCAGTTCTTTATTCCTGGTTTCGGAAAAATAGGGATTTGTTTGTTGCTGGGGGGGGCACCGACTTGGAATTTAAGGACTCTGGCCATGGATCAGCTTATGTGCGACTGGAAACAGCTTCTTATTTGGCTGAGCTATGCGCGTGGGATTATGAGAAGTGCTTGGATATTCAAGTAATAGAGATTCAGTCTGAAGAAAGCACTTTTCCGCACTCTGGGAGCTGCGATTCGGCGCAAGAGTTCGAGGAGCATCTTGATGAGTTTCTCACTTGGTACAAGCGAGAAATGCGTGGAAATGCATAACAAATCAATCAAGTACGCTCCGGGCCTGACGGCCCTCCACCGGACCGCCTTTCCGCTGCTCTCCAAGGCGGCCGCTTATTTTCGGCGTTAGAAGATCGAGCATAGCGTCTGAATTTGAAATATTACGTCGTTACAGAGTCAGATCCACACATTGGAGTAGCTGGACGCTAGGGGGGGGAATGAGTAAAGATGAACGACATCGATCAAGCTGACTTAGATTTTTGTGCCATTGACCCGAAGTCCAAAAAATCCTGGCGTTTGATGATAGCTGTGGCTGCTATGGTTATCGGTATGCCTATTACTGGTTTTGCGGAGTACACCGTAGACGAACGGGAGGCAGCCTGGGAGGAATTTGCTAATGAACGAGGTTTAGGGGGGGTGCCAGATAGCTGGTCTGATGGCATCAATTGGGCCGATGCCGGCCTGACCAAACTTCCCTCAAAACGTTATCCCGCAGGCACAGTAACCGGAAGTATAGTATTGACTCGAAACAACCTTAGTGGTGCCGACTTGATGGTACTTCAAGGTTTACACATAAAAGGCAGTCTTGCAGCACCCCCCCACAATAATATATCGGAACTATCGTTTATGGATGGGACAACCGTTGAAGGTTTTCTCGGGCTCAGGGGGGAAACGAAATAGTTGATATTGCACCACTCGAAGGTTACCGAACAACTAAAGGCGTCCATCTCGCAGACAACAGGATCGTAGACATATCTCCCTTGCACAACGTAGACATCGGAGGTTTTCTTAATATCTCTAATAATAAGATAACTAATTTTTCTCCACTCGGAGAGGCCGAGTTTGGCCATGTCTGGACGGAGGGGGGGAATATAACCCATGAAAATAAAAGCCTCTTCATCCCGATACCTTTAGATTCCAAAAACTGCGAACCGGAAAGACTCCATCGGTTTATGAGATATCGGCAGCGCGAGCTTTGCCCGGGTATTGACTACTCAGATCTGCTCGAAAAGTGGCGGGAAGAGGGACAGTTTGATGATAAGTGACCGGAAACGATAAGGAACCCGGAATCAGAAAGATATACAGGCATCTCGGAGCTTTGGCGAAACTGGTAATAATAAGCTTGATGACCCAGACTGCGCCGCAATTTCTAACAAATTGCTGCACTCGGAAAAATCGGTCGCTATGCTCCCAATTTTCCGGTGAGCAAAGCGTTATGTGTGGCACAGGTCACTGGTTGGAGCTGGATAGAAGGATCGTCTTGAATGCTAATAGCGCCGGCCAACAATGAGTAGCCAAGGGTACAAGCAGTTCTTTTTCAGAGTTGGCGGAGCTAGTCTTCTTTTCTTAATCGCCATACAAGTTTCGAAAAAGTACGTGCCACAGTACACGGGTATTGTAGTTCTTGTGGTTTGTCTTCTGTGTTTGGCGTACGCAGCGTATGGCGAGTCAAGGCGTAAAAAGAAATTGCGGTTCAAAGAAAGATCGCGAGGGACGCGTTAAGTTGTCATGTGCTTGGGCTCACATAACCAGTCATTCAAGTTCGTTCCCGGCCTGTCGGCCGTCCACCGGACGCCCTAGTCGGGCGCCGCTTAATATTGGCGTTAGTAGGCACTGGCATGGAGCTGACACTGGACAAGCTTTTAATCTTTGCCGTTCGCAACGGTAATCTCGATCTGGTCAAAGAGCGAATTGAAGCCGGCGCCAATGTTAATTATCAAGACCCACAGGCCGGGTCGGCCCTTGGTGCAGCCATTTACAACGATGATGTTTCACTAGCGCAATATCTGCTTGAGACTGGTGCTGATGCAAACCTCCCAAACGAGCACGGCATAGTTCCTCTGGAGTTGGCCCTACATCATGCTGGTGACAGTATGGTTCGCAAGTTGGCTTGGTTCGGCGGCAAGATTACCAGCCGATGCAGGCCGCACTGGAGAGAAAGGCTGGAGGCTTGCTCCGTGCCCACTAACAAGTGCATCAAATTTGTTACGGCCCTGCGGGCCTCCACCGGACGGCCTTAACAGGCCGCAGTTTATGCAAGCGTTAAGCCGTAATCGAAAACATGGAACAGGTGGTCATGATCAGGGATGTGATCTTTCCCAAAGATAGTGAAGAGTTGAGAGCGCTCATTCTTGAGTACGCGGATTGGCTGGATATTGACCTTTCTTATCAGAATTTTGAGGGAGAGATGGCCTCGCTCGAGGCTTTGTTCTCGCTTCCCAACGGCCAATATACGTTTGCTATTGTGCAATCGCAGGTGGCCGGTGGCGTTGGTTTTCGCCGACTTGATGAGCACACCGCAGAGGTGAAGCGGCTGTACGTTCGGCGCCAATATCAGGGTAACGGGCTTGGGCGCCGGCTAATGGACAACTTATTGGTTAAGCTGAAAGGTTTGGGGGGGTATACCCGAGTGGTCCTCGATGCCGTGCCTCCCACAAAAAAAAGCGCAAGAACTATACGAGCTAATGGGCTTCCGGGAAATTGAGCCATATTTTTCAATCCAACGCCCGACACTAAATTCTATGCATTTGATCTCCAGGGCCATGCTTTGGAGAGCAATGCTTAACAAGCCGCGTCACTCGGACGGCCTTGTCAGGCCGCCGGTGCGCTCAGCGTTAAATGTCTATGATCGATCACGATAAATTCCGGACCTTGGTCAAGCAACTCTATGCCACGGTCAATGAGTTGGAGACCATGTTCCCCCCCGGCAGGCACTTCACCCCCCCGGATGGTCACATGGTTGGCAGTCTGGGTGAGTGCATCGTGGCCGACGCCTATAATTTGGAGCTGAAGACAGCTTCCAACAAAGGCTACGACGCTGTCACCGAAACCGGCTTGGAAGTTGAGATCAAAGCTACGCAATCCAAATCTGTAGCTTTCCGGAGTCAGCCGCAGCATACGATCATCATCAAGATCTTGCGTGACGGAACATTCGAAGAAATTTATAACGGGCCAGGAGCCTGGTTTGGGATCAGTTCACAGGTAAACGGCTACCGAGTAATGGCCAGTTTCAAATCTCTCTCAACAAGCTCCGGCAACTCAATCAAACAGTGGCTCAGTCGGACCGTGTGCCCAGGGCCATTTAACAAGGCGCATCAGTACGCGGCCGGTGGCCGCCGGACGTCCCTGACGGGCCGCCGCTGTGCTTCGCGTTATGTGCCTGAGGGGGGGTAAGTCCTCATGAGAAGTAATGTAACCAGAGCCTGGGTCGCAACCGTTGTCGTCCTGTCGTCTCTGATTCCCTTGGCATTACTCGGAGCATTTGCCTTCTATGCTCATGGTGGTCTTTACGATGGTTATCAGGGGGGAGCATCAGCGCATTGATCGCAATGGCAATTCTGGTCCCGGTCTTATCGCACAGAGAGAGATTTTTCTCGCTGAATACCAAACGCCAGAATGGGATTTTGGTGTTGAGTTTGGGATTGTTAGTGATTACCTATCTGTTCGTGCTGTCGACAATGTCAGGCCCAGTGAACTGACAGTGCAATCACATAACAAGGTGTTGTAGTTTGTTCCGGCCTACGGCCTCCACCGGACGCCCCCCCTGGCGGGCCACCGCTAAACCAAGGCGTTAGAAGGCAGAGATGGAAACGCATAACCTCGGTTCTACCCGGCAATATAATCAGCCAACATGGACAGGCGCTGGGTTCGTTGAAGCCCCCCCGGCGCAAGAGCTATGGGAGAGGCTCCCCCCCGAGTTGCTACGTGACATAGCTCTAGAGGAAATACGCAGCGGCAACAAGCCGATTGGTATCCTTGAGAATCAAGAAAGAGGGATTGTGCTGTTAAGTCTAGCGAAGGGGGGCCGTTAATCCCAAGAGACACTGATGAGCGCGTCATCGTCCATACTCATCATGAGTACGGAAACTACTGCTATGACGGCACAACAGCTACATACGAAGACGCACAGTCTGGTAACTTTTTATCGTTCGAAGATCCAGAGTATGAAGATGAGACCTTCTAACCATACGGTCAAACGGACGCCAAAAGCGTGCCGCTTTTGGTTCCCTTCGCTGCGCTACGGCGCCGGTTACCATCAGCGTTATGCACCGCAAAGAGTAGAGAATGGAAGAAATTTTCGGACAAATATCTAAGCCAGGCTGGTGGTTTTCAGTAGTGTTTGCTGGGATTCTTATTAATCTTATCTCCAGCTATTTGAAGACCTTCATCGAGTCTAGATTTTCATCGCTGTCAAAATCATTGGCGGAGAAAAATGAAAAGAAGAAATCTGCAAGAGCAAATCGAGTTCTGGCGCTCTCATCATCTGATAGTGAATTATATATTGCATTACTAAACTTGAACCACATGAAGCTAGAGTGCATCTTCGAATATTTGCTCGCCGCGGTATTTCTGTTGTTTGGTATAGCCCTCCGAGACATCAATCCACTGATACACACAGTTGCTGTTATTGGTGCAATGTTGGCAGCGTATACTGGCTTGAGAGGAACCATTCGTCATGGAGTCGAATCATTGATAATTGCTGATGCCAGGCTGGAGCGGAGTAAAAATGCATAACCAGTGGGTGAAGCCGACCGGTACTACGCTGCGCTCCGCACCGGCGGCTTACCCAAGGCGTTGGACCCCCCCAAATCGCTCTCTCACTCATGGCAGAACAATGAAAAATCGCTTCCGCTGCACCCTGATGACACTCCCTATTGCTCTAGTGGCTTGTTCACCGGCCGCGGAATTCCCCCCCGCCACGGCTTCGGAATCCCAGCTGGAAACACTGTTGCGGGATAAGGCTGAAGAGTTGCGCAGTACCCCCCCACACGCGAACGGCGTGCGCTCATTCGGCCTATTTTTTGAACGCGACGATGGGACCTACGCTGCCGAGAAGGGGGGGCGCGTGATTATCGTTCAACAGGACGACGGCGCCTACTTGCTCGGATACTACATGCCGCTAGATGGCGGTGGGTTCGAGCGAATTGGGGGGGAGCCGCTCCGCGTGGCGGCCACGCGTATCCCCCCCCGAGTCGGCAACCCGCGGGGGGGCACTGGCACCTGCCTGCGCGCGCCGCTGGTGGAGGCCTCCGGGGGGGAGTGGTACGGGTGCGTTGAAAAAGGTCGCTTGGTGACAGGCATCGAGTGAAGCGTGAAGCGTGTCGCCCAACAAGCAGCTCCAGCCGACCGCTAAAGCGGCGGCTGAGCTCTACCGTTATGCCCTTTTAGGTCTGGACTCCTAGTATGGAATTGAGCACTCCGGCAGCTATGCCATTTACGCGGGAAGCAGCGCTCAAAATGCTGAAGTGGGGGGGTGCAGAGCCGTCGACATCTCCATACTCCCATAAACAAATTGCGGAGTGGTGCGATAGATTCTGGTGCAAGTACCTCGATGTTGATGCGGAGCCGGAAATTGAGTCGTTACTGCCAATCCTCACTGATGTGGAAACTCAGTGGGATCTATATCTGGCGAACACCTATTCACTTGAGGAGCTCCGAGCGAAAAATTTCGAGGAAGAGCAAATGCCTACGGAGTGGTTTCGTGATTGGCTCCAGCAACTGGCTTAACCAGGTGGTCAACGGGACGCCAACTACGCTGCGCTCCGTTGGCGCCCATTACCACTAGCGTTAAGGCGCATTGTTTATGAGCAAGAAGTTCAAGCTGAGTGCTGATCAAATAAAGCCTCTTGCCGAGGGCAGAGGTGCGTGTTTTGCAACTGATATGATCACCGTCGAGGGCGAGCCGGTGCGCTTTATGTATCGAGAGCACCCAGACAACGATGTTGATAGTGGTTGGCGGTTCATGAGTGGTTATGAAAGTGATCAATACATGGAAAATGCGGAGAACCACGGCATTTACGACGTGAACACAATCGCCAACTACGATCCGTCAATTATTCCATTCCTAGATGCTGAAGTTGGATTGGCGTTTGAGAAAGTGCCAGGGGGGGCTCAGGACTTCGTGTTGGTGGAGGACTAATGGCCTTAACAAGGCAGTCAACGGACGCCAAAAGCGTGGCGCTTTTGGTTCCTCCGCTTGCGCTCCGGCGCCGGTTACCGCGGGCGTTATGTGTAGACGGAATTATGAGGCAAATTAAGGTCAAAATATTGCCCGGCATGGGTAGCGCCGACGGAAAGTGGGGAGATCGTTAATTTCGACGATTTCCTCGTACACTATTCCCCCCCGCGTCTGGCAATGTCTGTCTCATTCATTAAACAGTTCCCACCTCTTCATATATTGAACGAGGAGCTGCTTTCAGGCGGCACGGATCAAGGAGTGAGCGGTGGTTGCTACTGGAAGCCTTTCGAACTGACTGAACAAGAGTACGAAGATATTCGAGAAGAAATGCTCACATCACCTTCACACGATCTTGAGTATGACCCTGGTCTGGAGGATCGCAAAACCATCAATAAATGGTGTGGCGCCGTGCTATCTCGTCACAACCCAAGGAACCGGAGTGCCACATAACCAAGCGGTCAACCGGACGCCAAAAGCGTACCGCTTTTGGTTCCCTCCGCTGCGCTCCGGCGCCGGTTACCATCAGCGTTAGCAGTGCAAAAGGAATTGAGGCCAGATGATGACCCCCCCAGAACAAGAAATTGCGAGAAAGAAAAAACTGGTTTCCGCGTCTCGCAGTTTGGTCGCAGGCCAGCAAGGGCTCACCATCGCATCACATAGAATACTTGGCTGCCTTTATGACCTTGGCGATGAATGGGTCGAAAAGCATTCGGTATTCAAAGAATATCAAAATGCACTCCCGGTGGAGGTTCCTGTAGGTACCGAGAGGCTTCATTGGAGCTTTGATAAGTTATTGGAGTTAGACCCTATTCTTGCAGATCTAGAATACCGTTTTCGTGCCAAGCTTATGGCGGAGTGCTGCAAAATTATCACAAAATACTGCTAACAAGTGGCTGTTGTCGGACGCACCTCCGCTGGCGCTCCAGTGCGCCGCAAAGCCAGGGCGTTAAATGGCAATGGATTACTTTCTGCCTATTTTGATAATAGGGCTGATGTACGGTTGGCCAGTTCTTGTCGGCATCCTCTGCTTTGCCATAGCGGAGCATTCAAAAGCGAAGGCCGCGTTGATGGGCACAGGCATCGGGGGGGCTGGGTGCCTAATCGCCGCCGTCGTCATTTCGCTCTTCATTGTTTTGGCCGTCGAGAGTTGGATAGTTCCTATCTCAAATAGCCGAGAGTGTATTAGTGGCGCCGCTGACTGCCCTATTTGGCTGTTGCAAATTGGAGAGCTGGTCAGCGATTGGCAGTTTGTGGCGCTTGAGGGGGGGGCTGCGATCTTGGCCTCTGTATGGCTGAGTCTTCGCCGGCTTCAGCCATTTAACCAGTAGTTCAAGTACGTTTCCGGCCTGACGGCCGTCCACCGGACGCTACTACGCTGCGCTCCTTAGGCGCCGCTTAACATCCAGCGTTATGCGTTTAGGAGTACGAGATGAAGATGCGGCTGGTAGCCCTTGGTCTCGCGAACCTCGGTCTTCTAATTTATTTCGGGCATGCGGAAATCGGATTTCCTTTTTTGGCTATTCCGTTTTTCATATTTGCTTTAATCGTCATTTGGTGGCCACCGCAAGAAAAGACGAAAGGGCGCAAAAAATTGAAAACGATGGACGGAGGCTCAGGAATTGACGTTCCGCCTTTCAGTTGGTTCTCGAAGACAAAATCAGGGAGCGATAAGCCTGAGAATGACACCTTCGATGGCGGCTTCAACTAGTCGCATAACAATTCACAGCACCGGATGGCCCAGACGGGCCACCGGTGTGCTCCGGCGTTATAAGTCATGTCAGAAATCGAAGATATATTAAAAGGCCGATTGAGGCCCCCCCCAAACATCCCGGATGAATGGCTTGGTGAGCCCTTGCCAAACAATCAAGGTTGGCGCTGGTACAACCCCCCCGAAAACCGGGGGGGAGATTGTGTACGGATTTACGCGGCTGACGAGCCTATGTTGTGGTGACTAGAGACGGTGAAGTTCTAGATTCAGATGGCAACCCTACCGGCGAAAAATTGGAAGACTGAATGTGGATTTTGGTCAGGACTTATAACCAGGCAGTCAACCGGACGCCAAAAGCGTGGCGCTTTTGGTTCCCTCCGCTGCGCTCCGGCGCCGGTTACCGCAGGCGTTAAATGTCACAAGGAGTCTGGGTCATGGATTGGCTAATCTGGGTTTCGGTAGGAGCTCTTGCACTTGGGGGGGTTTGGCACGAAATCAATCGATTCCCCCCCGCGACGGGTAATTCCCTGCGCAAACTCCAAGAAGCGCTCGATGATCTTCAGTCGGAAAACGAGGAATTGAAGCAGCGTCTGTCGACCCTTGAAGACGACTTTCAAGAGGTCTCGGAACAGCTAGATCGAATTCGTGATCCGGAGTATTGGCGGGCCATCGACGAGAAGGATGGTGAGGCTCTTTATGAACTCGACAAGCAGCGTGGGAACATTTAACCAATCATTCAAGTTCGTTCCCGGCCTGACGGCCGTCCACCGGACGCCTAGTCGGGCGCCGCTTAATTTTGGCGTTATGAGTCAAAGGAGCAGCTTTAGGTGTTCTTGATCGATGGGGGGGATGAATTCGGAATAGACGCATCACAAACGGAAGTCCGTCAGAGCAAATCCTGGTTTAGTGCTCGTCTGGATGTCAATGTGAGCGGTTCCGAAGAAAATTTGGCCTCTCTTAATGAAATCGGGAAGTGGTGTTGGGCGCTGTATCCTCCTCAATTATATATTAGGGGGGGATTGAAGCTCCCCCCCCGTTTTGGAAAGGCCAAATACAGTGCTGCCCAGCTCGAAGGTATTGAATGCGCTATCTATATGATGGAGCACAATCCGATCGTTGAGCTTGATCTTTCATGGCAGGCGTCTGGCCTTTTGAGCATCAACGGGGGGGTAGTTGAGATTGTTGGTGAACTCGCGCAATTTGAGGTTGCTTTGGTACCTCATAACCAGTGAATCAAGCCGACCGATTTTCCGCTGCCGCTCCAAATCGGCGGCTTATTCAAGGCGTTAAAAGCAGGTTGCAAGTGAGCCAAGTAGATTGCCCAAAGCACGGAAAGCAAGACGAGACCTTCGTCTGTCAGCACATTGTGCAAGGTCTGCGGGAGGGACGGCCTTACGGCTTTTTTTATCCTGCCAGTTCAGATGAAAAGCGACCAAATGCGTGGTGCACAGTCTGCAACGAACTTGTCGCAGAAGAGAACGGGGGGGAGTGGACGGATCAGATTCTCGAAGTAGCGCAGGTAAAGTTGCTTTGTGCTCTTTGCTATGACCGAGCAAAAGAAATGAACTTGGAAGGCGGTCGGAAATGGTGGGAATTCTGGAAGCGGTAGCTTTTAACAAGACGGTCAACGGACGCAAAAGCGTACCGCTTTTGGTTCCCTCCGCTGGCGCTCCGGCGCCGGTTACCATCAGCGTTACAAGGCAATACATGACTCTTGATCGGGACACGAAAAAGGCCCTTTGTTGGGATTCAGGCACCCGAAGCAGCAAATCAAGCCAAAAGGTGTCGGGGGGGCCAGACTATTCCAAATCCTATGTGTGCCTTACGTGCAGAACTGCCAATAAGCGCCATGTTGAGGGTACGCCTTCCGATTATCCTCTCACCATGTCGTGTCCGATATGCAACGACACTATGTTCAACGTTGGGCGGCACTTTAAAGCACCAAAGAAAAGCGACAATGCCCAATGGAAAAAGGTCGGGTTTTTAATAGCGCATGGCTTCTTGTTCCAGAAAATCAGGCCAAATCCCAACAGCTATGAGTCTGTTCCATACCCTGACACATTGGAAGAAGCCAAAGAATTCGTGGTTAAGTACAAAGACTGGGCGATAACCAGTGCCTTGTAACAAGTGGGTCAAGCTGACCGATACTCTGCTGTGCTCCGTCCCGGCGGCTTACACAGGCGTTAACCAATGAAATGAATCTATCAGCAGTCGTAGACAGAATAAGGCAAGAGCATGGATGTTCCGAGGATGTTCCGGGATTTGATCCGCGTAATGGAAACGAGAACGCAACGTTTCTGTTTCTTTTCGAGGCCCCCCCAGGTGCAAAGGCTCTAAAAACTGGATATATATCTTTTGATAATTCAGACCCAACAGCAAGAAACTTCAAGCAACAGCTTGAGCAAGCCGGAATAGATAGAAAAGAAATTGCTGTTTGGAATACGGTCCCCCCCTGGTACATCGGTAACCAAAGCAAGTCTTCTATCCGAGCGGCGAAGGGCAAGGACATTCAGTCTGGCATTTCATATCTGCAGCCAATTATCGAGCCATGCCTGCCCTCAAATGTATAGTGCTGGTTGGGAGTGCAGCGAGGCGGGCGCATATTTTTGTATCCCAAATCACAGAAGCGAGAATACTGAGCTGCCATCACACCTCAGCTAAAGTGATGAATACAAATCCAAATGCCTTGGCGGAGAACATCCGAGTTCTCCAGTTCATGAAGCAAACATCGGCCAAATATGGTTAACCAGGGCTCAAGCCGACCGGTACTACGCTGCGCTTCGTACCGACGGCTTAGCCCAGGCGTTAAATGTCTATGATCGATCACGATAAATTCCGGGCCTTGGTCACCCAGCTATATGCCACGGTCAATGAGTTGGAGGCCATGTTCCCGGGTAGGCACTTCACCCCCCCGGATGGTCATATGGTTGGCAGTTTGGGTGAATGCCTCGTGGCCGACGCCTACAATCTGGAGTTGAAGACAGCGTCCAACAAAGGCTATGACGCTGTCACCGAAACCGGCTTGGAAGTTGAGATCAAGGCTACACAGTCAAACTCTGTTGCGTTCCGGAGTCAGCCACAGCATACGATCATCATCAAGATCCTGCGTGACGGAACATTCGAAGAAATTTACAACGGGCCAGGAGCCCTTGTTTGGGAGGAGTTCACAGGTAAACGGCTACCGAGTAATGGCCAGTTTCAAGTTTCTCTAAACAAGCTCCGGCAACTTAATCAAACTGTGGCTCAAGCGGATCGTGTGCCCAGGGCCATTTAATAAGGCGCATCAATTCGGGGGGGCCGGTGGCCGCCGGACGCCCTTTACATTGCGGCTTCGCCTCCATTCCGCAGCCGCGTATGCAGGCTGGTGTTAGGTGAGCAAAATCAATGTTTCCGTTTCTCAAAAAAAGCCTTATCTGGCCGCAATAAGCCAAGTATCGAAATCGTTCACGACAGGTTGGGCCCGATGACTTTTTTTTGGAAAGTGAAGGTTATTGGGAGGCGGCCAGTGGCGAGGTTTTCCATAGTATTCCAGGCGACGCGAGAGGGCCCTATCCTCAATCAGTGCAGTTCATACTGAGCAAGCTTGCCGAGCTTGATCACTATTTCGATAAGTGTTCCGAGCTCCTTGTGTCGATCGCCTCGGGTTGGGATTCGATTCCAAAGGGTATGGCTGCTTCGGAGCTGTTTCAGGTCTCTGCTATTTCTGTGGATACGACTGATAACCGGGAGTGGGAAATTTGTTTCGAAACACGGCCGGAATTTAGGTGGATCCACATTGGGCTGCAATTTGAGAACGAGGAAATCCTCTCAAATGACATCAGCACCTAACAAGGCCATTAAGGTCGTACCAGACTGGTGGCCCTCCACCGGGCGCCCTTGTCAGGGAGCTGCTTCTGGCTGGCGTTAAACATTGCAGGAGGCATTGTGATAGTCATCTATGGAATCAAAGAACACCTTAACCCGATCAAGGCCCAGCTCTCTGAAGTCATTCACGGATGTATGCAAACCGTACTTGGGATGCCGGAAGACAAACGGCTCATCGTTTCATCCCTATGGAAGCCGAGGATTTTTATTATCCTGGTGGCAGGACACCCGCTTACACGGCCATCGAGATCAATATGATGCAGGGTCGAAATCCCGAGACCCAAAAGGCCCTGATCAAGGAACTCTTCAACAAGATCGAGTCCGTGGTTGGCATATCACCCGTAGATGTTGAAGTCACGATCAAGGAGCAACCGCCACACTGTTGGGGGGGCTTTCGTGGCATGACTGGAGATGAGGCGTGTGACCTCAAGTATTCAGTCAATGTGTAACAAGGCAATCAAATTTGTTCTGGCCTTCGGCCTCCGCCGGAGGCCCTTTTCAGGGCGCCGTTTATTGCTGGCGTTAAGCACAGGGAGATAGCGGTGTCATTGTTTGAAACAGAGAGGTTGGTTGCAAGGAAGCTATCCCATCAGGATGTCCCGGTGCTCACCGCAATGCTCAGTGATCCGGAAGTCATGAAATTCTCCGTTCGCGGAGTTTGCGACGAGGAAGCTACTCGAAAGTTCGTTGATTGGTGCCTTGAGTGTTACGCCTCTCAGGGAATAGGGCCTTGGGCATTCTGTGAGAAGGAATCTGGGCATTTTATCGGCTTCTGTGGCATTGGATCTGAGTTGGTTGGCGATGTCGAAGAATTCAATCTAGGTTATCGGCTGGCGCGCAGGTTCTGGCATCAGGGGGGGTATGCCACAGAAGCTGTAAAGGGTGCCCTCCAGTATGCTTTCGATCAAACACACCGCGAGTCGGTAATTGTTATTATCGAGCCGGAGCACACAGCCTCCGTTAGGGTGACGGAGAAGGTTGGGTTCAGAGATTATACGATTCGAGAATTCCATGCCCGAGCTGTGCGGGTATATCGAATGACGTGCGACGACTGGGCATTGCATAATCAGTAGCTCCAGTCGTTCCGCTGCGCTTCACAAACCGGTCGCTGCGCATGGCATTAAGCAGGAGTTAGATGGGATGTCGGCATTAGATTTTATACCTTCATCCTTAGCTGCCCTTTCTATATCAGAAAAAGAAATTGTTTTACCTATGAAGGAGGCCTTGGAGGCAGTTGATTACCTAGAACGCCACGGACACACATATTGGGCTGGGAAGGCTGGGTAAAAACTCCGGATGGCCGCGTAGGTCACGGTAGTGCGCCGCAAGGTACGGTTAGCCTCGAGGATTACTCTCCAGCTGAAGCAGCGGGCATTTGCCGGGCGACGATACCTGAAGAAGCCAAAGTTTGGGCTGCAGATAATCCAGCGACGAAAGAGTCTTTGTATTTTTGCATCACAGTACGTGGGCAATCCAAATGCCGAAGCTGATATATAGGGCTTTTACAAACAAGGCCATTAAATCTGTTCCGGGCCGATGGCCCCCCCCACCAGGCGCTCTTGTCAGGGCGCAGAGAGTCGATTACCAAATCTTTGCCATAGTCGGGCTCTTCTCCACGTAAATCTTCGAAAAATCCTCGAATTTTGTGCCTTGTTTCCTTCGCCATCCATTGGGATTCGTGCAAGGTGTCAGTGAGTAAACGTTGGAGCACTGTGCCAAGGCGTAACTTCCGGGTAATCGCCAATTAACAAGTCACTGGTGTGGACTGCCTGTGCTGGGCACCGTCAGCCGTAATGCTTGGCGTTAGCTAGTAAATAATTATCAAATTTAAAGAGAACGACGATGGAATTCATACAGAAGAAAAAATCAAACAAGCATACATTTACGCTGCATGATGATTACTTTAATTTTGCATATGAAGATAGGTCAGGCTCTGGTGATGCAGATATATACTATGCTGATTTCCCGCAGAAATCATTAGTTCAAATTGAGCAAAATGAATGGCTCAGGAATGTAGGTTATCTTTGGATAGCGCTGGGCATATTCCAACTTGGCTATGCCGTTTATTCCGAGGCTTCATTGTCAGGAAAAGGTTTTTGGATACTTATTGGCCTAGTATGCGTAGCCTGGGCATATTTCTCTAAAGTGAAATACACAGTATTTCGGGCTGAACGTGGAAATATCTTTGTCATCCAGGATAAAAATCACGATCGGATAGTTGATGAATTAAACACAAGAAGAAAGTCTCAAATTTTACAATTGTATGGTGAAGTGAATCCGGAAAACGACCTGGAAAGCGAGATTCAAAAGTTTAGATGGCTTGAGCAGCAAAAAAATAATAAGCAAAGAAGAGTGCGAGCAAAAAATTGCTCAGGTGGAGCTGCTTAAAATGGATAATTTTGAGTTGCCAAGGGAGAGATTGAATTAATGCTCGAAAAAATGCTTCTATGGGTGCATCTACACTGCGCTCCGGTTTGCCCCCCGGAGCACGGCGTTTTACATATGAAGTAGTCACACAAAATGACAAGGAGTCGTGGCCAAGGTGGGCCAATTAAATCAAGCTGAATCAGCCACTTTGTAACCCTGCTCTTCT